>Ga0114996_10002939_pt1 | contig 21615 bp, 19 predicted proteins | sample ArcticOcean_MG_C_4_FD_87039 | JGI IMG/M metagenome (GOLD analysis project Ga0114996, IMG submission 87039) | Marine microbial communities from western Arctic Ocean - ArcticOcean_MG_CB4_134 | ecosystem: Environmental > Aquatic > Marine > Oceanic | place: Arctic Ocean: Canada Basin | collected... | reverse complement strand
GAGCACGCGGATGGTGAAAGGGCAGCTGCCGTTGTAACCGAAGATCTGCGAGCCGTAGGGCTGGCCGTCGGTGTGCAGGCTGATGCCGGGGGTGCCTGGCTCGGAGCGGTCGTAGCCGTAGCTGAGGAAGACGATTTCAGCGCCAAAGATCTGACCCAGGAAGTCGGTGGTGGGAGCGTGGGCGATGAGGTCGGTGACGGCGCCGCCTGCAAATTGAATTTGGGATTTGCCGCGCTGGCGCGGGCTGTAGTCGCGCGCCGTAGTTTCCCAGGTTTCGGCCTGGGTTTTGAGGCGGGCGATGTGCTCGGGGCTGAGCAGGTCGGGAATGACCAGGTAACCTTCGAGCTCGATGTGGCGGATGCGTTCGCCCAAAGTTAGGGCGGACCAATCGCGGTCATCGATTTTATAGTCCATGGCGTCCTCCATTTGCAAGGGTGTTACACTACTAGCAATATAGCAACCAGACCCAGGGCGACGCCAGCGGCGGCCAAACGGCTGAGGGATTCTTTCCAAAAGAAATGGGCGCAGAGGTTGTCGAGGATGACGACAGTGCAGCCCAATAGGGGAAAAAACACGGTGCCGGGGACCTGGCTGAGGGTGAAGAGGATGACACTCAGGGCAAGTAGATTGTAGAGGCCGATGCCGCTGCCGCCTATTAGGTCGGCGAGCTTGGGGCGCTGGCCATGCACCGCAATGACGATGAGACCCAATAGACCGGCGGTCGCGCTGGTGACGAGAAGGACTTTCAGGTGCTGATCGTCGAGGCCGGCGAAGTGGACCCAGCGCAGGCAGGACATACTGATACCCTGGCACAGAAATACGGCGGCGATCATCGCCATCGCCTTAGGGCCGGACAGTTTGTGGGCGTGGTTGGAGCCGTGGGTCATAAAAAAGAGCGCGATCAGGGCCAGGGCGATGCCGACGATCTGGCCCGGGATAACGCTTTCGTTCCAGATTAGTACCGAAACAACGACCGGCAGCACCATGGACAAGCGCAAGGCGGTGAGTACTGAGCCGACGTGGACCAGTTTTAGGGCAGTGGTCAATACCGTCATTGAGGTAATGAAGGCACAGCCGATGACCAGGCCGACTTTGACCACATCGGCACTCAGGTCGAGGTTGTCGGTAAACCAGAAGTAGAGCGCCAGGACGATGGCCATGACCAGGTAATTGGTGGAGACCAACATCGGCATATGGCCGCCGCGGCGTTCGGCCCATTTAAAGACCTGACCGAAGCAGAATTCGACGAGGATAGCGAGGGGAATCCAGTGCAATATATTAGGTTTCGCTGGATGCTGCTGGCTCTATTTTGTCTATTTGCTCTTGCAGGGACTGCTCGGGGTTGATCCAGGCGACGTCGGCGCTGTCGTCGGCAAAGCGGCGGATGCCGACTTCTTTGATGGCGCTGTCGTCCACTTTGTGCAAAGGCGAGTAGCGCGGGTGGTGCGAGTCGGCGTAGGGGTCATTGCGCGCTGCGTTATAACAACAGATGAGCGACCAGCGCGATTGGTCAGAGCGGTTCTGGTCGGAGCGGTGCAGGGTGTTACAGTGGAAGAAGAGGGCGTCGCCGGGCTCGAGTTCGCAGTAGACCAGCTCGAGGCGCGCTTCGGCATGGGCGACGCGATCGAGGTCGGCGCCGGTTTGCTCGCCGGTGATGACGTGGTCGATGCGGCCCATCAGGTGGGAGCCTTTGAGTACCTGCATGCAACCGTTGGCGCGCGTCGCCGGGTCGACGGCGATGGTGACGCTGGACAAGAGCGGCAGGAGCACACTGTTATGATACCAATAACCGTAGTCCTGGTGCCAGGCCCAGGCACCGCCGGTGTGGGCGTCTTTGAGGATCATTTTGGAGTGGTAGTGGTAGACCTCGCCTTCTAGAATGGCCTCCATGGAGTCGACGATGCGGCGGCCGCGGGCAAATATGCCGTAGATATTGTCGCCGGGCTGGTTCCACACTGAGAGGCGCACAGTGCCGCCCTCGCCGTCGGCGCGGTCAAAGGCGCGCTGGTCGATCTCGCGGTCTTCTTTGGCGGCGCGGTACAGCAGGTCGATCTCTTCGTTGTCGTAGAATTGGCGGGCGATGACAAAACCGTCGCGCTGGTAGGTGTTTATTTGGTCGGTGTCGAGAGGGTGCAAGTGCGTTCTCCTTATGCGGTATGGGTGCGGTAGATACGGCCGCTTTTGACGACGGTGACGGGGGCCAGGTCCTGGGTGGCAGTGCGGGCCGTGCCCTGGCAGTCGAGCAGCTGGAATTGGCCTTGGCGCAATTCAAAAATTACGGCGTCGCCCCAGGCGCCTTGGGCCAAGGTGCCGATGTCGGACATGCGCATGACCTGGGCGGGCACGGAGGTCACTTTGGCGATGGCTTCGTCAAGGGAGTGGCCCAGGTAGAGGAATTTGCTGACCACGTGGGCTAGGTCGTAGACCGGGCCGTTGACGTTGTAGATGTGCAGGTCGGAAGAAATGGTTTGGGGGGTGACGCCCTGAGCTAAAGCTTTTTCGACCGTGTCCCAGACGAAAGAGCCCGCGCCGTGGCCGACGTCAAAGATGACGCCTCTGTCGAGGGCTTCGTGCACTGCGGGGCGCACATTGCCCTCGTCGTCGAGAATGCCGCATTCCATGCCGTGGAAGCAGTGGGTGAGGATGTCGTCTTTGCCCATGAGGGCGAGGATGTCGTCGAGGGAGTCGCACCAGGCGGCCTGGGGGTGCACCATGATGGGCAGGCCGGCAGCGTCGGCGGCCTGGCGCGCCCGCTCTAGCGGCGTCATGCCGACGGCTTCGCTGACGATAGAGTTTTTGGTGAGGCGCACTTTGACGCCGAGGATGAGGTCGCGATGTTGTTCGATCATCTGGCAGCATCTGTCGACGTTGGCGTATTCGGGCAGGGCAAATTCGCCGACATCCTCGGAGACCATGCCCGTCGACGAGATGTTGAGCATGGCCCGAATGCGGGTGTCACTGGCGTCGATGATGAATTTGCGGAAGCCGGGAAAGGTATCGGCCCCAGCTGAACCGGCGTCGACTACGGTGGTGGCGCCGCGCGCCAGGCAGGTGGCGTCGGGCTCGACGCCGAAGTGGCTGACGCCGGGGTAGATGTGCACGTGCAGGTCGATCATGCCGGGGGTGACGATGCGGCCGCTGGCGTCGATGCTTTGGTGTGCTTGGTCAGTGGCGATGTCGTCGGCTACGGCGGCGACGCGGCTGTCGGCAAAAGCCACGTCTTTGCGGGCGTTTATGTTCTGGGCGGGGTCGACCAGGGTGCCGCCTTTGATGAGCAGGTCGTATAGCATGGTGGTCTCCGGGGTTGGCTTAGGGTATGAGTAATGACCGGCAGTTGACAAAGTACTGCAATGTTGGGGTTTGCCGCAATGGAATTTACGCGGATCCGCTAATGGCAACCCTCCGTTGAATCAGTTTTCCCGCGCGAAGTCTTCAATCTCTTTGAGCGAGGCTCTGGCTTTGGCCAGGTTGCGGCCGGCGATGAGCGCGGGCAACCACAGCAAGGGACTGGACAATTTGTACATGGTCGTGCAGTAGACCCGCTGTACTCTGAGCTTTTCCACAGTCTGCTGGATTTCTGCGATTGGGGCGTCGTAGTCAATTTTTGCCACTACCGAGAGCTGTAAAGCGCTGGTGACGATCATGGAAATGGCGAAGAGCTCAAGCAGGATGGCCGGAGCGGCGAATTGCGGCAACGATAAGTGGTGGAAGACGAAGGGGCCCAGCACTACTTGCATGAAAGCGCCAGTGACGATGAGCAGGATCGGTCCGACCATCAGTTTGCGCAGCGCCGACCGAGTCTTGTCGAGTTCGATTTTTTTTAATAGGTGCATATTGACTTGCACTTGCTTGTCCAATTTCTCGTCGTATTGACGCCAGATCTCTTTGATTTCCTGTAGTTCCATGATAGCTAAATCCGTTTTTCCAGGATCAGCGCCAGGAATTGGTCTTTTTCTAAGGTCATCGGATGATGAACTCCAGGTAGTGTTGGTCGGGCTCAAGCGGTGTATTGCCCTATTATTCGCACCAGGGTCGGAAAAATCACAGAGATAAAGAAAATAATAGGAGGCTGGTCTCCAGGCGAATACGACTGCGAAGGATTACCCATGCGCAAGATTTTGTGTAATTGGCCTCTTTTCTAAAGTAATAGCATATTTTTGTTGTTTATATTAAACAAAAATATGTTAATTGTATTTTTTGATTGATATACTTAACTTAATCTTGATTTATTGCTACTTAATAAGGAAGCTAATGGAAAAGTTGCCTTACCTAGAGCGTCCGTTGTACCTAGAGCGCATCCTGCCTTTTGTCGGCAAGGATATCATGAAAGTTCTGGTGGGGCAACGTCGGGTCGGCAAGAGTTATATGTTGTATCAGTTGATGGACCGGATTGCCGCGATGGACCCCCAGGGCCAGCAGATTTATGTCAATAAAGAACTGCACGAATTTGCTGAAATTCGCACAGCGGACGATTTAATCGCCTACATTGAATCGCGTCGCCAAAGCGAGAAGAAACTGTACCTCTTTATCGATGAGGTACAGGATATTGACGAGTTTGAGAACGCGTTGCGCAGCTTACAGGCCGGTGGGGGCGTCGATATATATTGCACGGGTAGCAATGCCAATTTGCTGTCGGGGGAATTGGCCACCTACCTATCGGGGCGCTATGTCGAAATTAAAATCTATAGTCTCACCTACCCGGAGTTCCTCCAGTTCCACGGCTTGGAGCGGGGGCCGGACGCATTCAATACCTACTTGCAATTTGGCGGCTTGCCCTATTTGCAAAACCTGGCTCTGGAAGAGCATATCGTCTTCGATTATCTGCGCAATATTCTGGACGCTATTTTGCTCAAGGATGTCGTTGCCCGTTACGATATTCGCAATGTCAATTTCCTGCATCGCTTGACCCGTTTCTTGGGCGACAATGTGGGTAGTTTGGTATCGGCTCGAAAGATTAGCGATTTTTTCAAAGGGCAGCAGATCAAGATTTCTCACAATCTGGTGTTAGATTATTTGTCCCACCTCGCCGCCGCCTTTCTGGTGTTTAGAGCTGGGCGCTACGACATTGTCGGCAAGAAGGTTTTTGAGATCGGTGAGAAATATTATTTCGAGGACCTCGGCTTGCGGCACGCATTGGTGGGATTTCGCGGCACGGATATCAATAAGATTCTCGAGAATGTGGTATACGTGAATCTGCGGGCCTCGGGGTACGACGTTTTGGTGGGACAGGTCGGTGGAAAGGAGGTGGACTTCGTCTGCGAGAGGGGCGGCGAGCGCCTCTACGTCCAGGTCGCTTATTTGGTGCCGGACGATAAGGTGCGCCAACGGGAGTTTGGCAATCTGCTGGCGATCCGCGACAATTTCCCCAAAGTAGTAGTTTCTATGGACGAAATTACCGGCGGCAGCTACGAGGGAATCCGCCACGTCCACGTGGAGGAGTTTCTTTTTTCCGAGATCTGGGGAGAGTGATGCCGTTATTAGAAGAAAACTAGAAAAGATCTTGCAAGGATATGTGGGTTGGCGCTCCCGAGCCACCAGATTTCAAGAAAGAAATGATATCCAGCAATTGTTTGAGGGTATAGTGCTGGCCATAAGTTTGCGGCATGGCGGATCGGTGTTTGGGTTGTAGACTGAGTACCTGGTCTTTTTTTATTGAGCGCAGTACCGGTGGCAAAGTGGAGACGACGTAGACCTTTATGCGCGTGGTGCTTTCTCCCATTCTGACGACTTCGAGTTGTTCGCCGTCGTGTGTAGTCAGCTCGAAGAGTTGGCCGGATTGGGGCACTAAGGCGTCTGGTAAGACGATGTCTTTGAGAATTTCTTTGGGCACTGGGTGGTAGTAGTGCCACAGTTCTTTGCCGGTTACGGCATCGAGGGCAAAGACCCGGTTCCAGGCGGTGGTAATGTACATGACGCCGTCAGCGATTAATGGGGTGCAGGAGAAACCGCCTTCGACTACGCCGGTTTGGAAAACCCAGGCGGGGAGTAAGTTCTTGACGTTTTTGCGATTGATTTGATCTAATGGGCTGTAGCGCCAGGCGTTGTAGGTGCCGCCGTAGGTCAGCTAATTTTGCGGTTCTTTGTCGGCGTCAATGAGCCGTTGGGCGGTTATCTCATCGGCTGCTAAAGTTGCGTTTGAATAGAGCAGTAGTACGAAAGTGGCCGCGACTATTCTTGTAATAGCTGTTTTTGCAGTCATTGGAATCTCCCGTTTTTTACGGCGGTAGAACTTCCATAATATGGCTTTGCGGCAGGTAAGGTAAACCGTGATATATTGTCCGTCAACTCACATCTCTACTCTTCTATTTTAAAAATTTCGTCCAATTTCAAAGTCTCCATTTCGACCTGGTCGGGATAGCCGGGCCACAGGTGCAATTGCTTTTGCAGTGGATCGAAAACCACGGCAAAATCTGTGTGCAGGCCGTCCTCACCGCGCTGGCATATAGCCCCTGGAGCAGAGCGATTGGCCATAATTTGCGCCGGGGAAAGGCCGGATTGCAATAGGGCGTAGGCGTTTTCCAGGCGCCGCTCGCCGTTACTGTGCACGGGTTCGCTCTGGTGGGGGTTGCGTTGGGCGAAGTCGGGATCGAGGATGTGGTTGGTGTGAGCCAGTAGCGCGGTATCGAGGAGTACGGTGTCCACTGCTGTTTTTTCCACCAGGGCCAGCCCCCCCTGTGGATCGGTCAGGGCCAGGCTGAAGCCGTAGCAATTGAGTTGCAGGGCGCGGATGTGGGCGATGGCCTCTTCGACGTCGGCGCAGCGGGGCAATATGGTGTGCAGCGCATCTAGGGAGTAGAGGCCGCTCGTTTCGAGCTGGGGGCCAGGTATGCCGGTCATGCCCATGGCCAGGCCGCACTCATTGACGCCAGCCACGGTCCAGATGGTGCCGGCAAAGTGGAAGTGGAGGTGGCGGTAGCCGGAGTCGGGTGTTGTAACTTCGAGGACGTTCAGGCCCAATTCATCTGCGGCGATATCGTCGGTTTTCCCTACCAGAGGCCGCTGATGACGGGTGGCGACCAGGGTGCACTGGGGCAGCTGTCCACCCAGGCGCTCGTTATAGGCCAGAATAAAATAGGTGTCCTCATCCAGTCCAAGGCCGTCAGCCAGGCCGCAGCATTCGGCGGCGCCTTCGGGGTAGAGGTCGTGCAAGTGGTGGCGCCAGGTGTCGATACGGGGACGCAGCTGTTCGATTAATTGTTGCCGCGAAGGGGCAGCATGGCGCTCCTGTAATGCGGCAAAGCATCGTTCCATCCAGGGCAGGACTATATTGCGCGTCGCCTGGCCTTGTTGTTGGCCGCGTTGGAAGGCATTACCGTATGTGGTTAGTCTGAGCATTGTTTAATACCAATTGTGGCATGAAAGAGTATGAGAGGGCGTTTCAAAATACAGCTGCTATAAGAAGGTTCCCTAAAAAGTAAAGAAGCGTTTGTGGTTGATTGGCATCACTCTACGAGATATTTTAAGGATGTACAAACACAATTCCAAGTACGGCCTATAGTCTTTTGTCCCAAGAAATAGACTTTTGTGTAAAGGTCAGGTAGGGGGTGGTCCCCACCAGAACCAACGATAAAAAGCGCAGCACAAAACGTACAAGGAGGTGTAAATTGGCAAAAAAACAAGGTTTATTAGAACGTTTACAAAATGGCTTCGTCCTGGGCGACGGCGGTTACCTAATGGAATTGCGCCTCAGAGGATTTCTCGAAAAAGAATCCATGACCCCCGAAGTCGTCGCCAAACATCCCGAAGAAGTACAACGCATCACCCAAGAATTCAAAGACGCCGGTGCCGAAGTATTGCAAACCCTCACCTTCTTCGGCACCTCCAATATGCTCGAGCGCGCCGGTTTTGGCGAGCGCGCCGAAGAAATCAACCGCACCGCCTGCCGCATCGCGCGCCAAATTGCCGGCGAAGAAGCTCTAGTGGCGGGCAACTTAAACAGCCCTAGCATTTATCAGGATTACGATCCTTCCGACAGTGCCAGCCAGGAGCGCACCCGCGCCTGGTTGCAGGAGCAATTGCCCTGGATCGTCGACGAAAAAGTCGATTTCCTTATACTGGAGACGTTTTCTTGGCTCGACGAAGCCCTGGTCGCCCTGGAGGTCGTGCGCGATGTGGGCCTGCCCATAGTGGCCACCGTCAGCATGGAGGAGAAAGAGGGCAAGACCTTAGACGGTTTTGCGGCAGACGAATGCGCCCGTCGTATGGTAGAAGCTGGCGCCGACGTGGTGGGCGTCAATTGTTTGTGGGGGCCCGATAAAATGCTGGACTACGCCGTCGCCATGCGCCAGGCTGTGGAAGTGCCGGTGTGCTGCCAGCCCTCGGCCTGGCATTCGTGGTGGTCCCCGGGCGATCCGGTGCCGCCGCTGCGCTTTGCGCAATTTGTCAAAGAGGCCATGCGGGAAGACATCCGCTTTCTGGGCGCTTGTTGCGGTGCCGGTCCCGAACATATCGAGGCCATGGCCCAGGCCATGGTTTCCTGAAGAGGTTTAACCATGTCCGAACCTATACTGGCCGGTTTTGCCAAAGTGGACATTACGCCGCAACTGGACAACCCGCCGAGCTTTGAGATTTTCGATCCGATCTTTCTGCGCGCCCTGCACCTGCGTCAGGGCGAGTCTCAGGTCACCTTTCTGGCGGCGGATCTATTTCTTTTTGACGAGTATCTTTCTGCTTTGATGGCAAAAGAATTGCAGGGTGCCGATATCGATCCAGATTGGATCCTGCCCGGGGCCAGCCATATGGGCACCGGCCCGACCTTCTTCCAGTACTATGTCAACCAGCCGACCGAAGCACTCAAGCAATTCGGCGGGGAAGAGCCCTACGCCAGAGCCGCTGCCGAGGTGGTGCGCCAGGCACAGATGGACGCGACACCGGCCCGTCTGGTGCTGGGCGTGGGACAGGCCGAGGAGGGGTTGTCCTACAACCGTCGCGCCCACGACGGCGAGGGCCAGCTGCGCATGGTGTCACTGACGGAGTTTCCTCAGCCGCCCGATTATTTACACTACAATGAAGTGGATTCGCAAATGGGCGTGCTCTACTGCCAGCGGCAGGACAGGAGGCCGCTGGCGCTGACCAGTTTTGGCTGCCATGCGTTGGCGCTGTGGGACCAGCGCGGCAATATATCGGGGGATTATCCGGGACGCATGGCGGGCGTTTTAGCAGCGGCGGGTTGCGATTCGTTGTTTATACAGGGCGCGCTAGGCAATGTACATCCCGTGCGTTTGGGCGACGACCCCTGCCAACGCATTGCCGCATCGCTGGCGGCGACGGCGCAGGGTATCGTTGCAGAAGCAGTGCTGGAAGAAGACGCGGAATTGCGTCTGGCGACTAAAACGATTTCTCCACCGTCGCGGACTGTCGGCTCGGTGGAAGAGGCGCGAAGTCACTGGCAAGAACAGCCGCGTCAGCGGGAAGGATTGGCACGCTATGAATACTGGCTGGCGCAGCACTACCAGGAGCGGTCCTCGTACGAGTTTACCCTGCGGGCCGCGGCGCTGGGCTCAAGTGTGCTGCTGCACATGCCCGGTGAACCTTTTGCCGAAACGGCCAAGGCAATTCGCGCCGCCGTGCCTTTTGAACAAGTAGTAGTCACCTGCAACCCCTGTCCCGAAGCGGGTTATTTGCCCACCGCTGAGGCGCACCGCGAAGGCGGGGACGAGCCGCTGTTTGCGGCGTTGGGCACTGAGGCAGAAGAACAGATCCGGGCGGCGGCCATTGAGTTGTTATGTAGCATGGAGTGAAGCGATTTCACGCCCTTAACGAAAACCTTTATCAAGATCGAGGTCTATGATGGAAAGCTGGGTTTTTCTCCACTTCCCGATTGAACGGTGGGTCGAACGGTGGATCGATAATTATGAGCAGATTTTCGATGCCTGGGAGGACGGTGGGGTGCGCGGTTTGGCGGTGGGGCGCATGCAATTTGTGCAGGAAGATGGTTCTACCATCCGTAGTTTTGCTCCCGATCCGAAGGTGTACGAATCTTTTGGCGTGACCCCGCCGCCGCCGGAGCGCCGCGAACCAGAGAAAGAGAAGAAGCTGCAAGAAATTCTCGATAATGCTGCGGCGCGGGGATGGCCCATTCTGATCTTTGATGTGCCGGGAGGGGGAGGGGCCCGCCCGCCCGAGGAAGATCCTTACGGCGAAGTGCGCTTGGCGGCGGCAGCCCAGGATTTGCTGAATGCCTACCCCCAGGCGCGCGGTGTGATCATGGACGGGCCCGGCGAGCAACACTACGAATTGGCGTGGCACCACGGCGGCGAGCTGTTTGAAATTCGGCCTCACGAGCACCAGCGCTTTGGTCATCTGGGATACGATCTGGACCGGTTGGAGCGCGGCATCGCCCATTTGCGCCAGCGCTTCCGCAGCCTAACGCCCGATCTGGTGCGCTACCACGCTCCGGGTGGCACGCTGGCCGGTCTACACCTCTTTGATATAAATGAGGATGCTCTCTATTGGCTGCGGGCGCGTCAGCAAACTGCCCTGGGTGTTATGGGCGCTATGCGCCAGGCCGTTGAGCGCGTCGACCGCAAGGTGGAATTGGGCGGCATTCCGCGCATCACTACATTTTCTTCGCTCACCGGGCAGAATTATCAGCAGATGGGCCAGTACTTCGACTATATCTTTCCCAAACATTATTATTGGCACCGCGGCTTTGACGGCATGTACGGCACCATTGCGCGTTGGGTGCAGAAATTTGCCGAGTGGAATGCCTCTTTGACGGAGGCCGATTGTTTCCAATTGATCGAATCGCTCTTTGGCCTGCGCTTGCCGGGGGTGAATTCGCTGCTGGATATGGAGATGGGGTTTTCCCAGGAATTTTTCTCCGAGGTCGTTTATAATGAGACTCGCCGCGCCTTGGAGGCGATTAAAGAAATAGACAAGGTGATCTTCTGGGTGTCGACCGGGCGCGAGCCACATGCTGGTGACGCCATGATCGCCCGAGATCTGCAGGGCATCCTGCAAGCTTCAAAAGATGCCGGTGCCCAGCGTATTCTCTTTCATCCCGACCCGGAATTGGGCGCTCCCGAATGGCACGTGCTGGCCAGTATGTGTGGCAATGCGTGGCGCGAAGATGCCAAGGCTTATTGGCCAGCCGATACCTGGCGCGAAGATGTGGAAGGCTACGGCACGACTTTTCGCGCCGCTAAATCAAAAAAACACTAAGCGCAACAACTCACTCATAGGAGACGGTTATGAAATTCTGGATCTTTGCTTTTAATCCGCTCGAACGCTACATGGACAATTACAAACAGATATTCGACGCCTGGGAAGACGGTGGCGTGCGCGGCATTGTGGTAGGCCGCATGTTTTTTTTGCAGGAGGACGGCAGCAGGGTTCCCGCTTTTCCGCAAGATCCTCAGGCTTATGCTACACACGGCCTGGAGCCGCCGGAGGAGACGCCGCGCGATTTGGAAAAGGAGAACGCGCTCAGCACCATGCTGGATGATGCCGCCGCGCGCGGCTGGCATATCATGGTATTCGACAGCGGTAGTCCGGCCCATGTGCAGAGCCTGGTGAATCGCTATCCCCAGGTCAAAGGTGTGATCATCGATGGCCCGGGCGAAAATCACTACGAATTGGCGTGGCACCACGGCGGTGAGTTATTCGAATTGCGCCCCGGCGAGGATGGGCAATTTTCCGCCTTTGGTTTTGATGTCGACCGTTTGCAGCGCGGCATAGACCATATGAATGACCGCTTCCACAATTTGACGCCGGATCTGGTGCGCTACCACGCCCCCGGCGGTACGCTGGCCGGTTTAAACCTCTTTGATATAAATGAAGATTCTCTATACTGGCTGCGGGCCCGCCAGGAAAAATCGCGGCGGGTGTGGCAACAAGCGCGTGCCGATTTAGACAAAGTGGACCGCTATGTGGAATTGGGCGGCATTCCGCGCACCACTACGTTCTCTTCGTTGACTGGACAGAATTACCAGCAGATGCCTCCGTACTTCGATTATATCTTTCCCAAACACTATTATTGGCACCGCGGCTTTGACGGCATGTACGGTACCATTGCTCGTTGGGTGCAGAAATTTTGTGAATGGAATAGTTCCTTGACGGAGGCCGATAGTTTCTTATTGGTCAAGTCGCTGTTTGGACTCGAACTGCCGGGGGTGAATTCGCTGCTGGACATGGAAATGGGTTTTCCCGACGAGTTTTTCACCGAGGTGGTGTACAATGAAACGAAACGGGCTTTGGAGGCGATCAAGGATGTAGATAAAACGATCTTTTGGGTGTCGACTGGCCGCGCCCCGCATGCCGGCGATGCCATGCCGTCCCGCGACCTGGCCGGTATTCTGAAAGCTACAGAAGAAGCGGGGGGCGAGCGTTTCCTTTTTCACCCCGATCCGGATCCCAGCCCGAGCGAGTGGAACATACTCACCAATATGTGCGGCAATCCGTGGCGCCAATCGCGCCACGGTTACTGGCCCCCCGATTCCTCTAAGCCGGACGAATACGGGCGCGAGCAATAGGCATTTAATGGGCGGCCTGAAAAGCCTGGCGCGCCACTCTGAGGATATTGCCGCCGAGTATCTTCTGAATGTCGTCGTCGCTGTAACCGCGCTGCACCAGGCCGACGGTGAAGATGGGCCAATTGGACCAGGCCAGGCTCTGGCGTTTGGTCTCGTCTTTCCACTGCGGGTCAAAGAGGGGATCGTCGACGGGCCAGAAAGCTTCAAAGCGCGGCCGCAGCGAGCGCAGGGCGGTGAGCTTTTGGCGCGCCTGGGCAGCTATGGCGGGGGTATAAGCGACATCGGTGCCGATAGTGACGGTGTCGGTGCCAAATTTGGCGGCGATGTAGTCGATGTGGTCGAGGAAGGCATTGATATCGCCGCTCAGGCCTAAGAAGGCGGGAATGCAGCAGACGCCGACGGTGCCGCCTTTGTCGACGATGGCGCGCATGACCTCGTCGGTCTTGCAGCGGATGTGGCCGTTGAGGGCGTGGGCGCCCGAGTGGCTGGCGACGATGGGTTGTGCGGAGATATGGGCCGCGTCAATGCAGGTTTGCCAGCCGCAGTGGGCCACGTCGACGAGCACGCCAACGCGGTTCATTTCGCGCACGGCGGCTTCGCCAAAGTCGCTAAGGCCGGCGTCGGTCTTTTCGGCGCAGCCGTCGCCTAGCATATTGCGACGGTTATAAGTTAGGTGCATCATACGTACACCCAATTGGAAGAAGGTGCGCACATAACGCAATTCTTCCGAGGTGTTTTTCCACTCTTGGCGCAGCGGCACGCCGTTGCCGGAGAGGTAGAGGCAGTGTTTGCCCAGCTCTTTGGCTTTGGGGATGTCGTCGGGGGTGGCGGCGCGGTGCATGAAGTCGCCGAGCATATCAGTGACGTAGGTGAAATTGCCCAGGCGTTTGAGTAATTGCAGGGCGGACTGGCCTTCCTCGCCGGCGTTTTGAAAGATGCAGTCGACGCCGGCATCGTCTAGAGCGTCGCGGTATTGGCGCGCTAGATGTTCGTCGGTGGCGACGCTGATGAGGCTCATTTCTTCCATGGTCTCGCGCAATTCATAGTCGGAGGCACCGGCGGCGGCGAGTTCGTTTACGCGGTCGGCGTCGATGGCGCCGCGCGGCGAGAAACCGTAAGATTCGACGACCAGGGCGTGGCGGTGCAGTTCTAGGCCGTGGTCGATGTCCTTTTGCTTCGCCTGCAGCAGGTCGAGACCGATGCGGCGGGCTTTGTCGATTGTTTCGTTCATATTCTTTATCCTCGTTCCTATGTTTTTTGCTGATGTCGTCTGATCTAGTGGCTTATGCTCTCGGGTCACTTCAAGGCGCTAGGGCCGACGCGCTGCAGAAATTCGTCGAGCCACTCATCCGCGCCGCCGTGTTTGGCAAAGCTGGATTGGATGTCTTCGTCGGTATGGCTGTCCGAGCCGCCGCTGGAAAAGAGGCCGTGCTCGAGGCAGTAGGCGCGATAGCGCGGGGTAAATTCGGTGGGGACATTCTTGTGGGCGCATTCTATGCCGTCCAGATAACACTCAGCGCGCAGGGTATCCATGCGCGCCAAATCTCCCTGGTTGAAATAGCCATGCGGGTGTGCTATGGCCACTACGACTCCCGCTTCTTTGACGGTGGGTAAAACAAAATCCGCCGCTGGATAAGGGGGAAAGGCCACTTCCTGGTGGGCGCGTTGTCGCAGCGCGTCGTATTCGTCGATATGGGCGATGAAACCGCGTTCTAGAAAATACTGTTGTTGGATTGGGCCCCTGATATGGGTGGTGCCCTGGACGGCGATGACCTCGTTTGGCCGGTAGGATTGCAATACTTCTAGGCGGTGGGCGTCGGTGTAGTCGTATCCTAGGGCCTGCATGCCTTTGCATATAGCTGCGCCGGCGTTGTGCTGCCAGGCGTGGTAGGTATCGAGGACCTGTTGCAAGGCGGGCGGCAAGTCGAGGGGAAAACCGTAACACAATAAGTCCACCGAACCTATGGAGGTGTTGACGGTGAGTTCGGCGGCGGGTATAGTGATTATGTCCGGGTAGCGGCGGGCGGTTTCTTGCACCTCGGGCTGAGAGTCGAGTACGTGGTGTTCGGTAATGGCCAGGCAACGCACACCGAGTTCGGTGGCACGTTTAAAGTGGTTTTCGAGGTGGGCGAAGGCGTCGTAGCTCCAATAAGTGTGGAGGTGGAGATCGTAGAGCGCAGGGGGCGAGTCGGTGGCCGTCATGGTGGAATCCTCTTGTAGTATCGGGTTAATTCAGTTTCTTTATTTGTTGAGCACAATAATAACGAAAGAGAGTGGCATGAACAAAAATCTATTCTTGGTATTGATCGCCAGTAGTGCTATTGGGCTGACCGCCTGCGGGGACGAGCCGCTTGAGCCGCGTTTGCAGTATTACGTTGAAGCCCAGGAGGCGCTGGCGGCCGACGATTTTCCTCGGGCGCAACAAGCGATGGGTCAATTGCAAGTGCATTTTGCAGGCGAGTTGGGCGCCCAGATGGCGACGGCGGCAGGTGCCGAGGATATCGAGACTATGCGTCTGGCCTTCCGACCGCTTTCGGATGAAGTGGTCAAGGTGTTAAAAGTGCCGCAAGGTTATGCCCTGACTTACTGTCCTATGGTGGAAGGCGATGAGAAGGGATATTGGATTCAGAAGGTGGGTGAGATCGCCAATCCTTACTTTGGCGCCAGCATGCTACACTGCGGCGTGTTTGAGGAATAGACCCTTTGCGAAGAAAACGACGATGATCACAGAAGAAGCGGTGTGGAATCACTTGCGAGAACTTAAAGATCCCATGTTTGGGGAACCCTTGAGTGTGGTGGAGGTGGGGCTAGTCTATGAGGTGGAAGTAGACGACAGTAATGTACATATCGCTATTATCATGTTTAATCGAGGGCGAGTATACATCGACGCTGCGGCCTCGCCGATTCGGCAACATGTGCTGGCAATGGAGGGTGTGGGAGAGGTTGTAGTTGAATGCCGGTGGGATAAGGAGTGGACGCCCGATCGCTTGGCACCGACGGCGCGGCGGGCGCTCGGTTTTGCCGAGGATGATCCGGTCGAAGGGCGCATGCATATGCGCGCCAGCGAAAAAGCGGATGTCGATGCTCGGCCGATCGAAGAGAAGACGCTGCAACGACAACGGTGTTGTGTGGACGGGGCGGCGTTGGATTTTGCCAGTTTGGGGCGCGACAAATTTCAACGGTGGTGGGGAGGATGGCGGTTTTACCGACGCTTTCGTCTCGAGGAGGACGGCGGACTGGCGCGGCACGGCGAGCCCGTTCACTTAGATGCGGTTTTTGATGCGGAGCAGGTGCGCGATCTAGAGCGGGAGATCCGCGTGGTGGAGGAGGAGACGGGCAAGGAAATCCCCTGCCAGGTGTACGGGGAGCAGCAAGAAGGGGCGACCCGGCGCTGCACCATTGTTTTACTGGCCGATATAGAAGCCGGGGAGCAAAAGACCTACTTGCTGCTCCACGGCAATTTGTCGCCGGCCTGCTGGCCGCCTTTCTATGCAACCGATTTGGTAAGTAGAGGCAAGGAATATGCGTTACAGGTAGAGAATGATTTTTACCGAGTGCGCCTTTCTCCTTTGATGGGCCACTTGCGCAATCTGTACTTCAAGAGGGGGAGAGAGACGGAACTGGGTTGGGAGGCTCCCAGTCCGATCAATATTGTCGACGCGGCCAACGATCCGCTGAGCAAGTTGGATATCGCCTGGCACGGGGAGGATTTGTGTATTCATTGGAATCCGGATTTTCGCAATCAATTGCGTTATCGTATGACCAATTGGCCCGAGGTACCGCACTACGAGGTGGTGGAAGGGCCGCTTTACACTTCGGTGCGGCGCTGGGGTTATCCGGTGTGTCCAACTCATCCGGCGCGGGCGCAGACGGCGGTGCGCCTGGAAGTGACTTATAATTTTTATCAGGGGCTGCCTTATTTCACTATGGAGTCCCGTCTGGATGTGGAGCAGGAAGCAGATATTTTGGTGGTGCGCAACGATGAGTGGCTTTTCCGCCAGGCTTTTACTCATGCGCTGTGGATGATGGAGGCAGGGCCGGTGGAGCAAGCGCTGGCTACGGGAGACGAGGTTTCTTTTGCGCAGAATCCGGCGCTGGTGGGTTTTTATAATGAGGACAATAAGGACGTCTTTGCGTCTTTGCGTCTGGCCTATGATGCGCGTGGTTTTCCTGGTGCTTACCAACCCCAGCATCTTTCGATGGGGACGACGCCGTACGGCAATCAGTTTTGGGGACGGGATGTGTTTCATGTGGGGGAAGAGATGGCGATTCAACCGGGGGCTACGGTGGGGGAATATAATGCTTATTTGTGTTATAGTGCGGCGGATGAAGGTGGGCATGGCCAGGGGGTAGATTGGTATGATCGGTTGCGGCAACCTTTGAGGGTTGTGGTGGTTTAGGGATAATTCTTTACGTGGGAGTTGTAATATGGCTATGCTTGATTTAGATGTGAGATATTTTCAGGATAGTACGCCGGTTGGGGTGCCGTGTCGGGAAGAGCATTTTATTCGACGGCAGGTGGAGATGGGGTTGGCGGTTGAGGAGACGGCGTTGGTGTTGGTGGATTTGTGGAATACGCATTTTATTGAGAGTTGGTTGGAGCGGGCTGTGCGGGTTACTGAAGAGGGGGTGGTGCCGGTTATTGCGGCGGCGCGGGGGGCGGGGTTGACTATTGTGCATGCGCCTAGTCCGGAGGTGGCGGCGAAGTATGGACAATTGCGGCGGCATGTTGTGGCGGATGCGGTTGTGGAGCCGGATTGGCCGCCGCCGCAGTTCAGGGCTAGGGAGGGGGAGTATGCTGTTTTTAGGGGGCCGCGCAATCAGGAGCCTGGGATTGCGCGGCATTGGGATGTGCACAAGGATAAGTTGGATATGTCGGCGGCGATTGAAGTGCGGGAGGAGGATTTTGTTATTGCTACGGGGGAGCAATTGCACGATTTGGCGCGGCAGCGGGGCATTGTGCATTTGATTTATGCGGGGTTTGCTACTAATTGGTGTATTCTCAATCGCGATTATGGCATGCGGGCGATTTCGCGGCGTGGTTACAATATGATTCTATTGCGCGATGCGACTATGGGTGTGGAGTATCCCGATACCGTCGATGAGTGTTTTGCCACTGAGATAGCCATTCGCGAGGTGGAGACGCAGATTGGGTTTACTGCGTCGAACGAGGATTTTTTTGCGGCTTGTCATCGGGCGGGTGAGGGGTAGGCGAGGAGGGGTAGTGTGCCTCATCCGTTTTCTGGGATGAGGTAAGTGCTTCGGGAAAGTGCAAGTGGTGGCGCGGCGCAGAGTTTACGGTGTCGTTTTTCTCGACTGGAATAGTTGACGTTCATCGCTTAGGTCGAGAAAAGGATGTTTGGTTTTCAGCAGGTCGATGGTTTCGAGCTGGCGCTCTAGGAAGGTCTGGTAGCCAGCTGATTCGATGTCTTCGGGTCGGTGTTGTGTGGCCTTGAGCAGTTTGTCGACCTGAGCGCTTATCTCTAGGGTTTCCTCACTTATATAAGTCGCGGCGAAGCGTTGCCAGATGTAGTCGATGGCGACTTCGTCTAGGTGCAGCATGTCGCTGGTGTAGAAGCGGTAGTCGCGCAATTCGTCCATGACAATTTCATAGGCTGGAAAATAAGCGACCTGTTTGTATTGCTCGACCAATTGGTGGACGGCGACGATGAGGGTGGATTTGCTTAGCTGATTGCCGCTGGCCCCGTCTTTCCAATGGCGGATGGGGCTAACGGTGAAGACGATTTCGAGCTGTGGGTTGTGCGACAATAGATTGTCAATGAGGGTGGTACATGCCTGAGTGACAGTGTCGACGCTCAGCAAGTAATGATCGAAAATGGCGGCCGGCTGTTTGTGGCAATTGGCCACGATTTGGCCCGTGTCTTTGCGGGCAAATACCCTAGCGGTCCCCAGGGTAAGAAAAAGATAGCGCGCCTCTTTGAGCAAAGCTGCAGAACGAGAGAGGCGCGCGTTTATGTTCTGCAGGCAGGTGTTCTGGTCGCGGTGTGAGAAACGGCCGTGGTGGTGGTAGGAGAACCAGAGATCGTCGCCGCGTTCTAGGTCGGCGGCGGTGTACGGTTTGCCATGGACGAGTTGTTCGAGGCCGTTGCGGATAGAGACGGGATTGTAGAGTATGCCCAAAGGGTTAATGTCGCAGGGAAATTTTAGAGCGTGGAGGCGGTCGCCGATGTTTTCAGTGAAGCACGAACCGGCAAACATCACTGGGGTGTTGTACGAAATGGCGTATGAGACCTGGGATATTTCGATGGGGGTGCGAAAGAGTGGGGGTTGTGGATTTTGCGACATGGTGGGTTTGGTCCGTTGGCTTGGGCGTGTCATGGGGGCCCGCCCCTCTGCCGCTTTGTGAGTCCCTGGGCGCCCTGCCCTCCTGCCTCACCCCCACAAAGCGGCGCCGGGGCAGACCCCCATGACATTAAGTTATCGTTTTCATGTAGGTGGCGGTATAGGTCAATTGGCGGCCAGACGTTCGAGGGCGAGTTCGGCGTGGTTGCGTACGAAATAACTTTCGTCTTCGAGTGCTTGGCGCAATTGGTTTGCGGCGGCGGCGGCTTGCGGGCCGATGCGCCATAGGGCGGTTGCGGCGTTGTGGCGCACTTTCGAATGCTCGTCGCGCAGTGCGGTGGCCAGGGCAGGTGCGGCAGGTGCGGCGGCCGCTCCCATGGTACCCAGGGCCTCGGCGGCGTTGCGCCGTACCCACTCGGAAGATTCGTCCTGCACCAGGCGGGTTAAGCCCGGTATCGCTTGTTGTGCCACGGGTCCTATATCGCCGAGGATGTCGGCGGCGGTGGCGCGCATCCACCAGTCTGGATGGTCCAGTATCTCAACTAGAGGTGCTACGGCAGCTTGCCCGGCACTGCTCAGGGCATAGGCGGTATAGAGCTGGCTGGGATTGGTGTAGCGGTGCTCCAGATTGGCTTCGAGTTGTGCGCTGGCTTCTTGATGCAGGGTGTCGATTAGGGCGGGCACGGCTTGGGCGCCCAGGTGGCCCAGCGCGTAGGCGGCACGCAAGCGGGTGTTTTCTTTGTCGTGGTGCAATTCTTCGAGCAATGTTTCTATGGATTCGCTGTGGCCGCCGGTCTGGTTTGTTGCGCCCGACAGCCATTGCCACATATGGGCGCAGAGGTTGTCGGGGGGATCGTTGGGATAGCTTTCTTCGAGCGCGCGCCATTGGGTGTCGCGGTTGTTCCAAGAAGGGCGTTCGGGTTCGTGCAGGCGGCAGAAGAGGAATTTCATCATGTAGCGCTTTTTGTTGCTGTGGTTGGCCGTGGCGCGGTGCCAGAGGTCGTAGTGGACAAAAGTTACGGTGCCGGCCGGGCCCGAGAGCGCTACGTCGGGCTGTTGCTGTGCTTGGTCCGCCGTATTGTAGTAGTGGGTGGAGGGTGCCACGGCGGTGGGGCCCATGTCTGGAGTGACGTCCTGGGGGTAGTAGAAGGCCATGGCCCAGCGGCTGCGGTGGTGGCGCACGTTCTCGTCGTCTTCGTAGCTGTCATTGTGCAGGTTTTGTTCGGCGCTGTGGGCTTCTTTGAGATGGCAGTGGCGGTGTGGGTGGATGAGGTAATTGGGGCCTAGGATGCTGGTGAGCACACCGTCGACGGCCGGGTGGTGCAAGACGTCGTAGAGTTTGGGGATCTTGGGTAGTAGGTCGTTGCCGGGATTGCCCTCGGTGGTGAAGATGTGATCGGCTTGTTCGAGGATGTCGCGGTGGAAAGCGAGCGAGAAATCTGTTTGTACGGATACGTAACCGCGGGTGATGAACTCGCGCATGGCGCGGTCGTTGAGCAATTGGGGGGCGGGCATGCCTTTGGACCTTTACAGATGATTGGGTCTGGCGTTTTTGCCTCTTAAAGAAAGGCTATATTTACCAATTCTAAGCTCTTATTGATCGCGGCGCAATGCAGCCAATTCGGTAATCCCGGGTTATTGTTGGTTTAGATTGCTGCGTCGATGCAGGCCGGTTGGCGTTTGAGTAAACCCTGTTCCCAATACCACTGCATAGCAGCGCGCAGTCCCTCGTCCAAAGGTGTGTATTCGAGCCCCAATTGTTCTGCCGCTTTGGAGCCATCAACGCGGAAACCGTGGGCGACGAGCCGAAAGGTTTCTCTGGAGAGCACGGGAGGGCGTTTGGTCAAATGGGAAAACCATTCACCGGCAAAGGCATAGGGGCTGGCAAGGGGGGCAGGAATGGTGAAGGGGATTCGCACTCCGCCCAGGCGGCCGATTTCGCGACCCAATTCGGTCAGTGAGGCGGTGTGGGAGCAGAGGATGTAGCGCTCGCCGATGCGGCCTTTTGTGGCGGCCAGCAGGTGGCCGCGGGCGGCGTCGTTGAGGTAGACGATGCTGGTGACGCCTGTGAACAGGGCCGGTACGCGGCCGTTGAGCAGGTCGATGACGGTACGGCCCGTGGGTTTGAGATCGCCCGGTCCGTAGACGCCGGCGGGATTGACGGTGACGATGGGCAGGCCCTGGTCTAAATAGGTGCGGACGATGCGGTCGGCTGCGAATTTTGCACGCTCGTAGGTGGAGAGGAAATAACCGCGATGTTCGGTGGTTTCGGTGCCGACTGCGTTTTTGCGCTCGCCGATGGCTACGGCGGTACTGGTGTAGATGATGCGTTGGACTTGAGCCTGTCGCGCGGCTTCTAGGACATTGCGCGTCCCCTCGCACTCGGTGCGCATTAATTCTTTTTTGTCCAGGCCCCATAAATCGTACAGTGCCGCGGCGTGGTAGAGTACGTCGCAGTTTTGCAGAGCGCTTTGGATGCTGGCCGGGTCGAGAATGTCGCCGCGGGCAATTTCTACGCCCAATTCTTCTAGGTGTTGTGTTTTGCTGGTTGGGCGGGCTAGAACGCGCACGCGCTTGCCGTCTTCTACTAGGATGCGCACGAGGGCGCTGCCGAGGTAACCCGTGCCGCCGGTGACGAGAGTGGTCATTGTCTATCTCGTTTATTCAGGAATTAAGCGGTTCTTTCCGATTGTCTTTTGGAGCAGAGTTGTGCTCATATCCATGCTACACGACAAAACGTAAAAGATCTACCCCTGATGTAAAAGGAGTTTAACTTTGGAGTGCCGAAGTCCATGTTCCCCTTCTACCTAGGAGCAGATCTATGTCACCCCAAACTAAT
>Ga0114996_10002933_pt1 | contig 21628 bp, 22 predicted proteins | sample ArcticOcean_MG_C_4_FD_87039 | JGI IMG/M metagenome (GOLD analysis project Ga0114996, IMG submission 87039) | Marine microbial communities from western Arctic Ocean - ArcticOcean_MG_CB4_134 | ecosystem: Environmental > Aquatic > Marine > Oceanic | place: Arctic Ocean: Canada Basin | collected... | reverse complement strand
TCGGCGTATATGCGGGTCATGGTAAGGCTGCTGTGACCCAACAGACTCTGCACGTGGAAGAGGTTCATCCCATTACGGACTGACTCCGTGGCAAATGTCCTTCGGAATGAATGGGCATTGCACTTAATGCCGGTTTTCTCTCCAAGTTCTTCCAGTAGATTGGTAATCACCCATACATTTGGGATGATGGTCTGTTGACCCTTCGGTTCCGTTTCATCAAGGTACTCAGACATATATCTAGCTGACACTGTCCCATAACAGACAACCCGCTGTTTCGCCCCTTTACCCCACACAGTGATTATCCGGTCATCGAGATTGATATCAGACAGTGTGATGTTAGCTAGCTCTTTTCGTCTTAAGCCAGTATCAGCAAGCAAAGAGACTATCAATCTGTCCTGTGAAGAGTTGCAAGCCGTCAATAATGCGGGAATTGCAGCCAGTGGGACTGCATACCGTATTGGTTTAGGCACTTTGGGTGCCTTCATATCTGAGGTAGGAGCTTTATCGATATATCCCTTGGATGCAAGCCAGATATAGAAAGCACGTATCGCCCTGAAGTAGGCATGGCGGCCTCCCGCAGTACACTCCTGGGAACTGATGAAACGAGTGATTTGGAGTTGAGTGGCTGCTAGGGCAGGGAAGTCCGACTTGTTGATATATCTAGTGAGGTATCCTCGATAAAACCTGATTGTTTCAGGGCTTAGACCTTGGTATACTTTCTCTGTTAGAAAACTGTTTACAAGTTCATGAGGCTTATTAGATACGGACGGTCGGACTTCAAATCCGTTGGTGGGCGCCCTACGGTGTCTACGGGGGGTTCGACTCCCTCCCGCTCCCGCCATAGCTGTCCTAAGCTAGCAAACAGAGAAATACCATAGACCTGCTCCTATGACATTAACTGGTGCGGAAATGATTGCTGTAGCTTTCTCTGTGTGGGGACTGCTGTCTGCTTTACTGACCCTGGCACTCAGAGCATCACGTAGAGATGCCTCGTTGTATCCGTTCATTGCCGCACCGGTGTGCTTCTTCGCCGCTGTCCCACCGGCTAGCTATTTTAGTGGAGTACTCTTCTTCAGCAGTTTGCTGCTTGGGATCTTCCTGTACAGAGATCACTAGCCGCGGTAAAACATGTGGCTTGTGGATATAGTGAACTCATCCTGTAATCTGCTCTGGTACTTGGTTACAACACCAGAGAAAAGAACTCGTAGACCGTTTCTTCACAGTAAGTTTCGTGGTAGACTGAACTCATGGGCGATGTAGTTCTGAATGTGTCTCTCGCAGTGATTGCCGGGCTAATCGGGGGTCTTGTAACGTATTACTTCCCGGCCTCAGTTGCCTCCTTCGTCGACATGGCATTCTACAAAATCTTTACTCCTTTCCGATGGATTATCCGACCCTTCCTTCGCTTTATGGATGTTATTGACCGGGAGTAACTCGACAGCGTATATTACCCCACCTAACGCTGTTTGCAGTATAGCTGTTTAGTTGCTCGCTTTATACGAACATCTGTGCTATTATACCTGAGCCATAACTAGTCATATAAAGAAGAATGGGGGATTGGCCATGTCAAGTGATAAGTTAGCGCTATCGGTCAGGGAGGTTGCTCAGCAGTTGGGGCTGAGCAAAGATTCCGTGTATGAGGCTGTGCATAGCGGTCAGATTCCTTGCGTGAGACTTAGCCAGCGTGGTCGCATTCTAATCCCGAGAGTTACTGTGGAGAAGATGATGAATCTTACTCACAGCGATATTCCAGTTAGTTCTTAATTCCTAGGTTGGAAGCACCAATAAGAACCAGCTGTAGGAGCGGTAGTCGTTTAGTGGTTGACTGTCGCACCTGCAAGAATGCAAATCTGGGTCTGCTTACACGGGGATGCTGGGACAGGTTGCCTTAGCCTGTTGATGCTTCGGTATAGGACTGCATGTGCTCTCGCTCCAGCAGAATCAGATGATTGAATGGCTTAGCCATATAGTTATCTGCGCCCCTGTCGAGTATCTTGGTGATATTTGGCTCTTCTTCAATTGACGTGAGCATGATAACTGGCAAGTCAGATACAGACCGTGTAACACTGAGCACATCATACCCGTCGATTCCGTCACGACCTAAATCTAGCATCATCAGTTGACGGTGCTCATCCTCCAGGATATTAAAACTTCCTTCATCGATCTCGCCAACCAGGATGTTGGCATCATCCCAGAGCAGTCCCAGGGCAAGTGATACCACCTCTCTGATTCCCGTTGCGCCATCTACGATCAATGTTTTCAAGCTTCTCCTCTATGTATCGGGAATCACATTGGATATTTGGCAATATTGATTACTTATTAGTAAACTAAGCCACATTTGTATGCACTCGCGTTAGGAAGGGATCAACTGCAGATCAAGCTACCTGTTAGGAAAGTTAAGTACCGCTTGAACAAGGTATGCATTGCCATTGATGACTGACAGATTGGCATTCTTTACCTAATATTCCCCAATTTTTACTTACTCTTCCTCACTTTTCAGGACTCTTCTTACCTATTCGCATTAATCTCGACTCATCAAGCGGGTGACAGACTATAGTTAGATCACCAAAAAATGAATAGAACTATGCATGACTGGACAATTGTAGTTAACCCCTAACCTGGAATCCGAATGGCGGAGTGTGCTGGATGTGGTTCTAAGGCTCGGCGAATCGATCGACCTGATTTCTCAAGTATTGTGGACATGGCAGCGCCGTTTCTGCATGGAAGGCCGACTGGTATCCTTCGCTGCTACTGCGTGATCACTAAAGCATATCTTTGTAGCTTTTCCGTGATGGACGAGCGCTCTACTAAGGAGCCGCTTGTCAATACTAAGGATGTTTGCAAGGATAGCCAGAACCTTATCGGTTGAATGACACATGGATGCGTTAAAAAACTAAACCTTGATATTATCCGCTTCCTATTTCTCTAGATAGCCAGCTATTCTCAGTAATCTAAGATCCAGTTGGTTATTGGTATTAAATTCCCATCGCTCTTCGTTCAGTTAGTGTATCTCTGTGTGCCTCACGTGGCACATATTTTATTTACATCGGAGTATAATCAACCTGCACATAATCCGGTGCATGTAATCATGTCATAAGGAGATATGCTATGTACGACGAAACAATTATTGGACTAGCTGAGGCGTGGAAAGCCGTGCAAACCATGCTGGAAGAGGCGGAGAACGAACCCGACCGCCCCGTCGCCATAGCAGTCGTTGATGGCCACGGCAAGCTTGTTGCATTCGCACGGATGGACCGGTGCCGGTTGATCCCGCAACAACTTGCCTTCAAGAAAGCCTACACCGCCGCTATTATGCACAGCGACACCGGAGTTTTATCAGAACGCTTCAAGAGCACCGGACGCAGCGTCAGCGACTTCGGAGACCAGAATATGGTAGCCGTGCAGGGCGGCGTGATTATTCAACGGCTCAGTGACAAAGCCTTCCTGGGTGGAATAGGCGTCAGCGGCCTAAGCGCTGAGGAAGATGAAGCTATGGCACGCATTGGCATTCAGGCAATGGGCCTGTGATTTATGCCTGAGCGAGTATAGGGAGCAAATTTTTGCAAATAACCTTTTCAGGCCCAACAGGAACGCTAGAGGGTCATCTACATCTACCTGAGAACGGTAAACCCTGCCCAGGGGTGACAGTTTGTCATCCTCACACGCAAATGGGTGGTGACATGAATAACAGCGTGGTGATGGGCATATGTCATGCTCTGTCCCATGCAGGGATAGCTTCACTACGCTTCAACTTCCGCGGCGCTGGAAAAAGCCAAGGCACTTATGATGACGGAAGGGGAGAGATAGACGATGCTCTTGCCGCTCTGAAATTCCTGTCTTCACGTGAACAAATAGAGCAGCACAACGTTGGACTGGCCGGATACTCTTTCGGAGCAGGGATTGCCATGAAAGCGGCGCTTCAGCACAATCTGCCAATCGCGCTTTCAGTCGTGGCCCGTGCTAAGATTGACCCCGAGGACGACTTGAATCTCAGGCCATCTCTGCCAATGCAATTTGTAGTTGGAGACCAAGACTTACTTATGCCGTTGGACCAGTTCAACAATCTATCGACCAAGCTCACTGTACCTCCAGAGATGCATATAATGCCCGGAGCAGACCACTTCTTTCATGGACATGAGAACGAATTGGGAGAGTTGGTAGCGAGTTTCTTCCTACGTTGGCTCAAACCAGTAACACTTATATGAAACAACAAAGCATAGCATTCAAGGGGCACAAACTAACCCTAGAAGGGATACTCACACTTCCTACTGACCTGCCAGGACCATTTCCCGGTGTAGTTATTTGCCATGGCCATCCTCTGTTTGGTGAGAATATGGAATCCAATTTGATGCAGGTGTTGTGTCGTGCCCTAGACGGGGATGGGATAGCGACACTTCGCTTCAATTTCCGTGGAGTTGGAGGCAGTGGCGGCAGTTTCGACCGTGGAGTGGGAGAACAGGAAGACCTGCATGCGGCAATAACCACCCTCAAGAAATGGCCCGGGGTCAAAGGAAACAGGATAGGAATGGCAGGATTTTCCTTCGGGGCAGTTGTTCTCCTAGATATTCTTGCCAAAGTAAAGGGTGTTGAGGCGTTGGCAGCAGTCTCTCCCACAATAAGCGGCGTGCGAAGGTCCAGGTTTGATAAGTTCAAAGGGGCAAAGCTCCTGATGGCGGGAGACAAAGACCTCCTGGTTCCATCGGAAGAACTATCTAATGTAGTTACAGAGCTGTCATTGGTACCTGAGTACATAGTCGTCCCCGGAGCGGACCATGCATGGGCAGGCCATGAAGACCACATGGCCGCCCGGGTCGTCAAGTTCATGGCAACTGCCCTCCAATAATATACGCCATTGGTTTTTGGTTGGAGGTAGGAAGACGTCGCGGATTCAATTAGAGAACTGATTATTCTTGTGTGCCGCCTGCAAAAGTGCTATAATGACGTTGGTTAACATACAGATTTATCAACTAGGTCGACCTTTAATTCAGTCCCGAGAGGCTGGCAAGGCGTGCGGAGATCCATAGGCTAGAGCCTTGGGTCATACGACTAAAACGTAACCTCTTGCCGGTCCTGGCGAGAGGTTTTTTGATGGCCGAAAAACTACTGCTGTCTCAAGACGAGATACGAAGGGCCCTCACGCGTATTGCTCACCAGATACTTGAGCGCAACCAGGGTGTCGATAATCTGGTCTTGGTTGGGATGCATACGAGGGGCGTGCCATTGGCTCAACGACTCGTGGAGAGAATCCATGAGTTCGAAGGGAAAGAGGTCCCAGTAGGTGCCCTGGATATACGCCTCTATCGTGATGACCTTCCGATGAGGAGACTGACTTCAAATCCATCCAATAACATACCCGTTAGTATTGCCGACAGAAAAGTCGTGTTGGTGGATGATGTGCTGTTCACCGGACGTAGTATCAGGGCGGCAATGGATGCCCTGATGGACCTCGGGCGACCCTGTCTCATTCAGTTAGCGGTACTGGTCGACAGGGGGCATCGTGAACTGCCGGTCAGAGCCGATTACGTTGGGAAGAACATCCCCACTTCTCTTGACGAGCGTGTGGAAGTACGCCTGATAGAAGTGGACGGCAATGACGCAGTTGTGCTTCAAGAGCACTCAAATGGATCACACGGATTACCTGCAAGTTCGGTGGATACCCTGTTGAGGTCGGTACCATGAATGACAATCACGGCGTGAGCCAGCTTGCAGGACGAAGCATCATATCTCTGGATGATCTGAGTCTAAATGACATTCAGGCGGTATTCGAGACCGCCGATGATATCAACGCTAACATGCAATCCTATTTCGGCAAAGCAACTGGTAAGATTGCCGCTACCCTGTTCTACGAGCCAAGCACAAGAACAAGGCTGTCCTTTGAGGCAGCCATGCAGCGTCTTGGCGGTGGAGTCATATCCACATGGGATGTGAATGCCGCTTCGGTAGTCAAAGGTGAGTCCCTAGCGGATACCGTCAGAGTAGTCGGGGCGTACGGAGATGTCATGGTTATACGACATACATCGGACGGCGCTGCGAAGCTGGCTGCCGAGTACTCTCCCATACCTGTTATCAATGCAGGAGACGGAGGGCATGAACATCCGACACAGACACTATGTGACCTCTATACACTACGGGAGCACCACGGCAGTCTGAAGGGTCTCAATGTCGCACTATGCGGCGACCTGCAAAATGGGCGTACCGTTCATTCACTAGCGTTCGCCTTGGCCCGTTTCGGGGCCAACATCATTTTTGTGCCTGGAGATGGCAAAGAAATCCCAGAATACGTCCTGCGCCGCCTGAAACGGAGCTACAATGCCCATATTCAGCGGGAGCGGTTGGGTATACTGAGCGCTCTCTTCGAAGAAGTGGCGCGGAGCGACGAGTCGGCCACCGTGGACGCCATCTACATTACTCCCAGAGAGCCTCATCAGCTGGCAATGTCATCTATAGAGGGCACCACAGTGGAGTTCCGTGTTAACAACGGGGAATCACTGTCGCTATACGTCACGCGACGTCAAACTGAACGTGGCAGTGGAGCGTCGAGCGGCGGGAGATACCCAACCCTAACCGCCAACTCGTTAAAGGGCATTGAGTTTAAGAACATTTCCATATTGCACCCTCTTCCACGGGTAGACGAACTCAGCCCGGAGGTGGACGATGACCCAAGAAGCCTATATTTTAGGCAGGCCGCAATTGGGATTCCAATTAGAATGTCCTTGCTGTGGCATGTATTGGGACTTGGAGACGAGACCACAGTTACCACTAAGAAACCATACACCCAGGAGATACTGGGGCTGTTCTACCTTCATTCCGGATTTGATTGCTCCAACCAAATGTGTATCACAAACCAGGAGAGGCGATTTGCCAATCCACAGTTTGAAGTCGTGAAGGACGGGGAATACAAGCTACGTTGTCTCTATTGCGACCAGGAAACACCCGGCACATACGCAGGGAATACCGAGTCCAAGTTCTATTACCCGTCCGAGCTGCTGGATAGATTTCTGCCTACTGTCCGTCCAGAGCATGTCCGCTTTTTCCAATCGCAAGAGGCAGCGGAGTCTGCCGGGTTCAAACGGGCATCCGACAAGTGGGACAGTTATCAATCCAAGGCGAATGATAGCGGAAAGGACTGGCTGGACATGGTATCTGGTAGCGCACAGTGAGTATTTTTGTAAAGGGTGGCCGCATAATTGACCCACACCAAGGGACGGATTATATCGGCGACCTGTGGCTTCAAGATGGCATTGTGCAAAGTCTGGACGAGCATATGGACGTGCCTCTTCAGGCACATGTAATAGATGCCAATGGACTTGTGGTATGCCCCGGCTTCATAGACGTCCACTGTCACCTCAGAGAACCAGGTGATGAGGACAAGGAGACTATTGCTACAGGTACAGCCGCCGCGGCCAGAGGAGGATTCACAACTGTGTGTGCCATGCCAAATACCAGACCCGCCACAGATAGCTCTGACATGGTATTTTTTGTCCTCGGCAAGTCCAGAGATGAAGCCGTGGTGAAGGTCCTTCCAATTGCCTGCGTCACCAAAGGCCGCGATGGCAAGGAACTCATCGATATGGAAGAGATTGCCAAAGCAGGCGCAATCGGTTTTAGCGACGACGGCAGTCCTGTGGCAGACGACGTGCTTATGCATCAGGCGCTGTCAAAAGCTGCCACGCTGGGACTACCCGTTATCAACCACTGTGAAAACCCTGAGATCTCCAATGGAGGAGTAATGAATGATGGAGCGGTGGCTGTCAGCCTCGACCTGAAGGGGTGGTCTGCTTTGGCGGAAGAGATTATGGTGGCCAGGGATATTGCTATGGCAGAGACGACAGGTGGCCCGTTGCACCTGGCACACATCAGCACTGCCGGAAGCGTGGAACTTGTGCGCCGTGCCAAGAAACGGGGAGTCTCGGTTACTGCGGAAGCAACCCCGCACCATCTGACCATTACCGAAGATTGGGCGATGCCACGACCCGGCCAGCAGAAGCCATACAATACCAATGCCAAGGTGAACCCACCGCTGAGGACACAACAAGACGTAAACGCCGTTGTACAGGGGCTGGCTGATGGTGTCATAGACTGCATAGCCACCGACCATGCGCCCCATACCAGTGCTGACAAGGACCGTACCTTCGAAGAAGCGGCATTTGGCATAAGCGGCTTTGAGACGGCTCTGGGTTCCTTGCTGTCCCTTGTCCACAATGGATACTTGGACATGGTCACTCTGGTGGAACGGCTGACCGTCGGCCCTGCAAGGGTGCTCAACCGCCCGGACCTCTGTCCTGCCACACTGAAACTGGGTTCTCCAGCGGACGTTACCATCTTCGATCCAAATTCAGAGTGGGTTGTGAATGCAGAAGCATTTGTCTCCAAAGGCAAGAACACACCATTGGATGGCACTACGCTGAAGGGCAGAATAGTAGCGACTGTTTTAGAGGGTAATCTTGTGTACGAAAGCGAGGCTACTAGAATTGACTAGACAAGCCTACCTGGTTTTAGAGGATGGCTCGTGGTATGAGGGCGAGGCCTTTGGAGCAGAAAACTCCTCCTTTGGCGAAGTGGTGTTCAATACGAGCATGACTGGCTACCAGGAGGTACTCACAGACCCTTCCTATTCAGGCCAGATCGTGATTCCCACATATCCAATAATCGGGAACTACGGCATCAACGGTGAGGATATGGAATCAAGGCAAATCCAGGTCGCTGGCTTTGCCGTTAGGGAACACAGCTTGCGTCCCAGCCACAGTCTCTCTACCATGACGGTTCACGAATATTTGGCGTCAGAGGGCATCACCGGCATATCTGGCATAGACACTAGGGCCATAACCCGTAAGCTGCGCATGTCAGGCGTGATGATGGGGATGATTTCCGTCGAGACACCTCCTCAGGAAGCCCTGACACAAATTGGCAAGATGACGCGCTACGATAACGTGGACTTCGTCGCCTCTGTGAGCACAAAAACATCCTACCCCTGGGACGGCCAGATCACTGAGGAAAATGGCCCACTGATACTTGTGAGCGACTACGGCCTCAAGTACAACATCCTGCGTATCCTGCAATCCAGGGGATGCCGTGTTATGGCCATGCCCGTCAGCGCTTCAGCCAGTGATATTCTATCACTCAAGCCAGACGGCATACTGCTGTCTCCGGGCCCTGGAGACCCAGCGTTGCTTGACTACGTCGTGAAGACAGCAAAGGGCCTTGTAGGCCAAGTGCCTATGATGGGGATATGCCTTGGTCATCAGATCATCGCCCGTGCCCTTGGAGGAGACACCTTCAAGCTGAAGTTTGGACATAGAGGTGCCAACCATCCCGTGCAGGAAATCCAGACTAATCGCGTACACATAACCGCCCAGAACCACGGCTATGCTGTAGACGCTGATAGCCTACCGTCGGAACTGGAAGTGAGCCACATCAACCTAAACGACAACACCGTGGAAGGGATGAGGCACAAAGAATTGCCCATAATGAGCATCCAGTACCACTCGGAGGCTTCCCCAGGCCCTATGGACAACGTCTATCTCTTCGATAATTTTTTGGATATGGTGAGGAAACAACCCTAAATGCAAAATATCCTAACAAAAGTTCTGGTCATAGGCTCCGGCCCCATCGTCATTGGGCAGGCGGCAGAGTTCGACTACGCCGGCACGCAGGCGTGCAAATCCCTGCGTGAGGAGGGCATTACAACCGTACTGGTGAACTCGAACCCAGCTACCATAATGACGGACGAAGAGATTGCCGATATCGTCTACATTGAGCCGCTGACAGTGGAAGTCCTTGAGCGCATCATAGCGCGTGAGCGTCCCGAGGGCATCCTTCCCACCCTTGGAGGTCAGACAGGACTCAACCTGGCTGTTGAACTGGCAGACGCCGGGATACTGGAGAAGTACAACGTGCGCCTTCTTGGCACACCCCTGGACACCATAAGAAAGGCCGAGGACAGGGAGCTGTTCCGCGACCTGCTTATGGACATTGGTGAACCAATTCCTCCAAGTGCCATAGCAGAGTCCATGGAAGATGTGCACCGCATCGCCCAGGAAATGGGACTGCCTCTGGTGATACGTCCTGCCTACACCCTGGGTGGCACGGGTGGCGGTATCGCCAACACGTGGGATGAGTTGGAGGAGCTTGCAGGAGGCGGACTGAGGGCAAGTCCAATCAATCAGATTCTGCTGGAGCGCTCCCTGGTGGGCTGGAAAGAGATTGAATACGAGGTGATGCGTGACTGGGCTGACAACTGCATCATGGTGTGCAATATGGAGAACCTTGACCCAATGGGCGTGCACACGGGCGATAGCATCGTGGTTGCCCCCAGCCAGACCCTGACAGACAAAGAGTACCAGATGCTGCGCTCAGCCAGCCTGCACATAATACGTGCACTGGGAATAGAGGGGGGGTGCAACGTCCAGTACGCTTTTAGGCCCCACAATACCATCGGAGAGACTCTACCCGGGAACTGGGAAGCGGATAGTCCTTATTACGTCATCGAAGTCAACCCGCGTGTTAGCCGTAGCTCAGCCCTTGCAAGCAAGGCCACAGGCTACCCCATCGCAAGGGTGGCAGCGAAGATAGCAGTCGGCAAGCGGCTGGATGAGATACACAACGCCGTTACCCAACGTACCCTTGCAGCCTTCGAGCCGACTTTGGACTACTGCGTCGTCAAAATACCTCGCTGGCCCTTCGATAAATTCGCTGCAGGAGACCGCACCATAGGCACCCAGATGAAGGCCACAGGCGAGGTAATGGCTATAGACCGTTCCTTTGAGGCGGCCTTCCAGAAAGCTGTCCGATCCCTGGAGATTAGCAACTCCACCATAATGTGGGAGGACGGCGCATGGCAGAATAACGGAGGGTCAGTTCTCGATAGTCTCCCACTGTTTCCGACCGACCTCAGGCTCTGGGCACTTATGACATCCATACGCCGTGGAGCAATCCCAGAAGACGTGTCACGGCGTACGGGTATAGATCCCTGGTTCCTATACCGCTTTCAGAACATTGTGGATATGGAGCAACGCCTTCTCAAGGAAGACCTTACACATAGGCTAATGTGGGATGCTAAGCGCCTTGGCTTCTCCGATGTCCAGGTGGCCACACTAACTGACAGGCTGTCTCACCAGGTGCGAAACCTCCGCAAGGAGTGGGGCATAACACCTGTGTACAAGATGGTGGATACCTGCGCAGCGGAGTTTGAGGCCGCGACTCCCTATTTCTACAGCACGTACGAAAATGAAAACGAGGCCCTGCCCCTGGAGGGGCCAAAAGCTGTGGTCGTTGGTAGCGGACCGATACGCATTGGCCAGGGTATAGAGTTCGATTACTGCTCCGTCCATGCAGCATGGGCACTCCAAGAAGAAGGTGTCAAGAGCATTATGGTCAACTCCAACCCGGAGACCGTATCCACCGACTTCGATACCAGTGACCGTCTTTACTTTGAACCCCTGGACGAAGAAAGCTTGCTGGACATCCTAGACAATGAGGCCAACGAGGCGTCCGGTTTAAAAGTTTATCCACCGTCAGTGGTGCAATTCGGCGGTCAGACGGCAATAAACCTGTCCCAATTCCTCGATAAGGAGGGGATGCCCATTATAGGCTCCACCGCAGATGCTATAGACACAGCATCGGACAGAGGACGCTTTGAAGACTTCCTGACCCGGCTGGGCATTCCTCAACCTCCCGGAGCGGGAGTGACAACCCTTGAAGAAGCCCTAAAAGTGGCCCAGGTGACAGGCTACCCTGTCCTTGTTCGCCCAAGCTACGTTCTTGGAGGACGGGCGATGGAGATCGTCCAGAACGCCACCGAACTCATCCGTTACGTTACGGCCGCCTCAGAACTGGGCACAAGTCATCCGATTCTCATAGACAAGTACCTTGGCGGGCGCGAAGTGGACGTGGATGCCATATGCGACGGCGATGTAGTGTTCATTCCAGGGATTATGGAGCACGTGGAGAGGGCAGGAGTGCACAGTGGGGATTCAATGGCCATCTATCCCGGAGTTACTCTCACTGAACAAGAAGTGGAAACACTTGTGGAGTATACAACACGGATAGGAAAAGGCCTGAACGTCAAGGGGCTTATGAACATACAGTACGTAATTGTAGGGGGCAGTCCCTACCGCAGCCCGCAGATTCTGAGAGAGGACACCATAGAATCCACAGTGTATGTGTTGGAGGTCAACCCAAGAGCCAGCCGTACGGTTCCATTTCTCTCCAAGGTAACGGGTGTGCCAATGGTAAATCTTGCAACCAAAGTTATGTTGGGCAGAACACTGGCCGAGATGGGGTATCAAGGTGGGCTGTGGAAGCGACAGAACCTTGTGGGGGTAAAGGCCCCTGTGTTCTCTATGTCCAAACTGGTGGGGGTAGATACCTACCTTGGGCCGGAGATGAAATCCACCGGCGAAGTAATGGGAATAGATGTGGACTTCCAAGGTGCTGTGGCGAAGGCCTTGCTGGCTGGAGGACTGTCGTTACGCGCTGGAGGCTCTGTCCTTTTGAGCATTGCTGACAAGGACAAGGTTGATTCTTTACACCTCGTACGTGCCCTGGCGGAATCCAACTGCAAGCTGTATGCCACAGAGGGTACAGCTGCGATGGTGAAGGCGTTGGGCATCCCCGTGAATCTTATAACAAAGAGGCTCGGTGAAGGCCACCCAAACGTCGTGGATATAATATTGGATGGGACTGTAGATGCAGTGGTAAACACAGTGACAGGGGAACGATCCACCATGCAGGACGGCTTTGAAATACGGAGAGCGGCCGTGGAAAGACGAATTCCGTGCTTTACATCTCTGGATACTGCGAGGGCGGCTGTGGAAAGTCTACTCAACGGACCCGGTTCTTATAACATTCTTGCCCGCCATGAATATCTCTACAGGTCATGAGACCACTGGCTTGATTATTTAAACGTAACTGTGCATTGTCGTCGCCACACACAAATTGGACACTGGCGCACTGCGAGCACGTATATGCCTGGTCTACTACGTGAAGTATGGGAGGGGGATCATGTTTGATGTCAAAGTGATGACCCAACAGTCGCTAGCTCCCCATACATTCGCATATCCCAGTGAGCCGGACTTCGCCAAGATACTCGGTTTCTACGGCGTAAGATGGTAGTACGAACCACGCTACTTCCACCTCCGTTCGGATGTGAACCTAATGCTGGAGATGCTCACACTAGATTCCTGCCTCGTTGACCTCAAGATGTGTGTGGATCTGACCACCCTGAAGCAAAGCCTTGGCACGGAGAAGAACCGCAAATTTCGACACTTGAGGGAGCTTTATCCTGATATAAACATAAAGCTTCTGTACCGCAAAGACTATCACCGCCTGCTGGCAAAAGACCCATTCAGGCCTCTGGCCCAGGAAAAAACACCAGGCATTGAACAGGTGCTCCTAAGCACCAACCAGATTCAAAAGCTAGGTGCAGAACTGGGGAGGTAGATATCGCGGGACTACGTCAACACAAAACCATTGCTGGTAGGAGTCCTGAAGGGCGTTCTTTGTTTCATTGGAGGCCGCATGCTCCAGATTTCCATTCCTCTCTCTTTGGAATTCATTTCCATTTCCTACTTCGGCACGGACAGTGTGGACGGTGTGAAGATAACCAAGGACCTAGAAACGACATCCAGAGGAAGGATGTCCTGATTATTGAGAACGTGGTTCATACTTGAATGATCCTGAACTACCTTCAGAACTACCTGTCTTCAAGGAACTCTGCAAGTTTACACGTTCCTCGACAAGCTGGTACGTCGGCTGGTTGCCGTTCCCATCAAATATGTGGGTTTGAGGTGCCTGACGAGTTTCTGGTTGGCTGCGGCCTAAATTACCTGGAACGGAATCGTAACCTGCTGTTCATAGCCATTCTCAAGACTGAAGCCCCATCATCCTAATACCGGCCTAGCAGATGTATCCAGACTAGGTTCATTATTCGCTCATAGCCAAATCTTCCAGGAAATCAGTCCTGGACTATGTGAACTCCGGTAGCCTTGAAGGACGCCCGGACATCAGTCCCTCTCTGCAACGCCATTTCCTGTGCCGACATGGTGGTTATTAGGGCCACCAAGGGGAATCCACAGTCTACAACCACTCTGACCAGAGGGCCGGTGGATGCCATGCTCGATATTGTACCGTAGAAGGTGTTCCTGGCGCTTGTGGAGGCCTGAGGAAGTGTTAGGGCCAGAGTTACTTCCTCAGGCCTTATACACGCAGACACCTCAGTTCCTAGCTCCAGTTCGGAGAGTCCCTCTACGTGATGGCCGCCGACGCTTATGTTAACAAGTCCCTGGTCCTTGGACGCTATCACCCCTTCCAGAACGTTCTCGACCCCCACGAAATGAGCAACCTGCATGCTATTGGGCAGGTTGAATATATCGCTTGGATTGCCTATCTGGAGCATTGAGCCACTGATTAACACGCCTATCTGGTCGGCAAGGCGTTGACCCTGTGCCATATCGTGAGTGGACATGATCACGGTGGTATGCAGCTCTCCAATCACCCGTGTTATCAACTGTTCCACCCTTGCAGTAGAAACCGGATCCAGATGCGCCGTCGGCTCGTCTAACAACAACAACTCTGGCTCGGTGACCATAGCTCTTGCCAGAGCCACTCTCTGAACCTCGCCTCCCGAAAGGGTCTTTGCCTTTCGGTTCTCGTAGCCGGAGAGATCCACGGTCTCAAGTGCATGCATAACCTTATCGCTCTCATATTTCCGTCCGTGCCCTCTGACTCTCAGACCGTAGGAGACGTTGTCGTAAACACTACCGCTGAATACGACGGGCTTTTGGAAGACTATGACCATTTTCCTGCGCATTTCCAATCTGGCGCCTTCTGATGTGAGTGTTCCCACCCCATCGAATGCTATTTGGCCTGATGTTGGTTCCTCCAGGAGGTCGATCAGGCGTAAAAGTGTTGTCTTCCCGGACCCGCTCGGGCCTATTATCGCCGTGACGGCATGAGTCGGAACATCAAGGTTGATGCTCTCAAGCACGGTGTTGCCGTCGTATCTCTTGGAGAGGTGTCTAACTGTTATCAATGCTCGTTACCTGTGCTGAAGCCGGCTCACCAGAATGTTTACCGCTAATGCTAACGACACCAGGATTATACCCAAGGCCATTGCCATCTCAAAGTTGCCAATTGATGTCTCAAGCGACATCGCCGTCGTCAGAGTCCTGGTATATCCTCGTATGTTGCCTCCAACCACTATAGCCAGGCCTATTTCGGAGATGGCACGTCCAAACCCAAGGAGTATCGCAGTTGATACTCCATACCGTGCCTCTCTAACAATTGTGTATATTGTCTGTAGCCTGCTGGCACCAAGGGACATGGCGGTGTCCTGAATCTCTGGAGCAATGCCTCTCAGGGCGGATATGGTCAGTCCTGCCATGATCGGCGCTATCAGGATAACGTGTCCGATGATGATGGCTGTGGGCGAGAATAGTAACCCAAAGCTGCCCAGTGGTCCTTCTCTAGAAAATGTAATGAATACCAACAGTCCCACAAATACCGTTGGCATGCTAAAGAGGGTCTGAATGATATTGATCAACAGTCCCTTCCCGAAAAAGCTCTGGAAGTATATGAGACTGCCAACAGGCACGAATATCGAGGCGGCAATAAAAGTGGAGGCAGAGGATATCATAAGAGTCCTCGCCGTTATGCTGAAGACTTCTTTGTCTCCAGTGAGAATGAGCCTGATGGCCGTGAGAAAGCTGTCTATCAACAGGTCCAAGGGTTTACTGACCTCCCTCTTTGACTATCACTGTGGTTCTTCACCATTGATAGGTATGAAGAAGGGTCTTCCATATTTGCTGAAGCCATAACTTGCTATCAAGTCCTGAACCTCTTCTGAGGTGAGGAATTTAATGAGATTGTTGGCCATATCCACATTGGTATTGGGATGATTCTCCGGGTTTACTGCAATGGCGGAGTACACATTCACCAGTGAGGGGTCTCTGTCCACCAGGGATACTAAGTCCAACTTTTCTTTGAATGCCATATACGTACCATCGACCGTCAGCGTGTAGGCTGACTCCTCATCGGCCAGTGTCAGTATGGCACCCATTCCAGCCCCAGCCTCAAGATACCACCCACCAGAGTTCCGCACAGATTCGTAGTCTTGGCCCGTCGCCTGCCACAGAAGCATTTCCCTGAAATGTGTGCCTGAACTGTCTCCCCTAGATACGAATCTAATTTTACTAGGATTGATCTGGCCCTGTCTCATTATCTCTCGAAATGCCCTCTCTGGCTCAAGGTTATCAATCCCCGCCGGATCGCCTTTCGGCCCCACTATGAGAAAATAATTGTATGCTATGGGATGGCGCTCGACACCGTACCCCTGGTTCACAAACTCCTCTTCTCTGACCTTATCGTGAAGGGTGACAATATCCACATCGCCGCGCCTGCCTGCCTCTAGGGCCTCACCAGTCCCCCCTACAATAATATCTAGGTCCACGCCGTATCTATCCTCAAACATTGGCTCCAGAGAGTCCCACAGCCCAGTGTCGTACAAGCTTGTGGTGGTTGCCAATCGAAACCTCCCATTGGATGAGTTTTGCTCGGTAGAAATTGACTGGGCAGTGCACGCCATAAGCCCAACGAGCGATATCATCAGCAACACGGCCCTTAACAGCGATGCCGGCAGCTTTTTCAATGGAATCTCGTATACTGGAGGCATTACGTTTATTTGGGTTAAGTTGGAGGAAACGACGAATGGCGGAGAGAGTGGGATTCGAACCCACGAGAAGATTGCTCCCCTACGCGATTTCCAGTCGCGCCTGTTCGACCACTCCAGCATCTCTCCGTGCAGTCATTTTGGTCGACCATACTACGCCGCAATGGCGGAGAGGGTGGGATTTGAACCCACGTCCCAACATAGTCGGGAACCGCTTTTCGAGAGCGGCGCCATAAGCCTCTCGGCCACCTCTCCTTCCAGTGCTATAGCATAGCACATTGCTGGAATCGCCCCAAATGCTGATAGGCTGTCCTTTTACTCCATATTGCGTACTAATCGTACCACACAACATAGAAACGGCTACGTTATACGGCAGATACATTCCTTGACAGTCGAAAATATGTCGTGGTACCATTTAGTCAGGATGTTTTTTGTCCAGAGCTTTCGCACAAGGTGTAACCTCTTTTTTGCGTACTAGGGAAGGTGAGGATACCCTTTGGTATTGGTGTAAAAATGGATAACTGGCGAGCAGTTATACTAGCCGCTGGTAAGGGAACCCGGATGAAATCCAGCGTTCCCAAGGTTCTCCAGTCGGTCTGTGGCAGAGAAATGGTGGCTCTGGTTGCAGATGTTCTCTGCGACGCCGGTTTCGATGATCTGATAGCAGTCGTCCCACCAAGTTCTCCTGCCATAGCCAACGTCGTCGGAAGCCGCGCCACATTGGTCGAGCAGATAGAACCTCTTGGAACCGCCCACGCCTTTTCGAAGGCGCAAGCTCTCCTCGGCAACCATCAGGGAGATATCCTGGTTATCAATGGAGACGTGCCACTGATAACCAGGGAGACCATACGTGCCATGATACAGCGCCATGAGTCCAGCCATGCATACGTGACCCTTCTGACGTGCGATGGGCTTCCAGCGGAAGGCATGGGACGGATAATCAGAGACAAAGATGGAAATGTTATGGCAATAGTGGAAGCGGCTGATCTGGATACCCTAACAGCCTCGGTCTCTGAGGGCAATGCGGGAGTCTACTGCTTCAAATCTCCCTGGCTCTGGAGCGCACTCAGCGAGTTGCCACCATCTGCCAGTGGTGAAATATACCTAACTGACATGGTTGCAGAGGCCGCATTGCAGGGTCACATGGTAGATGCCATGCCTTTGGAGGATAGCGGAGAAGCCCTTGGTGTGAACGATGGCATCCAACTGGCCAGGGCACGAGAGGTCGTACAGCGCAGAATAAACAACAAGTGGCTCCTACATGGTGTAAATGTTATGGAACCGGCCTTTATAGATATTACCGTTCAATTGGAACCTGACGCCATCATATATCCGAATACCTTCCTGCGTGGACAGACCGTGATAGGGAAGGGTTGTCAAATAGGGCCAGGCTCCATAATAGTGGATTCAGTACTAGCTGAGAATTGCCGTGTGGTGCAGTCAGTCATAGAGGAAGCTGTTCTGGAAGAGGGAGTCGAGGTGGGACCATACAGCCACGTTCGTCCCGAGTCTCACATTGAGACTGACGTACATATCGGCAACTTCGCCGAGGTTAAAAATAGCCGGCTGGGCAAGGGCACAAAGATGGGCCATTTCAGCTACGTTGGAGATGCTCAGGTAGGCAAGGACGTCAACATTGGAGCTGGTGTCGTGACCTGTAACTTTGACGGCACAGACAAATATGAAACCATCATCGAAGAAGGGGTGTTCATAGGCAGCGACTCCTTGCTGGTGGCACCGCTGCGGATTGGAGCTGGGGCCATTACCGGTGCCGGTTCCGTAGTGACTAAGGATGTGCCTGCTGGCGCCAAGGTAGTAGGAGTTCCAGCTAGGATAATAAACAAGTGAGACCTAAGAAGAAGTAGGGATAATCTTGCAATCAATTTCACAGCCATATATGACCTGCATAACAACATCAATCATGGCTCGCATTCAATGCACAGCCATTGTGGAGGCGGTCCGTCTTGGATGCTGATAGTTCATTAAAAGCTATAGCATTAATCATATCGCTGATTTTCTACGCCCTATTTTCTTCCGTAGAAGGTTACCTATTTTTAGGCATACATGGGAATGGATCAGGCAACGAGAGCACCTTTCAACTAAGAGCAAAGGCTCTGCTTCGCACTGGTGGTGTGTGCACCATGGTACAGGTTGGGCTTATCACCGTGGCCGTCGCTGCATATGTAGCCCTACTGGAAGACCTGATTTCTCAGTGGTTGGGCGTATCTCTGGGCGTCGTGGGATTACTGGTATTGTTGGCAATCATCCGAGGTATTGCATCCGGCATCGGAGAGCGGTGGAGCGGCAGATCTCGTCACATTCTGACACTCCTCTGGCCACTGGCGCTTCTTGCAATTCCTCTATACAGGCTGCAGAGTTCAGTATCGTCAGCCATATCTAGGAAGAAATATGACAATTCCTCTATCTCTGCATCCTACACGGCCATGCCCGGTGTGTATTCCGAGAACCATGATGAAGAAGAACTGGCACCACACGAGCGAAAGATGATTACCTCTATACTAAAACTGGATGAGACCACCGCGCGGGAAATCATGGTACCCAGAATGGATATTCAAGCGGTTGAGACCACATCATCCCTCGCACATGTGGCCGAGATGATGTGGGAGACCGGACACAGCCGCATACCTCTGTTCGAGGAATCCCTGGATAACATCGTAGGAGTGGTGCATTCGCGTGACATGCTGCTAAATCTAGCCACGAAAAACACCGAGGTGAGTATAGACAAAATCGTCCGTCCTCCTCTCTTCATACCTGACTCAAAGCGCTTGGACGATCTGCTGCGAGACTTTCAGGAGAATCACATACAGATCGCCATTGTTGTAGATGAATATGGTGGCACGGCAGGACTGGTGACAATTGAGGATCTTCTGGAGGAAATAGTCGGGGAGATCGAAGACGAATTCGATATGGGTCAGTCTTTGCAGGAGATGCTCAGCGAAAGCGAGGCCCTGATGGATGCCCGCATTTCGCTTGATGAAGTCAACCAAATCTTCCATGTGAACCTTCAGGGTGAGGGTTTTGATACGCTGGGAGGACTGCTATATCAGCAGTTGGGTAAGATGCCGAACCCCGGTGACAAAGTGGCTGTAGAAGGCCTGACCATCAGTGTGATCTCTACAATGGGTCGGCGTATAAAGCAGGTGCAGGTCGCCAGAGCAGTACCGTCCAAGCCACTCTCAGGTTAGTTTACAAACAAGCAAAATAAGGAGGGGTGGAGCTTATCCAGCTCCACCCCTCCTTATTAACTATTAACTGCAGATTACTACAAATCCAGTTAGGGTTATACCACCCCTAAGAGATTTACATGCTGCCGGGGCACTTATCATCCACAAACAGTACTGGAGTAGTGGCCAAACGACCCTTTACGCTGAGAACTTCAACTGAGAAGAGTCCCGCGCCAGGCCACCGAGCCTTGTCGCTGGCTGCATTTGGAGGCTTGGTTACTATGGTCTTGGTTACCTCAAATGCGCCTGACGCATTGGCATTACCTGCGAACCAGATGATAGCTGTATCCGCATCTTTAATCACAGAAAGTATAACTATCTCTTTCGCTGCAAATCCAGAACCCCAGACAGTAAACTCAGCGTCGTTCCCCGTGCAGAGACTGCTTGGTACCAATGTGGCGCCATCTGTTCTGGTGAGAGACTCCTGTGGAGACACTGATGCTTGGCGTGACGCCAAGGCCGTTCCAGACCCCAGTGCCATGACCAAGAGAAGAGTTACCAGTAAAACACCTTTCACCGACAAGAAACTTTTCACGTTATATAAGCCCCCTTCTTATTAAGCAGATACCCGAATTGCCTCGAGTTTTCTCACATGCATAAACATGTAAACCAACCACTGACAATTCGAGCGCTGTAAAGCCTAACTAATGATATGCATTAGCCCAGTGTATGTCAACCCTTTATATAGCAATCACAGTGCTTTTATATGGACCGCGATACTTCATACTTAAGAGCGTAGTGGGGCGGTTGATAATGCAAATCGTTAGACTGAATCAGAAAACAGATCTGTAACCAGGTGATTTTTATAGGGCTGCTCTGGTATAATCTGCGCTTGGCATAACAATCGCTCTCTGAGAGCAGAGGTATTTATGGAACAAGACTTCACTGAACTCGTAACTCACCTGGTGTTTCAACTGGCTGTTATCCTTATAGCGGCCAAGATTGGTGGCGAGATCTGCGAACGCTATCTAAAAATACCACCCGTCCTCGGCGAGCTGGTGGTGGGGATTATCATTGGGCCGTTTGCTTTGGGTGGACTCTCCTATCTGGGATTGGAGCCCATGTTCGAGAAACCACATGCAGGAGAGGGAGGTGCGATTCCCGTCTCTCTGGAATTGTTCTCGGTGTCCCAGATTGCGGCTGTGGTGCTCCTTTTTGCCGCCGGCTTGGAGACAGATCTGAAGCAGTTCCTCCGTTACGCCGGTCCAGCCACCGCTGTTGCTGTAGGCGGAGTAGTGTTCCCATTCCTGTTCGGGGTGGGGGCTACGCTTCTTTTTAAGCCGGCTGGACTGAGTGGTGACCCCTTGTTATACTCGGCCCTCTTTATGGGTGCCGTTATGACAGCCACATCCGTAGGCATAACCGCTAGGGTACTGAGCGATATGCAAAAACTGGATACCTCTGAGGGCGTCACTGTCCTGGCCGCCGCGGTGGTGGATGACGTCATGGGCATTCTGGTACTAACCGTAGTGGTGGGACTATCTGCCGGCGATGGGTTATCCGTTGGAGGAGTAGGCCTGATAGGTGCCAAGGCAATTGGCTTCTGGCTGGCACTGATGGTTGGAGGCATACTTGGCGCCCAGTATATATCCCGGGCGTTGCAGGCATTTCGTGGCGCTGGGTCAGCAGTGGCACTCGCACTTGCCATAGCATTTCTTGCCGCTGGGCTTGCAGAAAGCTTTGGCCTCGCCATGATAATCGGAGCGTACTCAATCGG
>Ga0114996_10002932_pt1 | contig 21631 bp, 29 predicted proteins | sample ArcticOcean_MG_C_4_FD_87039 | JGI IMG/M metagenome (GOLD analysis project Ga0114996, IMG submission 87039) | Marine microbial communities from western Arctic Ocean - ArcticOcean_MG_CB4_134 | ecosystem: Environmental > Aquatic > Marine > Oceanic | place: Arctic Ocean: Canada Basin | collected... | reverse complement strand
GGCCACGTGACCATATAATTGCCTTGCAACACAGCGCCGCCCGCTTCGTTCACGGCGGCGATGGCAACACTTCCCGTTGTGCGAACTTAATGTGGCAAATTCTGATGTAGTTTTGTTGTTCCATGACTTGCGCAAGCGGTTTCCGCGTGCGGCAGCTGGTCTGCTGCAAGACCTGTGTACATCGTTAGGAGCCCTCGCCCAAACGAACCCCGATGCCACAGAAGCAATCAACGATCGGGTCTCGACCATCCGCGAGTGTTTCCGTCCGATGAATGTGGATTACCCACCGAATTGCGCCGCGTGGGATCAAGCAACACACGATTTCTCACGTTGGCTCAATGGTCCAAGACCGGTGCTCCATACTGCCGTTCTCGAAATCACCGGCTGGCCCGATCACAAACTCGCAGAACTAAAGGCGTTGTTTCCACGCAATCTCAAAGCGATACGCGACGAATATGACCTTGCGTGTCAGGCCGTCGAGGATTCGGAAGCGTAGTTCACCGCACAACACAGATTGTCTGCAACGTCGCTTCGCGATCACCGCTTAGCAATTCAAGCCGTAATCTGTTTCGTACAATAACTCGTAAATGATCGCCGTCTGCTTCGTTGGCGAGCGGCGACAGACAATCTTCCCGTTGGGCGGACTTGTGCTGCCGATTCAATGTCGACGGAACTGAATATCCCAGCTTATGGAGATCACCTTCAGTGGGCCGGTCTTACTGAAGAAGTTTCAATCTAATAACAAGTTAGAACCAAGGACTTCCAGGAGCATTATGGCTCGCAAGAAACATGTAGAGATCACTGACTTCGGGGTTAGTATTGATTTCAATACTGCGGGATGGGGAAATATCATCGTCGAGACAAAAGACAAGAAACTTGAACTTCTTTGTTCTGGTGACACAGAAGACCCAATTAAGGAACTATCAAGAGGATTGGTTGAATTTACTCAAGGTCTTGATATAGCAATTGAGATATCTTGTCATGAAGAACCAGGAGATCACGTCCTTCGTCTCAGGAGGCGCAGCGATAATTTAGAGATAAGTATTAAGCATTTTAATTGGGAAGGCGACGGCGTTCCTGAACGCTCATTTCGCAAAGCAATGAGCTCAGACAATAAACAGGCATGGGAGAAAATGACAAGGCGCCGAAACGGGAAAGTGAAACTTCGTGGTACAATCTCATTTAGAAAAGCAGTTTTCATGTTCCATAAATCGTTGCAAGCAATTTCAGGTCAATATGGGCCAAAGGCGTACGAGTCCAGTTGGGGATATCCATTTCCAGATAAAGAATATTCGGAGATAGGACAGTTCCTGAAGATGGATCATGGGAACTATTGATTCTAACCAGTGATTCGAGACGTTAGCTGCACTAGGGAGAGCCCTTCCATTGGTGGCCCGCCCAACAACGCACTTGCCGCAGAGTTCGGCATTCATGCCGAATCGCTTCGACCGTCGAGCAACGATCCAGGATTTGGTAAACTGAAGCCCATGCACGGGCCGTCTGGTGTCGCGACGAGCGGCGACAGCCGTGCCTCCCACGGCCCGTTCAACGGGGTTCTTTTCGGTCCAGTTCAACAACGCCAAACGCCCCCGAGTCCCCAATCTGATTACGCGGGAAAGAACCCTTTACGTTGGAATGCACGAAAAAATGCAAGACTCCGAGCTGCGAAAATCCACCCGTGCCTATTATCTTGTCGCTGCATACTCGCTTTCTGCGATTGGGCTACTTGTCGGTGGCGGCTATTACGTCTGGCTTGCATTTGACCATCAGTCCTTCGGGCCAGATGCCCAGTTATTGGTCATCGTCGGCGCTGTGGTGTGGCTCCCCGTTACCCTTGTCATTCTTGCACCTGCGGTCTTCCTTTACCCTGTAATCGTGCGAGAACCGCAACTTCGTCGCAAGTGTCTTCTTAGTATGGCCGCCGGAGTATTGCCGTTAGCGATGATAGCGTTCGGGATTGCCAGTCAGGGGACCGACTGGGATGAGTTGCTTTTATTCATTATCCCGTTCGCGCCGACAGTATTAGCCCTGATCGGTATCGTGGTCGGAACTCGAGACACTTAACCATTCCTATTGCCGACATTCACTTTGCGAAGCCGGACGACTTTCCCCGCCCAGCTACCACACCACCTAAAAAACATTCCATGATTGTGAGAGAATTATTACGCAGCGACGGCGTATTGCCGCTATTGACGTATGTTTCGTTGGCATAGTTCAGCCCAAGCTTCTCGCATGAGTTCGTCGATGTTTCGGCACCGAAAGGAAGCGTCTGTCCGACGAGATATTGTTCCTCGCACGTGTTCTGAAACCAATACAGGCACGAGCGCAAGCGACTGGATCTACGTCGCAGAAATCCACTCGTTGGCGCTCATCGTCGGTCGGTGATCGAGTCGCGCACGTTTGAAGTCATCGCGGCCAACTACGATAGCATCCACGCGTTAACCCAAGATCCTCAATCGGCCTTCTTGCCAATGCAGTAAAGCACCTCTTGGCGTTTGCCATCGGTGTGCTCGGCGACTCGAGTGAAGATCTGCCCGCCGGCGATCGCCATCGATGCCATGGCGTGGTCGCCGAGTTGATTGACGGCGACCTGCTCGAACTTTTTGGGATTGGCCTTATAGACGAACGTCTTGCCCTTTTCGTTGGTGGCAAACAGATTGCCATCGGCCAACACGAGCGACGCGGTGGTCGTGCCGCCGAGCCGCTTCTTCCAGGCGACTTTGCCGGTGTCGCTCTTGAAGCAGATTGCGATCCCGCGGTCAGCCACCGCGTAAAGATATCCGTTGTGGATCAGCATCGAGGGGACATAGACCCGTTCTTTTTGTTCCCACACGATCTTGCCCGAGCCGTCGGCGCGAATGGCCGCGACGTGGTTCTTGGGATATCCGCCACTGCTGTAGATATGCTTCCCGTCCGTGACGGTCGAAGTGACACATTCGGTGGTTGCGCCGGCGATCTCCCATAACTTCTTGCCCGTCAGCGGATTAAAGCTAGAGACCAAATCGCATCCGGTCAGCACAAGCTGCTGGCGGCCGCCGACATTGACAATGACCGGCGAAACATAGTTCGGCTTCTTGGGCCGTTTGTTGCGCCACACCTGTTCGCCGTTCTTTCGGTCGAGTGCGACAACCACGCCGCTGCCCTTGTTATCGGCGCTTACGATCAGCAGCGACTTGTAGATCAGCGGCGATGCGCCGTAACCCTGATGAACGATGTATTTCGTGATTTTCGTCTGCCAGAGCTTCTTGCCGCTGCGATCGAGTGCCGTGGTGTGGATCGCGCCCTTGTTGAGCAGGCTGACATATAGCCGCTCGCCATCGCATGCCATGGTGGTCGAGGCCTGTGAGGCCTTTTTGTTACCGCCGCGATAGACGCCGCCCTCGTGGACGACCGTCTTCCAGGCAACGTTGCCCGTCTTGCGGTCGTAACAGTACACCGCGTGCAGATCGTGCTGATGATCGGCCGTCGCCAGCAGCACCTGATCGCCGACCACGATCGGTGAGCCATGTCCTCGTCCCGGCACGAGCGCCCGCCAAACGATATTTTTCTTGGCACTCCACTCGACTGGCGGCTTTTCGCCTTCGGCCGCGATGCCGTTGTGTGTCGGGCCACGCCACCACGGCCAATCACCGGCCTTAGGTTTCACATCCTGGGCGGACGCTGTTACGGACAAGCTGCTTACGAGAATACCGACGGCCAAAAAGGCCGCGAACCTACTTCGGCGCTGGATCATGACAACCTGCTAAGGAAGATTAGATTGAAAAAGTCTGATCGCGGGAATTGGCGGCGTCTGTGTGCCGCCTGCTGTCCCTTACAACTCCAACCCAAAATCGCCCTTCATGCTTCGCCACACTGCGTGGACGTGGTTGGCCGGGTTGCCGTCTCCGTCGGGCTGCGTATTGACGAACTCGATCAAAAACGTCGGTCCCTGCACGCGATAGTAATGGCCGATGCCTTCTTTTCTCGCGCCTGCCCAGGCGAAGTGAACTTTGCCGAAGCCGGCCGCTTTGATCTCGGCCAATTGGGTGTCAGAGATCTTCTTCGCCATGCTGAGAGAATACGCCTTGATCAGCTTTTGTAGCTTCGCCGTCTGAGCGGCGGTCATCTTCGATGCCGGCAACCCTTCGGCGGCGGTCTGAGGTGGTTGGGCGGAGCCGGGCGTGCGAATCTCTCGCGGCGCCTTCTTGGCCAGCACGGCGATCTTCGCCTGGTCGGCGTCGAGCGAGTTGACCAACTCGAACCCCAGCACCTCGATGTCTCGCAGCACGCGGGTCCCTTTCTTGGCACCGACGCCATAATCAGTTTTCACCGTGGCGGGATTCGACGCAAAGAAGTTGGGCGTGTGCGATGTCACTTGGCCGTCCTTGACGACAAAGTTCAGCGATAGGTGGTGACCCTCGATGCTGAGGCCCCACTGACCTTTTTCTTTCGGCTCTCCAAAGACGGTCCAGTAGTATTTCAGATAGTCCCGGTTCCAGGGCCGAGTCTTGCCGCCTTGCTGCTTGTGCAGAATTTGCTCCAGATTCATGATCTGCAGCGAACGATCGTAACCCGCCTCGCTCAGACAATCGGCCAACAGCTTGTGAGCCGCTTTGCGCTGCGCCTCGTTCATGTTGCGAAGCTGCAAGCCCTTGCGTTTCCTCTTGGGAATGAAATGCCAACCGACGCGGCGTTCGTCGGCAAATCCCATCACCGCCACAGCTTTTTCGTCCTTCGAGAGCGTCGAGAGAAACGCCTTGGCCGATTTGGTCATGTTGACGCCCGGCGCGCCGAGCTTCAGCGCAACAGCCCCGGCAACCCCGGCAACCCCGGCGACCAATAGGACAACAATCATCAACGAAAGCGGTTTGCGAAAACGCATAGCGGGGACTCCTTTAAATAGCGGCAGGAAGCATCAAGGCAGGACGTTCGCACCAATATACCCGACCGACAACGCGGGTGCCACTATTGGCTTTCGGCCGGCAATAAAAGGGGGTTTTGGGATGATGGATGATGATATCGATTCTGGCTGGCCGAGGGAGATGCGGGCGGATGACTTTTTCTGGCGGCAACAGTTGCAAAGACGGCCCTTCTCCGAAGAGCGAATTGATTACTTGGCGGATGGCGATGGTATTGTGACTGTCAGAGCATAACGCTGGCCGAGACGTTCTCGGCCAGCGCCGCCGAATTTACGTGGCAGTTTGCCTCAGCCGGACGGGAAGAATCGAAGATTTGGTGGACGTGACGTCCTAAACGCATCATGCGTGTCGGAGCCGATCGCGCTGCGAGTTTCCGCTGACTTCTCAGGTGTTGTCGACCGAGGCACGTAACCGCTGGCCACCGGACGGGCCGAGAACTCCAACGTCGTGCCCTCAATCTGACGACAAGGTCCAGTTAGCGGCAGCAGGAATTGCCAAGTGACTGCAGGTAGTGACGCTGTATTGGAAACTCGTGAAATCGGAGTTTCTGCTGATCGTGGGCAAATCGAACATTGGCAGAGTGTCTGGGCCGTCAACTCTGCCGTGACGTTATCGGATCAGTGCAGGTGGTCCAAGTCGCCTCGAAAAGACAGAAAAGACTGCGCAGAACATTTTTTGATTGACTGTTCCCTCCACCCCGTCGAAGCGGTATTTGCAAAAAAAATGGCCACTCAATTGAATTCGCGTGGAGTTGCCATTGCACATCCCGATTTTTAAGGTACAATATGTGCACCTTCAATTTTTGTATGTCGATGAGCTCGTTCTGGCGGTGACAAAGGAGTTTCAGGATGCCGAAAGTGCGTTTGACACGAAAAGACTTTCTCGACGACCGGCAAGGAAGGACGTTTGCGGACATCGTCGACGATCCGGAGCAGCTATTTGACGAGGTGCTTGAGTTTTTTAGCGACGCTAGCCGTCAACAGCGAATGGAGGATTCGGAACTGCATCACGATCGGGCTCCGTTGGCCGGCGTTGTGCGAGAACTTGAGGCACACCCCGTCATTGACCGATTTCTTGATGGCGTACACGCCCGGCGCAGCACGCGATTGCGGCAGGCAATCGGCGTGGTGGTTCGCATCATCATGGAACGTCGCGATTGGAAAAAGGCGGGTCGAAAAGGCTCTCTCGGCGTGAGAGCGGCAGATGCAGAACAGACGCCCGCCCATAATACCGGAGGACTGGCATTCTGGTTCATTCGCGCGGAGAGATACGTGCTCGTCGAGGGGATGCCGTACCGCACCGTGAAAGAACGATGCCAGGAGTTTGAGGCTGCCAGTTCAAAGAAATCACGGGGCGCGAAATGAGAAGCGCTTTCTCGAGATTCCCAATCGTGAGTTCCATCGAGATCGTTCAATATCGCGCAGTGACCGAGAAGGAAGGAGCGATCTACGTGAACTTCATTAGTTGGTTATGCGGTCGTGTGTGGCCTCGCCGCACGCCTTTTTCCATTTACCATAGAGGAATCAAAAAGGCGGACAGGCGAGATCACCAAGGCGCAATCGATGATTATACCACGGCCATCGAAATGCCGGACACGCCGGAATATATGATCGCGATGGCTCTCTATAATCGCGCACTGGCCCATGTGTCGAGTGGGGACAACCAGAAGGGCATTGAGGACCTCAACGCGGTTTTACGAACCGACAAGACACCCGTAAACGTCAAGACCGCGACCCGGCAGAAACTGGCCAGAACGGAAGCTCGGGCTCGCAAGGGCGATTCTTAGAGTCACATGGCGCATCCCAAGCAAAGGGAGATATTCATGCTTGTTCTAACTCGCAAGTCGATGCAACATATCCAGATTGGTGATGATATTGTCGTCACCGTGGTAGAAGTTGGAGGCAACAAAGTACGACTCGGGATTGACGCCCCCAAGGAAATCCCTATTCGCCGATCAGAATTGAGCGACATTAATCCTCGCTTGCCGACCGACGTCGTGCCCGTGATGCTCGATTCGGCTGAGGCGTAGGCTTTACACCCCTAGTGCCGGATCAGCCGTTCATCACGGTGAGAATTATCGCCCTGCCATTTGGACAAATTAATTATGACAGCCAAAGAAAAGACGATCTGGAGGGATTGGGCAGACGAATTGCGTCAAGCAATGATGACTGATTTGATAGCAGAGGTCACAAAATCGGTGGCCGAAGTTATTTCCGTGATTGACACAACGAAGAACGAAATCACGCTGAGATCCGAGCGCTTTTGGCGAGCCTGTCAACTAGGTGAGAGTCCACACGACGTCCTGGCGAAGGCTGGTTTTGAGATCAAATTCAAGCCGGATGAAAAGCGGCTCGTGCAAGAAGTGACTTTACGCCTTAACGATACCTGGATGACGATATTGAACCGCGTACTGGAGCGGAACAAAGCGTAGTGTTTCGGTGCCTATGGACAGCCGGTGCACTCCGTTCACTTAACAAGGAAAAGTAAGGAGAAGACATATCGCCAAGAACCAAAATACTTTCGCCAAACGCCAACGCGAGATGGATAAGAAGGCAAAGGCGGAAGCCAAACGAAGTCGTCGAAACAAGCGGACTCAAGTCGACGATGAAAGCGATTCGCGGGAACCACCTGCGGCAGAGCCTACAACATCAGAGGTTGATCCCGATCAACCGGACGTGACGAGTTAACTTGTGCGATTGCAATACTTGAATCGCAAGGTCAGGCAAATCGCCTTTCCGTCGAGTGACGTCTGAATTCCCTTTTTAATAGGAAGGCTGTCGCTGATGACTTTCAGGAAATTGCAGCCGCTGTTCCCGCGACGAACGGATACCCGATGCCCTGTCTGTGGCGAAGCCAGCTACTCGCTTGCCGGAATCCATCCCCAATGCTCTGTGCTGCAGGCGGATGAGAGGCGCGATGTTCGCACTCGAAAGGCTGTGCCGACGGTAAAAAAGGCTAAGTCGACGATGCCCGTCCCGCGCTGATTGTGACGATCAAACACAGATGTGGGCCACCGGCCTCTCATTCAAGGAACCAGAAACCAAAGATCGAAAACGATACGTTGGAACAACTTAGGCCAGTGCGATGCCCGACCTCAGGTCGGCGAGAGTCGCGATCAACGTCTTGAAACCTATTGTGAAGAGTTGCGATCATGTCATTCAACACGCCCGTGCCAGACAGGTAACGCAAAAACTATCGCGGAGCGGTGGCTCGCAGAATCATGTCACCGCCGCCGTCACGCGCGATTAAGTGATATTGACAGGTTCGCTTCAGCACGAACACGAGCGGCGCGAGATTTTCAGGTCGGCGAGCAACGCCAGCGGCGTTCGGCGCGTGGTAGATCAGATGCGTGTGGTGCCGAAGAAAAGCGATTGGAATTAGATGCTTTAGCAGATTGCCAAAGACGAATGTACAGGTAGTTCGCACGAAGTCCACGACGGTCGGTGTGTTCACGTCCCGCCGATCGCATTTGCACCGCACATTAGTCCGCGAATTTACGGAAGTGACAATCCAAAAATCAAGGGAGTTCTTTATGGACGAGCCTGCGAAGTTTAGCGGTCTGCCAATCGCACGTCGGATCGAATCAAGCCACATGCCGCCTACGACTCTGGCACCGCGCGGGGCGCGACCGGCAGTCGATGATCCGAGAGTTTCGGCGATCGAGTCATCGCAGGCGAAGTCCGTCGGATCGCCGAAAATTACTACCGCGCTCTTGCTGGCAGCCGGAACGGGCAGCCGCCTTCAACCGTTGACGCACGACGCGCCTAAATGCTTGACTGAGGTCAACGGAACGACGATTCTCAGACGACTCATGCGCGGCCTACAGTTGCGTGGATTCAAGCGGGTGGTGGTCGTCGTGGGCCACCTCGATTTCTGTATCCGCGAAGCGCTCCTCACGTCGGCCGACGGCCTGGAAGTCGAATTTATCTACAGTGAGAAATACCGCACGACAAATAATATCTATTCATTGTGGATGGCGAGACAAGTGATCGAGGAGCCGTTTTTGTTGATCGAATCCGATCTGATTTTCGACACGACCATGCTGGATAACATGCTGAAACCCGGCAGAATCGCCGTCTCGACGACGCTACCTTGGATGAACGGCACGACCGTTACGCTCGACCAGCGGCAGCAGGTGACGAAGTTTTATGCTGGTGGTCAGATCGCACTCGGCGAAGTCATGTACAAGACCGTCAATATGTACAGTTTTTCGTCGCGGTCATGGCGAACGGTTGCGAGTCGCTTGGATCAGTATATTTCGGCAGGCAGGGTGAACGAGTATTACGAAGTGGTGTTCGCCGAATTAGTCGCCGAGGGTGCTCTTCCGTTTCGAGCAGCGTTCTTTGACAGCGCATGTTGGTACGAAATTGACACACTGGAAGATCTGCACGAAGCCGAGAGACTATTCCCGACGAACCAAGGCGGATCGAAGTTGGCGGTCTAATGGCAGTCCCTCCCTTCCCACAACACCTGGTCGCTCGATAACTGCATTTCGTCGCCTGATGTGAACTTTGACCAGAGATGCCGATGCAAGAACCACCAAGAAGCTTTCTCGTCAGGAATGCGGCGAACGCTGTATCCATCTTAGGTGTGCTCCCGTTGTGCATTCTGTTCGCGGACTTTGGATATCAATATCTGATCCCCCTGATCATTTATAACAACATCATGGACGATCTAGATGGCGTTTTAGCAGGGAAATTGGACATCAGGAGCAGATACGGTGCGGCGCTTGACAACGTTTGTGACACCGTGTCGCATTCAATCTTTGTGATGGTCATCGGGATGCACTATTTTCAACAGGCAGACGTTTCCGCGATCGGTGGCGTCAGCATCGCTGCCGGCGTGCTGGCAACGGTCGCGATTATCGTGCGCTCGGTATCTCGCCTTGACCCTGACTCCCCAGGGGGCACCGGCTCTCCAACCAACGAGCTAATTCGCCACACTCTTTTCATCATCATGGTATCGCAACTATTCGAGTTCGATCCCACGCCTCTACTGATCGGCAGCTTTCTGGTTCATTCGTTGACGATGCTAGTCCCGTTCCGCATGCCCTATTTGATACGCAGCCTGACCAAATCGGCAATGGCGATCGGCTTGGTGAACGTGGCGTTGGTCGTAGCCTGGCTGCTACCCAACTCAGCACCGTTCATCGCGGGTGCATTTATAAGCACGTATTTTCTTTCATTTTTTACGGGTGCGATGCGTTGGCTGGTCGAATCCGCGCCGAGCAGTGAGTCTTAGTATTCACATTTCTTCGGAGTGCATCGCTCCGACACACCGAACGCGGCGACGAAAGTAGATTTAGGCGGTCGCGCCGCGGCAGAAAAAATTCATCTCAGGGGTATCGCCTTGGCGGCCGTATTGAGAAACGTGGAGCTGGCGAGATCGCTATCCCCACCACTTATGTTATGCAGCATGATATAGATGGTCTTCGTGCTGGGATCGACCCAGGTAATGGATCCCCCGGAGCCGCCCTTTCCGAAGCTCCCCTTGGTAAGCGCGGCCGTAATGCCCTGCGGTTTGACCGCCTCTTGAAAGCCCAGACCATAGTAGTTTCCTGGGCCGTGGCCGGCATTCGCCACATCTCCGGTTTGCTTGTGAGTCAACTCATAGACGGACTTCTCGGAGAGGTAGCGAACACCGCCATATTCACCGCCGCCCAGAAGCATCTGGTACCAGGGAAACAGGTCTTCGACCGTTGAAAAGAAACCGCCATCAACCGCAAAATAATGGCCGCTGCCGCCCCCTCGAAAGTCTCGCCTTTTAAGGGCTTCCCATCTGCCCTTTTTGAGCTTGCGATGGGTCGGAACAGCCCGGCTCTTGGGCACATCCTTGATGGTGAAGTAGGTGTTTTTCATGCCGAGAGGATCGAGGATTCGGGTCTTAAGGAATTCGGTATACGGCATACCGGAATACTTTTCCACGAGATAGGCGGCGACGTGAAGACCCTCGCCTCCATACTTCCATTTCGAGCCGGGCTCCCACATCAACGGATTCTTCGCTGACGCGAGCGCGCGCCCCTTGAGGGTTTTTGCGGCGCGCGTTGTGCTGGACTTCGGGAGACCGTCCAAATGATTAAGGAGATTACGGATCGTCAGTGGCTGTTTAGTGGATTGAAGCCCTTTGGGGATCATTTCCTTCTTCGTCTTTTTCCAGATCGTAACTTTCTGCCCTTTGAATTTCGGAATGTGATCCTCCACCAAATCGTCGAGCTGCAGCTTCCCTTCATCGACCAGCATCATGATGGCGACCGCAACGAAGGGCTTGGTAATCGAAGCGGCCCAAAATACATCCGTGGTCTCCAGCGGCTCTTTGTCCATGACGCGCCAACCCACCGCATCGATCGATGCGATCTCGCCATTCCGAGCGACCAAAGTGACCATGCCCGTGCTATGACCGCGGTCGACCATTGCCTGAAGGTTCTTGGGAATCTGAGATAGGACTTTCTTATCCATCCCGTGATCTGCCGCTTCCGAATAGGAAGAAGCTAACAGCAGGGTGCCAGCGCAGAGACTTGCGATTAGGGTAGCATTTCGCCTCATTATTTTGTCCTGTAGAGAAAGGCATCTGAAGTAAGTAGCGATATCAATAGAGCTTTCATGATACCACCCTTTTCTTCATCAGTCTTGTAGGCATCCTGGAGAACGGGCGCCTCGTTGATGGTTTCATTTCGCCCCGTCCAGTAACGGAATGCACGACGCACAAACACCTGCTTCACACGTTTACTGCGGTAGAGCTTTTCGACCATCTCTAGGGCATTGTTGACCGGCCCATCCAGCGCGGCTTCACCGAGGGACGCATCGTGCATTCGGAGCATCATACCTAATCGCAACGGTGGCGGCCTTAAAACGCGAACGGATGACGGTGACCACCACCAATGCGCCACCGCCACACGATTAGGGCCGCCCCGTTGGGGCTGATCGGATTGGTTGCAACCCGTAAACCCAGGGCGGCGCCCTGGGCTACCATAGCGCCGCCCCGTTGGGGCTGAAATGGCACGCTCCGTTGGGGCTGAAACTACGGCACCGCACTTAGTCCCGAAGGGACGACCCTATGACAGCCCAGGGCGCAGCCCTGGGTGCCAAACCGGCGCGGGATACAAAGCCCCAACGGGGCGGCCCTAGCAGCGCGACCCCATGACGACGACCATCACCAACGCGCCACCATCAAACCACTGCACAACATTCATTCCCAAGCGTATCGTTCGTCGATCGCGATGCCGTGGCGGCGGCAGATCTCGCGGAATTCCTCTTGGAACGACATCTTGCGGTGATGTTCTTCTTGGGTGGCAATGTAATGTTTCACTTGTTCGACATTCGATTGACTGACCGAGAACGCACCATAACCGGCTTGCCATTGAAACTCGTTAAACTTGGCCCCTTGTTTCTTCATCCACTTCGATGTTTCGGTTTTGGATTGTTGAACTACATCCATGAGGGCCTGCTTTCGCGAAAGCAGACACAGTAGGTGAACGTGATCCGCGACGCCGCCGATGATCAAGGCCGGCGAATCGACGTTGGTCTTGAGGATTGTGGCGGTATAGGCGAACAGTTCGGCACGAACACCGGCATCCTTGAGCCACGGTTTGCGGTGCTTGGTGCTATAGACCATGTGAACCAGGACGTTGGACAATGACTGCGGCATCGCCGGTTGTCGTTCCCTTAGGGCCGCCCCGTTGGGGCTATGGATCGTTATGCGAAACATAACCCAGGGCGTTGCCCTGGGCTACCATAGCGCCGCCCCGTTGGGGCTGAAATGGTGCCGCACTTAGTCCCGAAGGGACGGCCCTATGAAAGCCCAGGGCGCAGCCCTGGGTGCCGGGCCGACGCGGAATACAAAGCCCCAACGGGGCGACCCTAAGACAGCCCAGATCGTGTCCTGCGTGGCGGACTTTGTGAAATGTTTCGCAAGGGGTTGAATCTGGACCACCTTTATCATAGGTTCGATTCACCACTCCATCGCGGCCGTAATTGACTTTTCCTGGCGGCAATGCAGATAGCGCGCTGCGAAGTTTTAGGCAAATGCGTAACGACGTTGCTCGCAGCAAGGAGGCTCTTTTCCATGAACCAAAAAACCATTTGTTCCAGCGGGCGGCGCTTGACAGACAGAGTGCGCAAGAGAGCCAAGAGTGTTCGGAAAGTAGGGGACTTCTCGAACACTTTTGGGGGTCCATCTAGGGCCGTTTTATTAGTGCCCGCCAAGTCGAATCGGGCGCTCGAAAACGCCGGCCCGTCGAAAGCCAGAATCAGGCCGCAATCAGCCCGTCGGTCCGCACGTAAACCGCTATGCGACGGGAGGTTGCGCAGCGCAGCGGCGGCTGACAAAAAGTGCTTGACACTTTTGGCGATGAGAAACAGACGCCGTTACGAACGCGGCTTGAGACTCACCGCCCCAAGCGGGGGCAGCGTCAGCGTTAATGAATATTGGCGACCCGTGATCGGCGTAGCGATCTTGGACGAGATCTCGCCGATGATTTTTCATAACCTCGATTGAGCAGTCGTCTTCGTGGTCGAACGAGTAATTTCACCCTTAGGGAATTTTTCCTTTGGTCGATTTCCGAGCCGAGATTAGTGGTCAACAACGCTTAGACCCCGAGAAGCGTATCTCCCCACGATCGAGACCAGCATTTTTCGATTAACAGGCTTGGTCGCAAAGTCATCACAACCGGCCGTGATGCATTTCTCCCGGTCGCCCGCCATTGCGTTTGCGGTCAATGCAATGATGGGTCCCGCGTAGCCTTGCTCGCGAAGCAGGCTGGTAGCCGAATACCCATCCAGGACGGGCATCTGCATATCCATAAGGATCACGTCGTATGGGCGACCGTTGAGCAGTGCTGCATTGGCCAAGTCGAGCGCCACTTGTCCGTTTTCGGCCAGACTGACCTCGGCCCCCGCTTTTTTCAAGATGAAAGCGATGAGCCGTTGATTGTCCGGGCCATCCTCGGCAAACAGGATTCGGCGATTACGGAGTGAATCGTCTGTCGCGTCGACGGATTTTTCCGCTGGCGCCTCGTCGACCGATTCGCCAGCGTTGTGAATCCACTTAACGTCGTCCAGTGGGCCCGTGGAAACAGTTACTACAAATGTGGTTCCTTTTCCGACCGTACTGAAAGTTGATATGGTGCCTCCAAGGGCCTCCGTTAGTCTCTTGCTGATCGTGAGTCCAAGCCCCGTTCCACCGAATCGTCGGGTTGTCGAACTATCGGCCTGCGTGAATGGCAAGAAAAGCTTTTGGCACTGGCTCTCGGTGATTCCGATGCCCGTGTCGACCACGGAAATTTTCAGCTTCGGGTCCTCTGCTGGTTCGTTTGCGAGGCAGGTGACGATTTCGACCGATCCGGCTTCCGTGAATTTGATCGCGTTGCCAACAATATTAATGAGCACTTGGCGCAGCCGCGTCGGATCCGTCTGGATCAATTCGGGGATTGTGCCCTCGTACCGAACTTCCAATGACAGACGCTTTGCTGTTGCGCGGACGCGCATTAACGAGGTCACATCGGCGATGATGGCTTGGGGAGAGCAACTAATTCTTTCTGTATCGAGCTTTCCATCTTCGATCTTGGATAGATCGAGGATGTCGTTAATGAGGCTAATAAGATACTCGCCGTTCTTTTTCACGGTGCGTGCGGCGTCGACGTCACTCGGGTCCGTGAGGTTGTCGAGAAGGATGTCGATGGGATTTTGGCTGTCAGAGCATAACAGCGGCTGCGACGTTCTCGGCCAGCGCCGCCGAATTCACGTGGCAGGTTGCGTCAGCCGGACGGGAAGAATCGAAGACTTGGTGGACGTGACGTCCTAAATGCATCAGATGTGCCGGCGCTGATCGCGCTGCGAGTTCCCGCTGACTTCTCACGTATTGTCGCCCGAAACAGGTTCGGGCTGCGACCCAAGCGATGCAGGTCACGCAGTCATGAGCGCGAGGCGGCGCTCATGAGGTTCCCTCCATACGAGTACTTGCGTGGCGTCCGTTAAATGCTTCTAATTACGCGGTACATCCAGTTGTGTGGATAGGGACGTACCCACCACGGTCATCCGCCGAACCGATGGGTTTGCTTTCGGGAGTTACGATGCCACGTCCATGTGCCGCTGAATACTATCTTCACGCACGTTTTTCAGTCATGGCGGGCGCGGGTCCGCGGTCCCGCGAACGCGATTACTTCCGGGATTGGATGCAAGAATGAATGAGCGTGCAGTAGGATGGTGCGGAACTCTGTCGGATCGGGTCTTGGGCGATCGCGCGATTGCATTCTCACGTGAGGACGTTCTCGCCCAATCCAAACTCTTCGCTCACCGCGCCGCGCTCTTCTACACGCCGACAGTTTCAATACCGGGCAAATTCGTCAGCGATGGCTGCCTCGATATCACATTGCCGATCGTAACACCTGACTGGACTGAAGCCATCGAACTTCGTACGCCAACAACGCCCCGATTCTGGGTCGATCTTATTCAGCGTCAAACGAGAATGATCCGATGGCATCCGTTTCCCAAGGCAAAGGTCTCTTATACGCGGTACGATTACTATACAATTAGGGACGATCACTTCATTGCTGGTACGAAAGCGCTCACAGACGCGCTAAAGGAAAAGACATCTGGTCGCGCCGATGGAAAACATCTGTATTACTTTGGCGCAATTACCGACGATGGCGCCGCATATATTCAAAGTGACTTTAGGCAAATTACTATCGAACATCCTGGCCATGCGCGTATCCGAATTGAAGTAGAGGCCATGTAGTTTTGCAGCGCACTTGGCCATGTGGTGAATCCAGGCGGCGGAATGGGCGAGGACGAAAATCAACGCAGCTAGCAGCTAGTCGCCGCCCGATTAGCTCAGGCGTTAGGTGTCTTGGGATGGAGCGGCTGTGGCAACGATTCGAGAATACTTCGATACAGACCTAAACAAGTGTCTTTCAGGGCATGTTGACTGGCAGATACGATGCGAGTCTGACACGTCGCCGCCGCCCATTCGGGCACGGATTTCACAGGACTTTGACGCGAACGCTAAGTATTGGTCATTCTTTATCCCGGAGGGCGGTGACGTTGTTGGGTACGCCAACGCAATCTTCGAGACACCTGAGACTTCACGGTGCGTGCTTTCCGGCGAGACCGATTCAGTTTACGTGGAAATGGGGTTCGCTGACTATTCGGAACGCATGACCTCTGAAACCCTCATCTTTACGCAGCGGGTATTCCTGTACGTTAACGCCCAGTTGTCCGCAGAATTACGTGAACAGCTTGTTTCTCTGGGCAATCAACACGGGTTTCATGTGTTGGTTCGCGACCGCGAGTACGCGGCGAAGCGTTCAGCTTTAGAAAAACCATTGGCATTCATATCGCACGACTCTCGTGACAAAGAATCCCTTGTGCGTGAGCTTGCACGGGAGATGTCAACATTGATGTGTCCGGTTTGGTACGATGAGTATTCGCTCAAAGTAGGCGACAGCCTTCGGGCAAGTATTGAACAAGGCCTAAAAGAAACGACAAAATGTGTCGTTGTCCTGTCTCCGAACTTCCTTTCAAATGACGGCTGGGGAAGGGCAGAGTTCGACAGCATCTTCACCCGGGAGATTCTTGAGAAGAACAATGTCATGCTGCCAGTATGGCACAATGTCGATGCTCGGGATGTCTACGAGTACTGCCCTCGCCTCGCAGACAAGGTCGGTCTGAACTCGGATGTCGGCCCGAAAGAGCTCGCAATGAAACTTGTAAATGCCGTGAAGAAAACGGCGTATAACGAGGCCGTGAACCCAAGCGGCCGTTCGGGCGGGAATTGAATTCACTGGTTCACGGCAGCGGCCCGGTTTGCTTTGTCGTTATCCTAAATGCGAACAAATATTCGGAGTACCATGAACATCGCCGACGCCATCCAGTCGCTCCAAGTGTTCACGGGGAACGGTCTAACTTCCACGATCGCAAATATCGAAGCTCAGTTTGTTGGACTCGCCGGACGCGAAACTCCTGAGCTTCGACATCGCTTCAACGCAACCGACCAAGCTCTGACCGCTGCCGCAACGATCAAATCCGCGTCCGCACAGATCGACACAGCAATTCACGCTCTCGGCATCCTTCGCTGCCTCGAATACATGCTCGAAGATGGCGAGGTGATCGAATATCTGTCACTTGGCGCCGGGAACACGAACCGGCAATTCGACATTGAAACGGACCGCCGTGTCGCCGAATTCAAATTCATCAACTGGCAAGGCGGCGCTGAGTCGATTCGCCAAAATTCGCTTTTTAGGGACTTCGTTAATCTCGCTGAATATCAAACCGACAAAGTGCGCCAGTTGTGCGTGCTTGGCGATCATCACCCACTCGCTTTTTTCTGTCGCCGCCGCTCTCTTGCCAGTGTATGTGGCAAAGACCCGACATTGCTTAATTTCCTCAACACGAATTACCCTGACGTAACCGTTGTTCACGAATACTACGAACACCATTCCGATCGTGTCGCCATCGTTGATGTTTCGGGGTGGCTGCCCGAACTCAAACAGACACCGAATCGAAGCGTCGGATAGTAATTCAATGCACGCGAGCGGCGAAGTCGCGCGTTTCCAAATAGACAATCTCTTGTCTTTGTGACTTTTTTCACAAGGGGTTGAATTTGGACCACCTTTATCATAGGTTCGATTTACCACTCCATCTCGGCCGCGTTTGACTTTTCCTGGCGGCATTTCAGATAGCGCGCGGCGAAGTTCCAGGCAAAAGCGTGGCGTCATTGCTCGCAGCAGAGAGGCTCTGTCCCATGAACCAAAAAACTATTTTTTCCGGCGGGCGGCGCTTGACAGACAGAGTGCGCAAAGGGGCCAAAAGTGTTCGGAAAGTAGAGGACTTCTCGAACATAATTGGGGTTCCATCTAGGGCCGTTTTTTTAGTGCCGGCTAAGTCGAATCGGGCGCTCGAAAACGCCGGACCGTCGACAATCAGCTTTCGAGTCCGAATGGGCCGTTGATCCGCGCCTAAGCTGTTATGCCAACGTGAGTTATGCCAAACACCGCCAACGAAAGAAAAATGCTTGACACGACCGGCCTCGAAAACGGCGAGGATCGGGACACGCGGCGCGAAACAAAATGGCGCGAGTGCCTTGGTTGTCGCTTGGGGTTTGGCGTCGAGCAAGCCGCTTGGACGATTGACAATCTTCGCGAGCCGACTCTACGATAAGGGCCGCGAACTCTCTTTCCTTGGTAATTAGCCGGAGTTTTTATGCCTAGTTTCAAACAACGATTGGCCACCGGCGAGTTGCTGCGAGTGTTTCAGATCGGCCGAATCCCGCATCCGACCGCGATTGATCTGTTTGCGGTGGGGGGCGGATATCACGGATTCTGGATGGATCAGGAACATTCGGGCATCACGACCGAGCACATCGTCACGGCGTCGTTCGCCGCTCGGGCAAACGAGATGGATTTTTTCGTGAGGGTCGCGCCCGAAGGGTATTGGGTTGTCAGCCGGTCACTCGAGAGTGGTGCCGGCGGGGTGATGGCGGCACAGATCACTTCGGCGGAGCATGCCGAACAGTTCGTCCGTTGGAGCAAATATGCCCCGCGCGGCAATCGGGGATTCAATACCAGCGGCCGCGACGCACGCTATACCCATACGCCACCCGGCGAGTATGCCGAGCAGGCCAACCGCGATTCGCTGGTCGTGATCCAGATCGAAACTCTCGGGGCGCTTGACGAAGCAGATCAGATCGCGGCGATCGACGGGGTCGATATGTTGTTCGTTGGACCAGCCGATATGTCGCAGGCGTTGGGCCATGTCGGGCAGTTCAGCCACGAAAAAGTGTGGGAAGCGATCGATCAGGTCGCGGCCGCATGTGCCAAGCACGGAAAGACCTGGGGCACGCTTCCCAACGGCCCGGAGTTTGCCGATCGGGCCGTCGAGAAAGGATGCAAACTACTCACACTGGGCAGCGAAGTCGTATCGATCCGCCGCGGCGTGGCGGCGCTGAAAGAGACCTTTGCCAAACACTTCTAACACCCCGCACTTCTCCGCCGCGCTCGCCGATCCGATCGCATCAAGCCATGCCCACCACGTGGAACTTCCACTCTGCTAGTCGCATCGTATTTGGTCGCGACGCCACGCAACAGCTCGGCCAAGTCGCCGCCGAAATGGCAGCCCGGCGAGTGCTGATCGTGACCGACCAGACGTTGGTCGGCGCGGGGCTGGTCGAGCATGTATCGGCTCCGCTCAACCAGGCAGGCATCGAGATCGCCACGTATGATGGCGGTCGGCCCGACGCGCCGACCGACGCCGTTGATGAGTGTGCCGCCCGCGCCGAGCATTTCCAGCCCGACGTACTCCTCGGTCTGGGTGGCGGCAGCAACATGGATCTGGCCAAAGGCGTGGTAACCGTGATGGCCCACGGAGGCAAGTGCCGACGCTATTTCGGCGATCAGGTTGTGCCGGGACCGGTGTTTCCATTGATTCTGGTGCCGACCACCGGCGGGACCGGTTCGGAGGTCACCGGGGCTGCGGTACTGACCGAATCGCGACGACAGATCAAGTTCGCAATTCTCAGCAATCATCTTCGTCCGCGAGTCGCGATAATCGATCCGCTGCTGGCGGTTAGCTGTCCGCCACAGTTCACGGCAGATAGTGGAATCGACGCGCTCACACACGCGATCGAGGCATACACGGCGATCAACAATCGGCAGTTCCATGTGCCCGACGGCGAAGCGACGATCTATCAGGGTCGCAATCCGATGAGCGACTTGTTCGCCGAACGGGCGATTAGTCTGGTAGGCGAGCATCTGCGGCGAGCGGTTTCGGACGGACAGGATGTCGATGCCCGAGAGGGAATGGCGCTCGCGGCGCTGCTCGCCGGGCTGGCGTTTTCTAACTCAGGCGTGGCGATTGTACATGCCATGGAGTACGCGCTTTCTGGAGCGGTTGGTACGCCTCACGGTCGAGGCTGTGGGCTGTTGCTGCCGTACGCGATGCGATTCAACGCGGCTGCGCGGACAGAATCGATGGCGCGCATTGCGAAGCTGTTGGGTGAGGACGTCAGGGGACTCAGTCCGGTCGAGGCCGCCGAACTGGCAGCCACTGCCGTTGATCGATTGAATCGCGACATTGGTATCCCGGTTCGTATGCGGGACGTCGGGGTCCAGGCGTCGCAGCTTGACGCAATGGCGGAGCGGGCCTCGAAGGTGACCAACATCCTGCGGGTCAACCCGCGTCGAGCCGTCTTGGCGGACCTTCGTTCGATTCTGGAGTCGGCGATGTAAGCGGTATCTACGGGGAATTCGAGCATCGGCGCAGGCGGAGATGGGGCGATCAGGGGTTTTTGAGATGAGGACCTGCGAGATTTCTTGGGCTATTTGGCCGAATTGTTCGCCGTTTCTCGCCCGAGACAATTGCCCCAGGCAGATTCGCGATTCGGCCGTAACCGCTTGTTTTAACGGCATTTACACCGCGCCTGTAGCGTTTTCTTGAGATTCCGCCTGGTAATGAAACACGAGGGCGAAAAAAATCTCCTCTCCATTCTCAAGAAAATGCTTGCAATGTTTCGCCAGTTGAGTTATAGTGATGGCGGTAGATGGATGGCACGCGAAAAACAGTGGCCATCACAAATAGTCAAACTTGATCGCTCCTGTGTAAGAGCGGTGGCAGATTTTCTAAAAGGCATTGGGTTGCTCGTGAGCATCGGCGACGAATCGTTCGCATGATCCCCCCCAATGTCTCGTTGCGCACCGGGTTTTCTTTGCTCTGGTGTGTGTGCCTAGCGAGTGGTCTCTGCACGTGCGCTAATTCTTGCGCGCATTGATTGACTGCTCGCCGCGCGTCTCGCTAGACGTTTGGGTCCTCAGGCGAAAGTTCGACGCTTGCTCGAAAAATTCGCATCTCTGAAGTCGCACCACAATTGCGACGAACTTCCGTTTGGAAGAAAGGACCCGAGTAATGAACACTCACATGAGACTCAGACATTGGATGCCGGCGTTGTTGCTTACGTCGATGCTGGTTGCACCCGAGGCAGAGGCAGCGTTGTACATCCGCGAAGTGATGAGCAGCAGCGCTCACGAGGACCCACTCACCAGCGGCGACTGGTTTGAGATCAAAAATACCGGACCGACAGATGTGGATCTGGATGGTTATTTCTGGGACGACTCCAGCGCCGATGTCCTTCAGGGAGCGACGTTTCCTGTTCATGTGCTTCCGGCCGGATTTTCAGTCCTTGTTGTGGAGGTCGAGCCAGCCGATGTGGCTGCTTGGCTTGCTGAGTGGAACGACTCTGTTCCCGCGCCTCTTACGCCCTTGACGGTCGATGACGTTCTGGACTTGAACGAAATGGGCAACGACTTTCCCGGACTAAGTGGTGCCAACGGGGATGAGGTGCATCTGTTCGACGATTCGGAGGCCGAGATCTCGGCAGTCGTCTTTGGAGAAGCCACAGTTGATGGTGCATCGTTTCAGTTCGCGCAAGACGGCACGAATTTGGGCCAAAGTACGTTGGCTGGCGGCGCAAGGGAATCTGCCAATAATGGTGGTGCTGGCGGCGGTGATATCGGCTCGCCCGTTCCAGAGCCTGGATCTCTGATCCTCTACCTGATAGGCAGTGCCGTGATGCTGATTCGACGAGAGCGGAGAAATCGGAACTGAAAACGAAGCGTATTCGCCTTTAGATCATTTGGGTCTTATGGGGCGACCGACCGGATACGAGCACCGGTCGGTCGCCCTTTTTTTGTTTTAGTGGCTTTTCGTCGCCTTCTTGCTGCGTGTCGGGTCCATGAGCGACGATTCAGT
>Ga0114996_10002924_pt1 | contig 21669 bp, 24 predicted proteins | sample ArcticOcean_MG_C_4_FD_87039 | JGI IMG/M metagenome (GOLD analysis project Ga0114996, IMG submission 87039) | Marine microbial communities from western Arctic Ocean - ArcticOcean_MG_CB4_134 | ecosystem: Environmental > Aquatic > Marine > Oceanic | place: Arctic Ocean: Canada Basin | collected... | reverse complement strand
CGTCAGCGTCGTTACATTCGTCGTAGGATCATCTGCCAAGACCAGTCCCCCATCGAACGCGACATGGGGATTCGCCGACTTCAGACCAATTCCAGCGCCATCAAATCTTCGTCGAAATACTCGCCGTCGACTAGCACTGCTCGCTTCTCCACGCCATATGTCTTGAAACCCAGGGATGAATAGAGCGACATGGCCTGCTTGTTCTTACTCTCAACGCCGAGTTGCACAAGCTCCAACCTCGGAATCGTGCGTGCCCGCTCGAGCGCTGCCACCAATAATGCCCGACCGTATCCATTCCCTTGGTGTTCAGCGGCCACGTGCATGCCCACGATCCAGCCCTTATGCACGACCTTGGGGTTCGCTTCTCGATAGAGTTCAACTGTCCCGACCAGACGTTCGGAGACGAAACAGCCTAGGATGAAGGCATCCGGGGAATCGAAAGAGCTGCCTAGCCGCTCAACGAAGTCCGATACCGGCCTTTCGCGCTATTGTTCATACGAGGAAACGAACGCCGTCGAGTGCTCTTTTAGTGATCTTAGCCGGAGCACTTGGTACCCACTGGCATCGCTCACTTCTAGTTCTGCGGATTCTCAAGGCACCTGCCTGGTCTCCCAAAATTCCCATGCGGAGTCCGGTGGAGTCGAGGCCCTTACGCGAGGGATCCGAAGTCGGGCCGAAGAAGCTACAGCGAGTCGATGTACGCCAGTTCCTCTTCGAGCCCCTTTACCGAGTAGAAGTGCTCCAGTAGCAGCGTCGCGTCCAGGTACTTGATGCCCCGATGCAACTCCTCCGGCAGCGTGCCCTTCCCCACCATGGCGTGCGAGTCGGTCCGGCCTCGCATGTCGTACAGATAATTGTCGTTCCAGTGGACATGCCGGATCAGGTGCGGCTTGGCCAGGAACGCCATGATGCGCTCCTCGCGCTGCTCCTCGGGGAAGGTATGGGCATACGTGCACGTGTGGCTGGAGTCGAGCGTTAGGCCCACATTGGGCCTGTCCACGTCCTCGCAGGTCTGGGCCCACTCCTCCGGCGCCATGCCGAAGTAGACGTTTCTGTCCGACCAGTCGACATCCTCAGCCCGAACGTCGTCGCCGAGGTCAGCCCAGTAGGCGTTGTTGTTCTCCATCACAATCTCGATGCCGCGGGTATCTGCAAACGCCGCGATCTCCCGCACTCCGTCGATCAGCAGGTCGTAGTCGCCCTCCTGGCCGTGGGGCTGCGTTTCAGCCACATAGTGCTTTGGGGCGAAGTGGATGTTGACCTGTCTGACATCTGGATAGCGGCTCGCCGCCTCGACATAGGCGACGATCGTTTCGATGGAAAGCCTCCGAAACGGTTCGTCGGTGGCCGCGACGTTAAGCCGCTGCTCGCCGACAGTAGCGGGCGCGTGGGCGCTGATCATTACCTCGGAGAACTCGTCCGCCGTCTCAATATCGTCCACCATCGACGACTCGGCCTTCAGACCAAGGCGTTTCAGGGTTGCCAGGCCCACCTTGAACGGCGAGGCCATCGGGTATTTCAGAGCAGAGTATTTGGCAGGGATGGTCGTCCTCCTGAGTGCTGTCTAGTCGTCGCCGTGGGTGACGGCTACCCGTCCGATGCCCATCTCGGCTGCCGCCGCCACGACGTGGGCGCGCTGCTCCTCCGAAGAGGCTTCGCCAGGCGGCCTCGGAGCCCCACAGTCGATCCCCAGCCGCTCGGACAGCAACGACTTGAGATTACCGTGGAATCCGTTCTGCACGACCATCTGCGCAAAGTCGATGGCCCTTTCCTGCACCGCCAGGGCCTTCTCCATGTCACCGCTGAGATATGTCTTGTAAAGCTCAACCCACAGCTCGGGAGCGGCATTTGGCGGGCCGTCCACGCAGCCCGTTGCGCCCATGACTAGCCCAGGCAGCATCAGCTTCGAATTGCCCGTAAGGCAGTCCAGACCCATTCTGGCGAAGGCGTTGATGTTAGAGAAGTCGAGGGCCGAGTGCTTGAGACCCGCGAGCTGCGGCACGCCGTCCTGTATCTTCCGCATCAGGTCAGGGGTGATCTCGACATTCGTCGCCTGCGGCAGGTTGTAGACAAACAACGGCAGGTCAGCGGCCGCTCCGACCACACGGTAGTGCTCAACAATCTGCTCGTCAGTGAAGTCGTAGAAGAAGGGAGGGACGCAGCAGATCGCCTCAACCCCCGCCTTGGCAGCATGCTCCGCCATCGCTACCGCTCTCGCGGTCGTGGCTGCGCCCACGTGCATGATGTTCTTGATGCGGCCCTTGTTCTGGTCTGCGGAGATATCGGCTATCCGCATGTTCTCCTCGTCAGTCAGCAGGATGCTTTCACCGGTGCCCCCGGCCACCCAAAAGCCATCCACACCCGCCTGGATATTGAACTCCATTACCTCTCGATACGCGGCCTCGTTCAGGCCACCATCGGGAGTCATCGGGGTGATAATTGCGGGAAATATTCCTCGGAATCGTGACATTTTTTGCCTCCGCCATTGTCGGTTCTGATGAGCTCCGCCATTGTAGCACGAGCACTATCCCATTCCAGCAACCCCGGAGGGAGTCGAATGCAACAACCAAAACACCATCTCCAACGTTATCCCTACATATGGGAGCTAGTACGGGTTTAAAATAAGCCATCTAGGATTACCTTGGAGCTTAGGCACTCCTCATAGTGGGCGAACCTGCCACGTTCGCCCTTTGCACTCCCAACTCAGCAATCGGGAGATGGGGCAGGGCGCGCTCGGGAGGCTCCCAGATTCTCCGGCATTCGCGGATGGTGTCCTGGCAGTTGTCGGTGCTAGTCGCGCTTGTTGCGATGATCTGGCTGGCCACCGTCTGTGACAGTCAGCCCACCGAGTCAATAGTGCACCTTCTTGAGTACGACGGCTCCGGGCAGAGCGGCACAGCGACATTGACCCGGGTCAATGACCGAACCAAGGTCGTGTTGGACATCGAGCCCGGCCGACCGGAGGACGATCCGCAGACAGCACACATCCACTTCGGTCATTGCGGGCCCAACCTTGGGGAACTCCGCTTCCAACTAACCGACGTGGTCGATGGTAGGTCAACCACCGTGTTAGACATCACTCTTGCCGACCTGGCAAGCGACAACAACGTCATAAACCTGCACAAGTCATACGAGAACAAGAGCGTATTTACGGCTTTCGGGAACATAGGCCCACCGTGAGTCCGGCAGACCGCTCTGTAGCGCATTCAAAGAGGAATAGCCACGGCATGAGACATATATGCCCGGCTCACAATCCTCTGATGTAGCTAGGAAGTAGCAACGATGATCGCAAAGCTTGGCTGGCGACAGCCCGTGGCAGCGCGTGAGAGCGATCGGGCTCGGGAACCACAGGTGGAAGCCGACGGCTCCGCCGATAGCTTCCCGTTGCTCCGATACTACCTGATAACCAGCCTACTGGTAATCACGGCAATAACGATCGCCGTGGCATTTCTCTTTGTGAAGCGTGCAGAGACAAACTTCATTCGAGACAGCGCCGAGCGCGGCGAGACTGAGGCCGCACACCTGGTTCAGATACTCTTCTACTCAGTGTGGGCGCCTCAAATATCACAGGACGAAGGGGCCACACTCCGCAGCGCGATCGACCCCGAAGCCCTGAGCGAGTTCGCTCGCTCAACCACCTTCGGCCTTAATATCGTCGACATGAAATTGATCGATATCGAAGGCGACGTCCTGTGGTCCAGTTCGCCCGAGCCGGCGGAAAATTTCTCAAACGACGAATCCTTCCGCATTTCCATCTCCAGAGGGCTTTCGACCTCGGAAGTGAGGAGTGGCTACACAATTCGCACCCCCGAGGGCGGGCAGGAACGCATAGACGCGGTCCGGGTCTTTCATCCAATTAGGGACGTCCCACTCGATTCCGGCTCGGAAGGGAACATCATCGGGGTGCTGCACATCGACAAGGATGTGACCGAGGAACTGAATAGCACGCTCAACGACACAATGACAGTCGCCGTGCTCGGATCCATCGGCTCTGGGGTAGTCCTCTTCGCACTCCTCTTCCTCATCGTCCTTCGTGCTGACAAGATCATCACCCGCGGCAGGAATCGATCCATCAGACAGCGTCTCGAAATTGAAGAGGCCCAGGCGAAACACATCCAGTCCGCCAGGTTGGCCGCGGTTGGAGAGCTGGTCTCCGGGGTTGCCCACGAGCTCAACAACCCGCTGACCGGCATCTGGGGCCACTCCCAACTCCTCGCTGCCAAAAAGGACCTTGATCCAATCATCAATGAGCGAGTCGACACCATCAGCAGCGAGGCCGAGCGGGCCGTCCGCATCGTCAAAAATCTGCTCTCGTTCGCTCGCGGCGGAAGTGACGAAAAGATCTACACTGCAATCAACGAGCCCATCGAGGCGGTATTCGATCTGCGCAAATATAGCCTTATGGTAAACAACATCGGTCTCCAGACCAACCTCAAGCCCGGCCTCCCCATGACCATGGCCGATCCATACAAGATCCAGCAGGTCGTGCTCAACCTCATGGTCAACGCGGAACAGGCGATGGAGGAGGCTGGAGTCGGTGACTATCTGCGAGTGGTCACCGAGAGCAGCGACAATATGCTGCGGCTCATAGTGAGCGACAACGGTCCCGGAATAACGGAACAAGACATCGCCAAGCTCTTCGATCCCTTCTTCACGACAAAGGATGTAGGCAAGGGCACTGGGCTGGGGCTGAGCATTTGCTACGGCATAGTGCGGGACCACGGCGGCACTCTCAGCGTCCAAAATGAGTCGCCCCGCGGCGCCAAATTCACGATCGAGTTGCCGATAGTCGAACAGGATTCCCCCCTGACTCAGGGCCCTCCCAACCCACAGGACACCGCGCCGACCCCATAATGCACCATTCGCCGTACCCCTCGAATTCATTGACTTGTTCGCATCACCAGCTATAGAATGATTATGAATGGACCGACACAAAAGGGATGCCAATGACCACCGCAAGGCCCAAGCCAAAACCCCTAACAATAACGATCACCCCTGATGCCGCCGAGCATGTGAGGGTCTTCGCAGCCGAAGCAGGCAAGTCTGGCAATCAGCTCAGAGTCTCGGTGAAGGGTGGCGGCTGCTCCGGCCTTACCTACGTCCTCGACCTAGTTGACGAGTTCAAGGATGACGACAAGATCATCGAAGATCAGGGCATGAAGCTCGGTATCGACCGCAAGTCCTATGTGTTCCTCGCCGGTACGTCCCTGGAGTACTACGGCGGGCTCAACGGCACGGGGTTCGTATTCAACAACCCCAACGCCAAGACCACCTGCGGGTGCGGCACCTCTTTCGGCGTATAGCCGACCACTGGGAGGCCTCTGAGTGACTGCTCCCTCTGCATCACCAATCCAGCAGCAATACGACGCCCTGACACAGGCCGTCGCCCTGGTAGACCGCTCCAACATCGGACGCCTCTCCCTCGCGGGCGAAGACGCCCTCGACCTCCTCGACCGCCTGTCCACCAACGCCCTGCAAGATCTGGAAGTCGGTCATGGCGCAATCACCGTCCTGACCTCCAACAAAGGTCGCATCGTCGACGTCCTCTTCGTGCTCCAGGAAACGGACTCTCTATTCCTGCTGACCGGACCAGGCAACCAGGAAACCGTATCCTCGTGGATAGATTTCTACACGATCATCGAGGACGTCACTACTCTTGATCTAACCGGCGAGACGGCAATGCTCTCCCTGGCCGGCCCGGACGCCACAACGACCCTTCGAGCGCTCCTGCCTGCGCAGGCAAAAGTCCCCGACGCCCAAGAGGCCGTCTCCGCCGTCATAGGCGACGTTCAGGCGACCATCATCCGCACCGACTTCATCGGCGCCTTGGCGTACGACATAATGGTGGCGAAATCCGACGGGCCGCAGCTCCGAAACACACTCCTGGAAACAGGCGCAGAGCCAGCCGGAGTCGATGCGACAGAGGCACTGAGGGTGGGGAACGGTATCCCGGCATTCGGCAAGGAATTGGGCGAGTCGTACAACCCCATCGAAGCAGGTCTGATGCCCCTCATCAGCTTCACAAAGGGCTGCTACATAGGCCAAGAGGTCGTAGCGAGGCTCAACACCTACGACAAGGTGCAGAAGAGTCTAGTAGGGCTGCGATGGGATGGGGACTCAAAAATCGAGTTTGGAACCAAGCTGCTCCTAGACGGCAAACAGGCCGGCGTCATGACAACCGCAGCCACTTCGCCTCGCATAGCAGGGATAATCGGCCTAGGCTACGTCAGAAAGGCCCACACCACGCCTGGAACCGAGCTGCTCCTAGAGTCACCCAACGGCCCCACACCCGTCCGCGTCACAGCCCTGCCCTTCGACACCGCGTAACCACGTGGGTTGGGGACTACCCCCGAATAGCTTGAAGTAGCTCCGGTATCATAGGGCTAGCTAGTTTGAGCTTGTCGACTTCCGACAGGCGTATCCAGGCTATTTCCGAGTGTTCATCCTCTTGCAGGTTGCTGGGCGTCCCGGTCCACTGTTTGACCCAATAGCCGTGGAGACGGAGCCCCTCAAAAATAAGTGAATCGCTTGGCAGTAGCTCGAACCTTACGGGAACGATACCAAGCTCCTCGCCCAACTCTCTGACCAATGTTTGCTCGGACGTCTCCCCCACCTCAACATGGCCACCTGGAAAGTCCCAAACCCCAGGATAGTACGCCCTCGTCGCCGCCCTCTTTCCGAGAAGGACGCTCTCTCCGCGAAACAGGACGCCGAAGACCGCCACTCTGCTCATCATTTCGCCCTGCTCCACTAAGCCGCCTAGCTGGCGGTAAGCGTGGCGCCACCGTCGACAACAATCACCTGGCCCCGGATCATCTCTGCCTCGTCACCGCACAGAAATGCCACGACCTTCGCGATGTCTTCCGACGAGACCATTCGGCCAGCCGGCGTGCGTCTGCCCGCCTCCAGCATCTCCTCGCGATTCGGAAAGTGTTCCAGAGCGCGTGTCTCGACATACCCCCCGGACACGGCGTTGACGCGTATCCCCGACGGGGCCAGCTCGACAGCCAGATAGCGAGTCACCGCCTCAAGCGCCGCCTTTGAGGTGCCCACCGAGAAGTAGTTCGGCAGCACACGCCGCGACCCTTCGCTAGTCAGGTTGACGATTGCGCCGCCATCGTCCATGAGCTTGCTAGCCTCGATCGCGCAAAGCCATGGTGCCTTGGCGTTGATACCGAAGGTCCAATCCCAGTGCTTTTCGTCCAGCTCTGCAGCAGTCCGTTGAACACCGGACGCGGCATTATTGATCAGAAAGTCGAGCCGGCCATACTCATCCTTCACCAGGGAGAACATCTCCTCGATTCGGGCCTTCTCGCCCAGATGAGCCTTCATCCTGAGGCACCGGACGCCCAGGTCCTCGATTTCACGCTGTGCCTCGATAGCCGAATCGTGGCCACGGAAGTAATTGAAGGCGATGTCGGCACCGCGACTCGCCAACTCCAGCGCGATGGCCTTCCCGATACCCCGAGAGCCACCCGTCACCAGCGCGACTTTGCCCTTGAACATCAACGTGTGGCAGGCCTAAAGGGATGCTGCCATCCTCTGTCAACCACGGGGATATCCCTCTCGCCTTTTCTTAGGCGGTACATGGTACGGCAGATACCTGAGGTACACCCTCGGGCGCTTGGCAGATGCGCCAGACCCCTCCGAGGCCCCATCGTTCATCGCCCTGCACGTTTGGGTCGCCCCCCTCACAGGTCCCAGATAAGCCTCCTCAACGAGAGCATCATGCCTTTCCTGACAAGGGACGGGAAGCGGTTCGTGTCTGAGACGCAATTGTGCAAATCTCCTGTTTTAAATTCAGCAGAGCAGGACCTGGCCATCATCATATCACCCGCCCCGCCCCACTAAGCGCGCGCAGCGCCGCAGCACCTAGACAGCCATTCCGCCGTCTACGCTGATCACTTGGCCCGTAATGTACTTAGCCTTCTCGTCCGCCAGATACGTCACCATATGGGCTACGTCATCGACCTCGCCGAAATGCCCCTGCGGGATCGCGTTCAGCCAGTAGGCCTTCTGCTCGTCCGTCAGAATAGCCGTGGTCTCCGTCTCGAAGTAGCCTGGAGTCACAACGTTGGCGGTGATGTTGCGGGTCGCAACCTCTTTGGCCAACGCCTTCGTGAAACCCATAATCGCTGCCTTCGAGGCCGAATAATTGGTCTGGGCGGGATTGCCACGCATGCCAACCACCGACCCGATGTTGATGATGCGTCCCCAACGGGCACGAACCATGTTGCGCAGCACCGCTCGAGTGCAGTAAAAGGTGCCATTCAGATTAATATCGATCACCTGCTGCCACGCCTCGTCGGACATCCTCATGAGTAGCTGGTCATTGATGATCCCGGCGTTATTCACCAGAATCTCCACCGCGCCAAGCTCCTCCTCAACGTGCTTCACCATCGCGACCACCTGATCGAGGTTAGACACGTCGGCTTTGACCGCAATGGCACTCCCGCCCGCATCTGTAATGGCCTTGACGACCTCTCCAGCTGCGTCCGGCGACGTGTTGTAATTGACGGCGACGCGGACCCCCTTCTCGGCCAGGCGAATGGCGATAGCCTTTCCCAGCCCCTTCGACGAACCCGTCACCAACGCTATTTTGTCATCCAATTCGAGGCTCAAGCGTCCACTCTCTCACGAACCCGGTCCAGCTCTTCACTCATCGCCGACACGAACCCGGTCTCAACCAACCGGACAGCGGTCCCAATAGCCCGTCGAACCGCTCCCGCCTTGGCTCCACCATGTCCTACGATAGACACACCTTTCACCCCCAGCAGAGGCCCTCCGCCATGAGACTCTGCAACGTTGCTTACCTCGTACAAATCTCGCACCACCTCTTCCACAATTTCCTCGGACACTCGCCCGCGGAGTAGAGAACTGACCCTGTCCGACAGCGCATTCCCGAGGCCCTCGGCGAGCTTCATCACTACGTTGCCGACGAAGCCATCCATCACCGCAACGTCGACCTCGCCCGCAGCCAGGCCGCCGGCCTCGACGTTCCCGACAAAATTAAGGCCAGACTTATCGAATAGAGCCGTGGCCTCTTTAACCTGCTTATTCCCTTTGCCAGCCTCGCCACCGACGCTGAGCAACCCAACGCTCGGGTTCGAAATCCCCCAGTACGACTTGGAGAACACGGAACCAATGACTCCGAAGCTTAAGAGCATGGAAGGACGGCAATCCACATTGCTGCCCACGTCGAGAAGAAGCATCCTGGGAGCTACTCCCAGGATCGGCCCGCCGATAGCGGGTCGGTCGATTCCCTCAAACACGCCCAGTAACACCGTCGCAGCCGCCATCGACCCACCGGTGGAGCCCATGGACACACTCGCCTCCGCAATACCCTTCTTTATGAGTCCTGTGGATACAATCACCGAGGCCCTTGGCTTGTGTCTCAGAGCCAGGGCAGGTGCCTCCCCCTCCTCGATCACCCCCTCCGAAGGGACGACCTTGATCGGCAGCCCAGTAACGTCGTATTTGGCCAGTTCAGCGCCGACAGCGCTCTCGTCGCCCACCAGCAACACATGCGCACCGTCCTCGCGAGCGGCCTCAACGGACCCGGCAACCACCTCTGCCGGTGCGTGGTCGCCTCCCATCGCGTCGACTGCAACACGAACTGCTTTGCGCTCGCTCAACCTGGAGCCTCCGTCTTCACTGTCGCTTCTCCGGTCACTGCGTCCTCTCCAGACTCACTTCGTACGCCAACGGAGCATACGACCTCGCTCCCGCCGTCCGCCTCGCGCACGCGCTTTACCTTCCCGTAGGCGGTAATACCGCTCCCTGGATATACCGGCGCTCTGAATCTGAGCTTCAGCCGCCCCGACTCGATCCAGTCCATGCCAAACTCGGCAATCATCATCTCAGAGACCGACGCCGCAACCATCATTCCATGGGCAATCGTGCCACCGAACTGTGACTGCGCAGCAAACTCCTGATCGACGTGAATCGGGTTCATGTCCCCGGATGCCGCCGCGTACTCAGAGATCGCCTCCTGCGTAATCTGCTTTGTCACAGACCGCAGCGCCTCACCCTCTTTCAATACTCACTCCCTACATCGCCACGTCCCGCCAATGTCAGGCCATACCCAGCCCCGCCCACATTAAGCGTGCGCAACACCGCCTGGCATTAGTAATGTTGTCTTGCCGGTCATCACCTGCCTGCCAACCCCATCTTCCACCGTGAGCCGGAGGCTAACCAGACGTGTTTCGCCCCGCACTGTATTCTGGGACAAGACTGCCCGGCACCGCAACGCATCTCCGACGCGAACAACGGCACTGAAATCCAGCTCCTGGCCCGCGTGGACAGTCCCCTCGGGGATCCCTAGATCGGCCACAATGCCTCGAAGACCCAGTGCAGCCACCGCCATCGCAGGAACGATAGGCCGGTCATCTGCGGGTTGATAAATGCCAGAGCCGTCCCCGACAGCACCTATGTAGCGCTCGACCGTTTGCGCGTCGAGAACATAGCTCTTGTCGGATAGCTCTTGGCCGGTTTCGAGGGTTGCAAAATCTACTGACATGCGGGCCACATTATAGTTGGGGTCAGGGGGTCAAGGCAACGCGACCGCCTGTGATAGGACACAGAACCCAACCCGAGGTATAGAGAGCAACTACCGACCGCTGTGTTCTGCGTCAAGTGAGGTCGCTGGAACCGCCACGCTGCATCTCCGCCTCTTCCATCCACCGTTCCAGCAGCACAAAAGACTCATCAACGCTAAAATCGAGAGACGCGATCGACACCGCTCGAAACAGGACGCCCGTGGACACCCTGGCGGCCACCGACTCGCCCGCAGCGGGAATCTCCACACCGAGGGCCTTTGCCATGTATGCCCCGGCCGCCATCCCCTCCATGGTCAAAAAGCACTCCACCAGCGTCTTGCCCTGGTAGAGCAGCGTCAGCCCGCCTTCGCCCTGCTTTAGCTCCAAAGCCAGGTGCGCCCTTGGGGTATCCAGCAACTCGCTGGAGTAGTCATGGATCGTAGTATGTTCAGACATGCTTCAAAGGTTAGGCCAGCCAGCCAGCGCCGTCAACGGGCGCTGCGCGCGCTTAGGGTGGCGGGAGAGGGTATGCCCAGGGGGGCTGCGAGCGCTTTCGCTGGCGGAGATGGTACGCCGAGAGATGCTACCCCTGCAGCGGAGCAGCGCCAGGGCGCCCCACGTCCAAAATCGTCGATTCGTCTCGCGTAGTCGACGACTTGGGTCCCGCCCGGGTGTGCAGAGGGGGCGGAGCCCCTTCTGCCGGGAGTATGAGGGTGTCCCTCATAACTACTATTATTCTTTTTCTTGGGGTGGGGAGACGCCCATAACCCAACCCCCCAGTCCCCGCCCTACGGCAGGTGCAGCTCAATCCCCGGCAGCGCACCCACCAACGAAAACCACATGCTCGTTCGCGATGGCACCGCCACCAACTCAAGTCCCAAAAGCGGGCCGGATATGGCCAGTCCCGCGTCAGACCACCCACTCCCTGTCTGAGCATCCGTCAACACATCGCCCTCAATATTCCACTTCCAGACACGCCCGTCGACCTCGCTGAAATAGGCCGACGCGGTCGCTATCGTAGCCTCGCCGCTTCCCATCACCACAACAGCCGAGCCGCCCACGACATCGTTTGCCGTCCGCGGCCCACCTCGGTCCAGGGCGTACCCCTTGTGACTATCTCCAACCTGGATCGCAAACACCCGGGCCCCGGGCAGCAGCCGCGCATCAGTGATCGGAGAAATCGGAAAAGGCGGTCCGTTGTCGTTGACCCGCTTGCCTGCTACGGCCCCGAGAGAGGCCAAGTAACTATACTTGTCGGGGCTCATGAAAAGAACGATAAGCTACTCCCCCCAGGCGTCGAGACCATAGCGCTTAATAGAAGGACTCTGATAGATCAGAGAGGTAGGGTGACGAAGCATGTCTTCGACAAGTGACGCGCAACGACTGAACCGGCGTCTGAGTGACCCACAAGCCCGTTCTCGATTCAAAACGAATCAAATCAAAGAACTCATAGCATCCCAGATACGGCTCTTGCGTGAACAGTACAACTGGACTCAGGCAGAACTTGGGGACCAGTCTGGGGGAGTTCCTCAGCCTCGGATATCGCTGCTGGAGGACCCTGATAATGCTGGCATCACGCTGAAAACGCTGTTGAAGCTGTCAGATGCGTTCGACGTTGGTTTGATTGTCAGATTCGCTCCGTACAGCGAATTAGTGGAATGGACGACAAGCCTGACGCCAGAGCGACTAACCCCGGCTAGCCATGACGAAGAAGTGCGTCAGCAGCAGTTTTCTGGCTCTCCTGCGGTGTCGGCGGTCGTGCAACGGACCTATGAAACCTTCCCTCCCATGGACGAGATTCGAGCGCTGAATTCAACAGCGTTGTCTGCTGATTATTCGTGGGATGTCCAGAATGCCGGGTCTGATAGTGCTGCAAGCGTGCAAACCAAGGAATACGCACCTGATAAGGCCGTTGCCTAAGGAGTTAAGAGGTGAAGCTGCCTGATACTGTTCGAGATCGGCTGGTTTGGGAGTTGGGCTTCGCTGTAGATAAGATGAGGGCGGAATCCCATCCGCACGCCAAGCTATATTACTTTAGCGTGTTCTTTACGGAGGCGAACCGCATCCTCAACATGGCCTGGGATACGGACCTACTACTGCTCCACAACGTCACGCAGGCGACACAGACCGCAATCGCCAGTCGGCTGACCGCGATGGCTGCCCGCGCCGAGCCCCCTCTTGGCGTACCGCCGGACCTCTTTGATCTTCTTACCTCTGCAGCGGCAGACCTGTTGAGGTACGTCGAGCAGGATGGGAGCCACGAGGAACTATGCGGAATTCTTGGACGCCTCTCGGAATTAGCCTATGCCACAACCGGAAACGGGCACTACCTACTTGAGAAGGGGGCTATCAAACTGTAGACCGATCTGTACCGCACCGAGCCTGAGCCGCTTTGCGTGCGATGTCCTTGCGGCGTTCTGGGGTTAGTTTCTTCGCCCGTGCCTTGCCGCCCTTCAAGCCGTCGAGTCTGCCCAAGGCGACAGCAGCCGGAATCTTCCCGTCAGTATCATGCGTCTCAGGTGGACTCAGAGGCTCCCCTGTGACATCCTCAACAATGGACGCGGCGAGCTGGTTCGCATCGCGGGGACGCTTTTTCTTGCTTGGGCGTTCTGGCATAGTCTATTCATGCCAGACGCCGCCGAGATTGTCCATCCCGCCCAGATTCAAATTGACCCACTACCCAGAACCACGATCCATTGAGTATTCCGCACATTAGTACTATTCTGTTAAAAAGGGACGGACCCCGCAAGACCGTCCCTTTTGCATGCCCAAAGGCTCGAACAGCCCTCCGAGGACACCCCAGGCCCACCCCGAAATGAGACAAAATGCGACAGAATGAGACACATATCCAGGGGTACAGCTAGGGCGTCTCTCAACCTGCAGCGAGAATCAAGGTGCGCAACAATCCGCACTTGTGGGTGCTAGAGAACTCCGCCCTCGCGCCACGAAGCGATGCCGTCATCCGAGGCACCTGCATGCTCGCGGAGCACCTCATCGGTGTGCTCGCCAAGCCGGGGGGCCAGTCGGTGGTCAATGTTGACACCACCGACCTTGATGGGGCTAGCAAGTTCACGGATCGTGCCCAGCTCCGGATGCTCCATCTCCAGCACCATCTCGTCCTCGGCCACCTGTGGGTCCAAAAGCGCCTCCTCGACGCTGTTCACCGGTGCGCAAGGCACCTGGCCCTTGAGCAGCTCCAGCCATTCGGCGGTGGTCTTTTTTCGCGATAGCTCCTTCAGGATCGGACCGAGCAGTGCACGGTTTTCCAGACGGCCAGCGAAGCTATTGAACCGGGGATCATCACCCAGCTCGGGAGAGCCCATGATCGTGACGAGGTTCTGGTAGAACTTCTCCTTGGCGCACATGACCACTAAGAAGCCGTCCTTCGAAGGCAGGACCTGCGAAGGCACCTGGGACGGGTGGGAGGAGTCGGGCCAGCGTTGTGGCTCATAGCCCTTCGTGAGGTGCCATGCGCCGACATAGCTCAGGTGAGAGATGGCGTTGTCGAACAGGCTAACGTCGACGTCAGAGCCCCGGCCTGAAGTCCGGGCACCCAGTATGGCAGACACCATGCCCAGAACCGACATGACGCCCCCGCTGTAGTCCACCAGCGAGAGTCCGGACTTTTGCGGCGGCGTGTCGGGTTCGCCAGTAATGGACATCCAGCCGGCGTATGCCTGCATCGTGTAGTCGTAGCCAGGCTCAGCCGCCCGTGCACCGTGCCTCCCGAACGCCGAGAGGGAGCAGCAGACGATGGACGGCTTCACAGCCTTGAGGCTCTCGTAGTCGAGCCCAAGCTTGGACGGCAGGTCGCCCCGCAGATTGTTGAAAACTGCGTCGCTAACGGCTACCAGCTTGTGCAGTATGGCTTTCGACTCAGGGTGTTGCAGATTGAGCGTAATGCTCTTCTTGTTGCGGTTGAAGCTCTGGAAGTAAACGCTGTCCTGAGTTCCGGTGTATGGAGGTACATACCGAGCCACGTCCCCGCCCGTCTCGGGGTTCTCGATCTTGATGATCTCCGCGCCGAGATCAGCCAGGAACATGGTCCCCCAGGGCCCTGCTCCGTACTGCTCGACAGAGATGATCCGGACCCCTTCGAGGGGCAGCCGGGATTTAGGGTCAGTCGTACCTGAGGACATTCAAATCTCCTAACAACCTTGTTCTGTGAACGGGGCTTGAGACTACGGGGCGACCATCGCCCTCGTAACAACCGTGTCCTCCGTCTTGCCGGCCCACTCGGCCGCCTCGAAGGCCTCGCCGATGCGCTCCAACGGAAAGGAATGGGACATAACACGGGTCAGCGGATACTTGTCTCTTGTACGGACCAGCATGTCGACGGTCACCGGCAAGATGTACGGGTCGTAGTGGGTCGCAGGGATGATCCGCACCTGGCCCCACAATACCTTGGACACATCCAGGGTCACGTTGCTGCCTGGCCAGATGTTGCCGATCTCGACGAACGCGCCACCCTTACGGGTCATAGCGATGCCCTCCGGCACCACCTGCGGGTAGCCGACGACCTCCATGACCACGTCTGCGCCACGACCCTCGGTCAGCTCCTTCACTCGCTCGATGCGAGCCTCCGAGGTGTCGTACTCGTTGATGTCGATGGTCTGGTCAGCACCGCACAGCCTGGCCAGCTCCAGCCGACTCGGGACCCCGTCGATGGCGATGACGGAGGCAGCCCCCATCTCCTTCGCCGCCCCGCCGCGTTGATGCCAAGGCCTCCGGCGCCCTGGATCACTACGTGGTCACCCATCTGCATGTTCGCCTGTCGCAGCCCGTAAACCACCTGGGCTGCAGCGCAATTGACCGCCGCAGCGGCCTCGTTCGACAGCTCATCGGGCACCTTGAAAACAAAGTGGCCGGGAAACAGGTAGTAGTACTCGGCGAAACCGCCGTTGCAGTAGGGGAACTCCTCGACGGACGCCCTGAACCGGAACCGCGTCGGGCAGTGGTTCAGCTCGCCTCGAAGGCAGTTGTAGCAGCGTCGGCAAGGAAAAAAGTAAGTGAAGACCACCCGGTCTCCCTCCTTGAGCGGCCGCCCCATCGAGTCCGTGGAGATGTCCGGGCCCAGCGTGTCGACCACCCCGGCCATCTCGTGGCCGAGAATGACCGGACCCTGCTTGCCCGTGAGTATCGGCTCGATCTCGCCGCGCCAGAAGTGCAGGTCGGAGCCGCATATCCCTCCGGCCAGTATCCTGACCCTGATCCCTCCAGGCCCAACCGGGACAGGAGGGAGCTCTATCATCTCGAAGTGGCGAGGCCCAACGAACACCGCAGCTCGACCCTTTTCCATAGTGTCCTCCTCATCTACCGGCAGCCTAGAAACAGCAAAACCGAATGTACCACCTGCATAGTAGCGCGGCAAGATGCGTAGTTTTGAGGCGGCCTGTCCATCTAGCATGCATCTGGGGGCGAAGCCCCCCAGTTCTCTAGCCCCTCACACCTCAATCCGATATAGTATCGGCGTCGAATGGAGGTTCTAACTGATATGACACAGAAGATAGGCCTGCTAGGTTCGGACAACAGCCACGTCGAACGATTTTCCGAGATTTTAAATGTCGTCGACCATCCGTCCCACTGGGCCGACAGCGGCGCACGGGTGTCGGCCATCTGGGGCCCGGATCCCGAAAGGACCCGGGAGGGCGCGGCCGCCGGGCAGATACCCATAGTTGCAGACAGCCCGGAACAGGTCATAGCCGAGTGCGACATGGTGTTCGTGATCTCACGAGACGCAGGCCTGCACCTGGGGTACGCGAAGCACGCCATTGCGGCGGGCAAGCCGCTCTTCGTCGACAAGCCGCTGGCCCAGACACCCGATCAGGCGAGAGAGCTGATCTCACTATCCCGAAAAGCCGGCATCCCCATGACTTCTTTCTCCACACTGAGATACGGCAGCGACGCCATCGCCTTCGGCGAGGGAATCAATACTGCCGGCAAAATTCGATACGCCTCCTACATGGGACCCGCGGCCCGGAACAGTCCCCACGGAGGGATCCTGTTCTACGCCATTCACTCTGTCGAGCTAATGCAGCACTTCCATGGCCACGACGTCACCTCGGTCCGCGCCATAGAGAGCCCTCCGGGCGCCGATAAATCAAACATCAACGTCACCTGCACCTATGCAGACGGCACGCTGGTCTCCATCGCGCTAATCGGCGACGGCGTCTACCTGTTCTACATGATGGCGGTCGGGCAAGAGGGCATCGTCGAGGTGCCGGGTACGGCCCGAAACTACGCGGCCGACGCCGAGTCCCGTGCCCGCGCGGATTCCGCGAAGACCCAGGTGGTGCGAGACTCGGAAGACAAGCCCCGTGCCGACCACTACGAACTCGGGATGCGCCAGATACTGGGGGTGCTGCAAGGTGAGAGGCCGGGCATCGCAGACGAGGAGATGCTAGGCAGCATTCAGCTCTGCGCAGCGATTGAAGAGAGCCTGCAATCGGGTAAAGCGATTGACCCGCGCAGCTTATAGTCGAGAAACCAAATAACAGCCCCAGGAACACTATCCAGGTGGGCAAATGGCCCCAGGCCAGCGTAGTTCGCGAAAGAGGAAAACATGACCGACGAGACACGTGCCAATGAGATTGAGCAGGAGATCTTCGCGACTGAGCTAGACAGCTTCGTCCCAGACAAGATCCTCGACTCCCACTCCCACATGTGGACACAAACGACCAACGAGGACGGCATTCCCCCCGGGTTCAAGGAGTTCGACGCGGACGTCACCATGGACATCTGGCGCAGCCGCCTCGACGACCTGCTTCCCGGACGCCAACAGTCTGCGCTGTTCCTGCCCCTGTCCATCCGGGGGTCGATAGAGGACGCCGAGCTCCAGAACGAGTGGGTATCACGGGAGGCCCACACAGATTCGCTTTCCAGGCCCGCTATGTGGATATCGCCAAATATGGACCCGGACTACGTGCGCCAGGAGGTCAAACGCCTCAGGCCTTCCGGGTTCAAGTGCTACCACACCGAAAGCCCGAGGGTGCCTACCTACGACTCGGAGATACCGGAGTTCCTGCCTGAGGAGCACGTGCGCGTAGCCCACGACGAGGGTCTGACGATCACGCTGCACATGGTCAAGGAGCGGAGCGTCTCCGTAGCCAGCAATCAGCATTGGATCAAGTACTTTTGCGAGAAGTACCCCAACATGAATCTGATACTGGCCCACGCCGCTCGCAGCTTCAATCCGGCGTTTGCCGACCAGGGCATGGAGTCGCTCAAGGGTTTGCAGAACCTGTATTGCGACACGTCTGCGGTGGCAGAGTCAGGTGCATTTGAGACCATCATCCGGGTGCTGGGCCACGACCGGCTACTGTGGGGCAGTGACTGGGCGGTGAGCCACGCCCGTGGCAAGTACGTATCCGTCGGGTATAGCTGGGTGTGGATCGAGCCCGATAATGTGCCGCCGCCCCGATATGCCGAGCAGAGCCCATTCGTGTTCAACGGCCTGGAGTCGCTAAGGGCGCTGAAGCAGGCAGCGACGCACACGCAGCTCTCCGACAGCCAGATCGAGGACATTTTCTTCGGGAACCTTGCCGGCGTGCTCGGTGTCGAGGGCTAACACGTTGCCGCAAAGTTGGTACCGGAACCCAGCCCCAAGGACCCAGTACCTGATTTTTGGGCCCCCATGCGGGGTCGGAGTGAGGATGCCATGACGCAAAAGCGCGACGTGGTCGTTATCGGGGGCGGGGTGATCGGCGTATGCGCGGCCTACTACCTGCAGCGGGCTGGGCGACGAGTCACCCTTCTAGAGCAGGGCGAGATAGGCTCTGGCAGTTCCCACGGCAACGCGGGATGGATCGTCCCTAGCCACAGCGTTCCACTAGCCGAGCCCGGGGCCATCCTGCGAGGGCTCCGGTGGATGTTCAATCCCAAGAGCCCCTTCTACATCAAGCCGCGCATCGACTTCGATCTCTTCCGATGGCTGCTCCACTTCCGAGGTGCGGCGAACAGCCGAGCGGTGCAACGGACCGTGCCGGTAGCGCTAGCGCTTAGTCGGGCGAGCCTCGCTTTGTACGAGGACCTGGTAGCCCGCGAGGAGCTGGACTGCGGCTTCACCAAGGCTGGCCTGCTTGGCATCTACAGGACTTCCCGTGGGTGGGAAGACGCGCTGGAGCAGGCACGACTGCTCTCAGAGTTTGGCATTTCGAGCCGGATCCTCAACGGCGCTGAGGTCGTGCGGATGGAGCCTAACGCACGGGACGATACCACCGGCGGCGTGTTTTTCGAAGGGGACGCAAACGTGCGTCCAGGGGCTTTCGTCAGGGAACTCGCGCTGAGGCTGTATGAGAGCGGGTGTGAAATCCGGACCAATACCAAGGTGCTCGGTTTCGGCATCTCCTCCGGTCGAATCACGTCGATCAGGACGTCGGACGAGGAGTACGCCGCGGACACGGTTGTGCTAGCGGCAGGGGCCTGGTCACCAAAGGTCGTGAAGGAGCTAGGGCTGCGACTGCCGGTCCAGCCGGCGAAGGGCTACAGTATTACCTTCGACTCTCCGGGAGAGCCTCTCAAACAACCGTTACTGCTGGCCGAGGCCAGGATCGGAGCCACGCCCTTCGGGGAGCAGCTGCGCCTCGCCGGTACTCTCGAACTGTCCGGGATCAACCTGAACGTTCGGCGTCGGAGGGTTGATGCGATCAGGGAGGCCATGGCCGAGTACCTGACCTACGACATGGCTCCGCGAGAGGAGAACGTGTGGGTCGGGATGAGGCCCCTATCCCCCGACGGACTTCCGATGATCGGCCGGGTGGGCAATCCGTCGAATTTGGTCGTCGCAACCGGCCACTCAATGACGGGCATGACCCAGGGACCGGCTACCGGAAAGCTGGTGTCGCAGATAGTACTCGGAGAGCCCACCGAGATCGACATCGCACCGCTAAGCCCACTCCGCTTCAGTGGTGCTGCGCACGCTTAGGTGGGCGGGGCGGGTTATGCCCTGGTCCATGCAGCTTCCTCGTTACACTGGCGGCAGAGGTGCGTCGTCGCCTGTTTCGATCTGCCACTGGCGGATACGGGCCGCCATGTCGCGGATTCGGTCGCGGTGCTCGGGGGCATCAAACAGGTTAGTGGTCTCGTGAGGGTCGGTGTTGAGGTCGAATAGCTCCCCCTGGTCAGTGGCGCAGAGGTTTAGCTTCCAGCGGTCGGCAGTGATCACCGACCTTCGGGGCATTGCGGAGAGGCGATTGATAACTTCGTTGCCCAGGTCACGGTCCCCTGCGCCATTCCACTGCACGAACACGTCGTTGTCCTTGAGTGTGTCGTTGCCCTCCAAGACCTTGGCGCGACTTCGACCCTGAAGGTCTTTGGGCACCGGCTGCTTTAGCAGCTCCAGCAGGGTGGGCACCAGGTCTACCTGACCGATACTGCCGCCGATGGTGCGGGGCTGCCCGTCTACGAACGGGGCCCTGATCAGCAGGGGCACCCTCGAAGCCTCCTCGTAGAAGGAGCGCTTCTCAAGCATTGCGTGGTCGCCGCCCATCTCGCCGTGCTCGCTGGTGAACACGACGACCGTATTCTCCGCCTGGCCGCTATCGTCGAGGGCCGCCAATATCTTGCCCACAGCCCGATCCAGGAGGGTGATATTGGCAAAGTACTGGGCCCTCAGGCGACGCCACCCCGCCTCGGATGACAAATCATGACCGCCAACGACGTTAATCCCCGCCGGGTCCAACCGCTCGTCCGATAGGTAGTAGTCAGCCCGCGCCGTATTGAACTGAGACGTCCCGTCTGGACGCTTCAAGAAGGCAGGGCCTGTGGGCAGGCTTTCGGGGTCGTAGAGCCCGTCAAGGGGGCCGATGTAGGGCGGATGAGGCTCGACGAAATCTACATACAGCATGAAGGGGTTGTCGCCCGCGTCCTGGATGAAGCGCGCCGCTTGGTCGCCGAGAAAGGTGGACTGGTGGTGTGGGATTGGGATGCGGTTCTTTTCGTCCTCCGAGAAGACCTTGGGGCCAAACGCGTCGGTCTTTGGCTCGTACCCGTGCTCGATCAGGTAGTGGTGGTAGTCGGAGAACCGGTCCGGTCTCTCGGTCGGCAGCAGGTGGAGGTCCTCGATGCTGACCCACTGCTCGAATCCGTGCTGCGGCACGAGGTCGTTGCCCAGATGCCACTTCCCGAAGTGCCCGCGTAGATAATCATCGGAGACCATCTCTGCGATGGTCTTTGTGTCGGGCCTGAGGGGGATGCCGTTCCTGACCTGCCCCGATGTATGGGGGTAGAGCCCGGTCATGATGGTGGAGCGGGCGGGGGTGCAGACCGGTTGGCTAACGTAGGCGTTCTCGAACACGAAGGACTGCTCGGCGAGGCGGTTCAAGGCCGGAGCCTGAATCCAATCGTTGCCATAGCAGCGCAGCGAATCGTACCGCTGCTGGTCGGTCAATATGAATAGCAGGTTCGGGGTATCGGGCATGGTGGTCACACCTGCGCCGTGTGGCGTAATGAGGCTACGGGAGACCTAGGTCCCTCGCCCCCATCCACGGGAGAAAAGAAAAATCAAATAATAATTGTGAGGGACAGCCTCACACACCCGGCAAAGGGGCCTCGCCCCTCTGCACACCCCAAAAACAGGCTGCTACTCCGCAAATCGGCGGAGGATCAGGCAGGCGTTCTGGCCGCCGAACCCGAAGCTGTTGGACATTACTGTGTCGACCTGCTGTTTCCGCGACACGTTTGGCACGTAGTCGAGGTCGCATTGGGAGTCGGGATTGTGGAGATTGATCGTGGGGTGGATCTCGTTCTCGAGGATCGTCTTGATCGACGCCACTGCCTCTACGGCCCCGGCGCCGCCGAGTGCGTGGCCGGTCATGGACTTCGTAGCGCTGATCGGCACCTTGTAGGCCTGCTCCCCGAAAGCCGCCTTGATCCCGAGGGTCTCGGCCAGGTCGTTCATGGGAGTGGCAGTGCCATGGGCGTTGATATAGTCGACCTCGTCGCAGGTTATTCCGGCATCCTCGAGCGCCCATCGAATTGCCCTGGCCGCACCGCTGCCGTCCCGGTCCGGCTGTACCGCGTGGTACGCATCGGACGAGACGCCGTGGCCCAGAATCTCGGCCAGTATGGTGGCACCGCGGTTGATGGCATGTTCCATGCTCTCGATGACCAGCAGCGCCGCTCCTTCCGCTGG
>Ga0114996_10002912_pt1 | contig 21705 bp, 14 predicted proteins | sample ArcticOcean_MG_C_4_FD_87039 | JGI IMG/M metagenome (GOLD analysis project Ga0114996, IMG submission 87039) | Marine microbial communities from western Arctic Ocean - ArcticOcean_MG_CB4_134 | ecosystem: Environmental > Aquatic > Marine > Oceanic | place: Arctic Ocean: Canada Basin | collected... | reverse complement strand
TACTTCGTTGCGCTTGCTCGCCGTGCTCAACGGACAGTGAGAGTACGCCTGCGCTCGTCAAGCGGCGCGCGTCTCGTACTGACAGGCCTCTCATGCACTTTGCCTCGCCACCCGATGAGAAATGCGGGCTAGCCGGCCCCTTTTTAGCGTACGTTCTCACGCCTCCTCGGTTGGAGTCGGGGGCCGTCGTGCCAATCTCCAATTCAGAGCGGCTCGCGGTATCATCGGCCGGAGTTGAAATGCCTTGCAGCGCAACCTTCGTTTGACACCCTAATTCGCGCTGTGTTAAACACGTAGGTTCCTCTCACGGGCAAGTGAGACCGTCCGTCTTCTATCTGGCGTGCTGAGGTACAGTGATATATGGCTGACGAGAACAAGCCCGCCGGGGAAGTCCCCGCTTTGAACGGAACCCCCGGGACGCAGTCCCCGGAAGCAACGACTTCGGGGACTGGCGGCTCTACGCCCGCCGCCGAGTCCGCGCCGAAACCGGCCGCCGCGTCTCCAGAGGTAAGCGCGTCCAAACCCGCTGCCGAGTCGGCGGAAAAGCCCGCCGCAAAGCCCGCCGCAAAGCCCCCGCCCAAGAAGAAAGCTCCCGCCGTAATGGAAGTGAGTCCCTGGGAGGGACCGCTTGTCGATGCGCTCAAGGAGCGCTTCGGAGCGCAGGTCACGGAATTTTTAAGCTATCGGGACCAGGACTTCCTTGTGGCTGAGCTGTCGGCTGCCATTCCGATCATCGAGTACCTGAAACTCGAGCAAGACTTCGACTACCTGGTCGACATCACGGCCGTCGATTACCCCAAGCGGGAAAAAAGATTCGAAGTCGTCTGGATTCTCTACTCCTTCGACAAGAACCTGCGCGTCCGAATCAAAGCGCATGCCGCCGACGGCGAGAGTCCCGCCACCGCGGTCAACGCTCACCTGACGGCGGACTGGCTGGAGCGAGAAGTCTTCGATATGTTCGGGATCGCGTTTGAAGGTCACCCCAACATGAAGCGGATTCTTTTGCCCGACGAATGGCAGGGGCATCCGCTCAGAAAAGAGTACTCGATCATCCAGCAAGACCAAGACTGGGTGCGTGAAAACCTGCAGATCGAGAGCGCCTAGTCATGTCTGAAGCAACTACCCTCGCCGTCCCGGAAGCCACTTTTCTCGACTCGAACGAGATGGTGCTCAACATGGGCCCCCAGCACCCCTCGACGCACGGCGTGCTGCGCGTCATCCTGAAGCTGGATGGGGAAACCGTGCGGGGTACCGAGTGCGTCATCGGCTATCTCCACCGCGGCGTGGAGAAGATCGCCGAGAACCGTACCTACGTCCAGTTCGCCCCCTATGTCGACCGCATGGACTACGTTGCGGCCGTCTCGAACGCACTAGGCTATTGCCACGCGGTGGAGACGACGGCGGGCGTTGAGATTCCCGAGCGCGCCCAGGTCGTGCGGGTCATTCTGGCGGAGCTCAACCGCATCGCCAGTCACTTGCTCTGGCTCGGCACGCACGCTCTCGATATCGGCGCGATGACGCCGGTCTTCTACTGCTTCCGCGAGCGCGAAGAAGTCCTCAAAATATTTGAAAAATATTGCGGGGCGCGCTTAACGACCCATGCCTTTCGCATCGGCGGACTGCAGTATGAAACCTACGGCGGTTTCGAGAAGGACTGCCTGGCGTTCTGCGACTGGTTCCTGCCGAAGGTGGACGAATACGAAGAGCTGCTGACGACCAACCGCATTTGGGTTGGCCGTACGAAGGGTATCGGCATTCTGGACGCGGACGAATGCAAGGAATATGGCGTGACGGGCCCTGTTTTGCGCGCCGCTGGCGTTGAGTGGGACCTGCGAAGAGCGCAGCCCTATTGCGGCTACGAGAATTACGAGTTTGACATTCCGACCTGCCAGAACGGCGACACCTACGACAGGTATCTGGTTCGCATGGCGGAGATGCGGCAATCGGCGCGCATCATTAGGCAGGGAGTGGAGAAGCTAGCCCCGGGTCCGATCAAGGGCAAAGTGTCGAAGGTGCTCAAGCCGGCCGTCGGCGAAACGTATACATCGATCGAGGCCCCCAAGGGCGAGTTGGGTTATTTCGTCGTGAGCGATGGTTCGGTGCAGCCCTACCGGATTCGAGTCAGGCCGCCCTCGTTCGTGAACCTGCAAGCCCTGGATCGGATGTGCCGGGGAAGTCTAGTCGCCGACGTCGTGGCGATTATCGGTACCATTGATATCGTGCTCGGCGAGGTGGATCGCTAGGCGAGCACGTGGCGCAAGCTCTCCGCTTGCCGAGCCGGCACTCGTGCCGGCTCTTGGCGGCCGGGCACTGCATCAGTAAGAGATGTTTGAGTCAGTTTTCAAGCAAGCATTTAGAACAAGGTTGATATTCAAGCAAGGTAATTGATGGAAGAGATCCTAAGCAATCCCTATGTGTTCCCGCTGATCGTCACAACGCTGATCGTGGCGCTATTTCCGCTGGTAGCGGGATACATCGTCTTGCTGGAACGCAAGGTCCTCGCGGACATGCAAGTCCGCCTGGGACCCATGCGCGTGGGGCCGTACGGTTTCCTGCAGCCGCTAGCCGACGCCTTCAAGCTGCTCCTCAAAGAGGACATCATCCCGGCGGGCGCCGACAAATGGATTTTCTGGTTCGCCCCGGTACTGTCGACTTTCACGGCGCTGACCGCGTTCGCCGTCATCCCGCTGAGCGACAAGTTTTTCGTAGCCGACGTGAATATCGGCATCCTCTTCATTCTCGCCATGTCGTCGGTAGGCGTTTTGGGGCTGATCTTGGGCGGCTGGTCTTCCAACAGCAAATACTCGTTGCTGGGTTCTCTGCGCTCAGCAGCCCAGATGGTCAGCTACGAAGTGCCGCTGGGCTTCTCCCTCGTCACCGGGCTGATGGTGGCCGGCACGCTGAGCATGCAAGGAATTGTCCGCTCGCAGCTCGATCAGGGTGTGTGGGTGGCGTTCGCGAATGGCGGCCTGATGCTGGTGCCCGCCGTGTTGTTCATGATCTCGGCGATCGCCGAGACCAACCGCGCTCCCTTCGATCTGCCGGAGGCTGAGTCGGAGATCGTGGCCGGCTTCCATACCGAATACAGCGGTTTTCGCTTCGCACTTTTCTTTCTGGCCGAGTATGCCAGCATCTTCGTGATCTCTTCGATCGGCGTCACCGTTTTTTGGGGCGGCTGGTTGCGGCCCTTTCCGAATGTCGAGTCTTTAGGGGTTGTGTTCAACTACGCCTTCCCGATGCTCGTCTTCAGCATTCTGGGTCTGATGTGCCTGCGCGGCGTCATCAAGCTGATGCTCATCGAACAGAAAGCCGTCATGGCGGTGGTCGGCGGCGCCATGTTCCTGTTCGTTCTCTTGTTCGCGATCCCGGCAATGAACGAGCTGATCATCGGGTTGTTCTGGTTTCTGTTCAAGGTCTTTGTAATCGTGTATAGCTTCATTTGGTTCCGGGGCACTTTCCCCAGGTTCCGCTACGATCAGCTCATGCGCGTCGGGTGGACATATTTGATCCCGATCAGCATCGGCGCCCTGATCGTCAACGCGTTCGCCATGGTCAGCGGGGAAATCCTGGAGGTATTCGGGTATTAGGCGCACCCGGGTATTGACGTACCGAGGTAAAAGCATGAAAGAGTTTCTCAAGGCAGTCTTCTGGGTCGATTTGGCAAAGGGTTTGTGGGTGACCCTGCGAAATCAGAATCCAGCGTACGTCTGCACCGAAGAGTACCCCCGAGAGCGTCCGGCGGTCGCCGAGCGCTATCGCGGCGCTCCTCGCCTGAACGTGCATCCGGAGACCGAACAGACCCTGTGCATCGCCTGTAATCTGTGCGCGCTGGCCTGCCCGGAGCAGCTCATCGTCGTGGGCTCGCAGCGGAACGAGGAAACACGCCGCAAGGAGTTGACGCATTTCACCTATGACACCTCTCGCTGCATGTTTTGCGGCCTGTGTGAAGACGCCTGCCCGGTCGATGCGCTGGAGCTGACGCAGGACTTTGAAATGGCTTCTTTCACTCGCGAAGGCGCGATATGGGACCGCCAGATGCTGGAAGAGGGCCCGCTGCCGACGGAGTACAAATTCTGAACGGAATCCGCCGCGGGGCCGATCGTTAGCCGGCGGCGTTTTTGCAAGTTTCTAGCGCAATCGCGGCCCAAGTAAAAATTTTGATGTATGCTGATAGACTCTCTTCGACCCCATAGAAAATAGTATTCTTCCGATGTTGCTTGATAGCCTCCTTTTCTACGCTTTCGCTGCCCTGGTTTTGCTAGGGGCGGTGCTGACCATTACCCTGCGCAACGTGGTCCATTGCGCGGTCTGGTTGATCGCGACTTTGTTGGGGGTCGCGGGCTTGTACCTGGTTCAGGGCGCTGAGTTTTTGGCGGGCGTGCAGGTGATCGTCTACATCGGCGGGATCATGGTGCTGTATCTGTTTGTCATCATGCTCGTGCCGATCAACGAAGAGGTGCGTCAGCGCCGATTCGCGCAACAGAAGTGGCTTGCCGTGATCGCGGCAGCCGTACTGGCCACCCAGCTCGGCATTCTGGTTTCTCGCGGGGCAGGCGCTTTTGGATTGAGCGCGGCGGGTCCAGCTCCCGAGATCGGCAACATCACTCAAAATTCCCAGGAAGTGGGCTATGTCCTGTTTTCCGAGTACCTGCTGGCGTTTGAATTGGCATCGATCCTGCTGCTGGTCGCGATTGTCGGGGCTGTCGTCATGTCGAAAGTGAGAACCGAGTCGTAAAAGAGCGAATAGTAAAGAGGATGCCGGACAACAGGCATTCGTCGCGAAAAGTAAAAACGTAATTACATGTTTCCTGTTACAACAGCGCATTACTTGATCCTCAGCACGACACTGCTGGTCATCGGCACGATTGGCGTGCTGACCAGGCGAAATCTGCTAGTGATTCTGATGTCGATCGAGCTGATCCTGAACGCGGTCAACATCAACCTGGTTGCTTTTTCGAATCACTTGCAGAACGTAAACGGCCAGGTATTCGTCATTTTCGTTATCACCGCCGCGGCGGCCGAGGTCGCCGTCGGACTGGGCATTTTGATCGCTCTGTTCCGCAACAAGGAAACAGTACACGCCGACGAGGTGGACATCCTGCGCTGGTGATTCACCTCACCCGCCGCACGAAAAACGGCTCAACCGCTCAACGGAACAACGGCTCAACGTAAACAATGTTTCTCGACAATATATGGCTGATCCCGATGTTTCCGCTATGCGGAGCATTGCTGATGCTGCTGTTCGGGCGTCGCCTGGATCCTCAGCACGCGCATGACGATGGCCACGGCCACGACGCGCACCACGAAACCCCCGCCGGCAAAAAACTGATCAGTCTGCTCTGCCCCGGCACCATCCTGATCTCGTTCCTTTTTTCCCTGGCCGCGATCATTGAGCTGACCGGCGTCGAAGGTCATACCCATGAAGTCGTCCTGTTTACCTGGCTGGCGGGACTCAAGTCCGCTACCGCGTCGGGCGCGCTAGCGACGTTTAGCGCGGATTGGGGCTTCCTGCTCGATCCACTCAGCTCGGTCATGCTGCTGGTCGTGACCGGAATCGGCTTCCTGATCCACGTATACTCCGTCGGCTACATGGCGCACGACGGCGGCTACTACCGCTTCTTCGGCTATCTCAACCTGTTCATCTTTTTCATGCTGATGCTGGTGCTGGCCAATAACTATGTGTTGTTGTTCGTCGGCTGGGAAGGCGTTGGCCTGTGCAGCTATTTGCTGATCGGCTTCTACTTCCGAAAGAAATCCGCCACCGACGCGGCCACGAAAGCATTTCTGGTCAACCGCATAGGAGACGCCGCCTTCGTGCTGGGCATGCTGCTGATCTTCACAACGCTGGGGACGCTGACCTTTGCCGAACTCAAGCCGGCCATCGCGGCGGGCGGCTTTCATGCCGAAACAGCCGCGTTCGGCGTGATGAGCGCAATTACCCTGCTTCTTTTCATCGGAGCCACCGGTAAGTCGGCGCAGCTTCCTCTCTATGTCTGGTTGCCCGACGCCATGGAGGGCCCGACCCCCGTCTCTGCCCTGATTCACGCCGCGACCATGGTCACCGCGGGCGTCTACATGGTGGCCCGCTCCAGCGCGCTCTATGTGCTGGCGCCGAAAACGATGATGATCGTGGCTATCGTCGGCGGACTCACGGCCATCTTTGCCGCCACGATCGGCCTCGTCCAGAACGACATCAAGCGCGTGCTGGCCTATTCGACCGTCAGCCAGCTTGGCTACATGTTTCTCGCTTGCGGCCTCGGCGCTTTCTGGGTCGCTATATTTCATCTCTACACGCACGCCTTCTTCAAGGCCCTCTTGTTCCTCGGTTCCGGTTCGGTCATCCACTCGGTTTCAGGCGAACAGGATATGCGTAAGATGGGCGCGTTGCGAGGCAAAATTCCCATCACCTACCGCACCATGTGGATCGGCGCAATTGCCATTGCCGGGATTCCCGGACTCGCTGGTTTTTTCTCGAAAGATGAAATTCTGTGGCAATCCTGGTCCTCCAACGGAGGCGACCTGCGCTGGCTCTGGGTGATCGGCTTCCTCACGGCGGGGATGACCGCGTTCTACATGTTCCGCCTCATGTATATGACCTTCTACGGGGAGTCGCGAGTCGAGCCCGAGACGGCTAAGCATGTTCATGAGTCGCCCAAATCGATGACCGTGCCGCTGATGGTGCTGGCCGCCGGCAGCGTCCTAGCCGGCTGGATCGGAACGCCGATGGTCTTCGGGCCGGTTCACGATGCACTGCCCAGCTTGGAGCATTGGCTCGAGCCCTCGATCACTACCGTGGCGGTAGCTCAACACGGCGGCGAGGTGCATCACGACACCACCATGGAATGGCTGCTGATGTTCTGCTCGGTCGGCCTGGCGATCGGCGGAATCCTATTCGCGCGCCGCATCTTTGACCGCAAGACCGAAGGCGACCCGATGCAGCGGATGCTGGGTCCCGGGATTCACCGCGTTCTCATGAACAAGTATTTCGTCGACGAAGCCTACATGGCTACGTTCGTGGATGGTTTCGCGAAGGGCGGCGGACAGAAAATGGCCGAATTCGACGTTGGCGTGATCGACGGCGGTATCAACGGCGCGGCCTGGCTAACACGTGCTAGCTCCAAAACGACGATGTGGTGGGACACCTGGATCATCGACGGCGCCGTGCGGCTCACTGGATTCTTGGTGAAGTTTTCCTCCTATCCGGTGCGCATGGTGCAGACAGGACTCGTACAGAATTACGCATTCGCCGTGGTGCTAGGGGTCATCGTGATCCTTGGCTACTACGTTTTTTGATGGATTTGAATCGCGCGGATTTGAACCGCGCAAATGAAGCGCTTATCGCCCCTGAGGATAGGCCAGGGGGGCGAACACTTGGCCCAGGGGGAACGAACCCTTGGCCGGGGGAACGAAGATAATGAGAGAACATATCCTTAGCATCGTCTGGCTCACCCCCCTGGTGGGGATGTTCCTGCTCTTCCTCATCCCGAAAGAGAAAAAGGAACTGATTCGGCTCGCGGCCAACCTGATCGGCTTCGCGGGCTTCCTGGTCTCTCTGCCACTGGTTTTCTGGTTCGATATGTCGACGGCTGATTTTCAGTTTGTCGAAAGGCTCGACTGGATCCCCACTTTGGGCGCGCAGTATCACTTGGGGCTCGACGGTATCAGCCTGCTGCTGGCCATGCTGACGACCGTCGTCGGTTTCCTGTCGATTCTCTGCTCCTGGTCGGCCATTCAAGAGCGCACCAAAGAATATTACGCCATGTTCCTGCTGTTGCAGGCCGGTATGCTGGGAGTGTTCTTCGCCGTTGACGTGTTTCTCTTCTACGTTTTCTGGGAGATTATGCTGGTGCCGATGTATTTCATCATCGGGATTTGGGGCGGCACGCGCCGTCTCTACGCGGCGATCAAGTTCTTCCTTTACACCCTGGCCGGCTCGGTCTTGATGCTGCTGGCCATCCTGGCGCTCTACTTCAAGCACATCGAGCAGTTCGGGTTCGCCAGCTTCGCGCTCGAAGACTTGATGAAGGTCACGAACATTCCACTCGAGATGCAGCTCTGGCTCTTCTGGGGATTCTTCATCGCTTTCGCCATCAAGGTCCCGATGTTCCCCTTCCACACTTGGCTGCCCGATGCTCACACCGAGGCCCCGACGGCGGGTTCGGTGATTCTGGCCGGCATCCTGTTGAAGATGGGGCTCTACGGCCTGGTGCGTTTCTCGATTCCCCTGTTCCCCGAAGCTGCCTCGGCTGAGTCTACCGTTCAGATCATCGCCGTTCTCTCGATCATTGGGATCATCTACGGCGCCCTCGTCTCGCTGATGCAGAAGGACTGGAAGAAACTGGTCGCCTACTCTTCGGTCAGCCACTTGGGCTTTTGTACGCTCGGCCTGATCGCGCTCAACCCCAACGGCATCGCCGGGGGGATACTACAAGGGATCAATCACGGCATCTCGACACCTCTCCTCTTCTTGGTCGTCGGCATCGTCTACGAGCGAACCCACACTCGCGAAATTGCCGCGTACGGGGGGCTGGCCAATCGCATGCCCATCTACACCGTGGTCTTCTGCATTGCCATGCTGGCATCGGCGGGAATGCCCGGGCTCAACGGTTTCATCGGTGAGTTTACGATCTTGCGCGGCGCTTTTGAACAGAATGTCTACTGGGCGGGCTTCGCGGCCTTGGGCATCATTCTCGGAGCGGCCTACCTGCTCTGGCTCTTCCAGCGCACGATGCTGGGACCGATCACCAACCCGGAGAACGAAAAGCTCAAGGACATGAACGTTCGCGAAATCTGCGTTGCATTGCCGCTCGTGTTGTGGTGCTTCTGGATCGGACTTTATCCCAAGCCGTATTTCGACATCCTCGAGAAGCCCGTTGCGAAAGTAGTCGAGCGAGTGAGGCCGGGATACTTTGAGAGGGCCGGGATCCCGAATCCGCTCGACGCGACGATCGTGAGGGCTGAGCTGACAGCAGACGGCGTAGCAAAACCATGAACCTTTCTTTTACAGCAACCGACTTCTTCGCCCTGAAGCCGGTCATCTTGTTGTGCCTGTTCGGCCTCGGCATTCTGCTGACCGATTTCCTGATTCGCGACACTCGCTATCGCTGGCTCAACGGGGTGACGGCACTGGTCGGTCAGGGTTTCGTTGCCTTCGCGGTTTGGCAACATCACCTTCATCTCAGTGAAGCGGGTCGCGACCTGGTCGCCTTGAGCGGCGCGCTGGTGGTTGACCCGTTCTCTATTTTCTTCAATTGGATTTTCATCGCCTCGACCATCCTGGCTATCTTGATCTCGGTCCGCTACCTCGAACACGAGGGCGAGCACCGCGGCGAATACTACGCGCTGATGCTGTTTGCGCAGGCCGGGATGACAATTCTGGCGCAAGGAATGGAGCTGATCACTCTCTTCATCGGGCTCGAGCTGATGGCGCTCTCGTTCTATGTGATGGTCGGCTTCTTGCGAGACGACCGGCGATCGAATGAAGCCGCCATCAAGTATTTGCTGCTGGGCGCGTTTTCAAGCGGATTGATGGTCTACGGCTTTTCGCTTTTCTATGGCATCAGCGGTTCGACACTGCTGCCGGAAATCGCCAGGGCGGTGACCGATCGTGGCGCCTCGGACCCGATCTTGATTTTGGCGATGGTCACGACCTCGGTCGGCCTGCTGTTCAAGATTTCAGCCGTACCATTTCACATGTGGGCGCCCGACGTTTACGAAGGCGCGCCGACACCGGTGACGGCCTATGTTTCGGTCGCATCGAAAGCGGCATCGTTCGCGCTGCTGCTGCGGATCTTCCTGGTGCCGCTCGCCGATGTAAGCGAGCTTTGGATACCGTTCCTCGGCATGGTGGCCTTGGCGACGATGACCATCGGGAACATTGCGGCCGTTACGCAGACCAATCTGAAAAGGCTGCTCGCCTACAGCTCCATCTCTCATGCGGGCTACATCTTGCTGGGCCTGGTGGCCGGCAACCAGACGGGGCTCAACGGAATCTCGGTCTACCTGCTGGTCTATTTATTCATGAACTTCGGCGTCTTTGCCGTGATCACGGCTCTGCGCCGGGAAGGTCAAGCCGCCGAAGAGGTGGACGACCTCAGCGGCCTGATGGGCCGCCATCCCGGCTACGCGATCCTGATGCTGATTTTCATGCTAGCGCTGGCCGGCATCCCGCCGACCGCCGGCTTCTACGGCAAGTATTTCATCTTCCTGGGCTTGCTAGAGGCGGGGCGGTACGTCCTGGCCATCTTCGCGGCCCTCTACGTTGCCGTGGCCGCCTACTACTACTTCCGCATCGTGAAGGTGATGTTCCTCAGCGACAGTCAGCAACCAGCCCAGCTAGTGCTCAGCCGCGGAGTCACAATAACCGCCGTAGTTGCGGGCGTGCTGATGCTAGTGATCGGCCTCTACCCCGAGCCCTTCATCGGCCTAGCCTCCGACTCCATCCGCCTAGCCATGCACTAGCCCGCCTCGAGGGCTGCAAACAGTTTTCTGCCGTGCGGACGGGCAACGGCGATACTCTCAAATTGTGAACGTTCAGCCACTAATCGGCACCAAGTCACCGAGTTTCAGCCGCGAAGCGGCGCAGGATCGCAGCCCAACCCCTTGAGCCGCGACCGTAAGGGAGCGGTCACTACGCCCGAGCGCTCCCTTGCCCGAAGCCCCAACGCCGTCGACCCGAGCCGTTAAGCCGCGAAGCGGCGCAGGATCGTAGCCCAGCGAAGCGCAACCCTGGGTGAAAACCCCTCAAATGGACAGCCCCGGAAGGGGCGAAAGAGCAAACCGGCGGGCGGGTCCGCGCTGGGATCGATGCACGACGGGAGCTCAAAACGATGCCCCCCGCCGATGCAACACAAAACGAGGAAAAACCGCGAATTTAGCAGTGAGCCGCAGCTACTTCCACCACCGACTCGTAGGGCCGCTCGACAAACGCCCCCCACGCCAGCCCGCAGCCCGTTTTGACAGGCTCTCGTCCACCCACGACCACGCGGTCGGCACGAAAAAGCCTAAATCCCCTCCACCGGTCACCGATAACCAAAAAATACTTAGAGCCCTATACCTTCAGACACTTACAAGCGGCCCCAAGACCAAATCAGCCGAAAACCCAAAGCCCATTTGCTAACCTGCGAGTAGAAGCCGGAAGCGCGGCTGTCGAGGTAACAACAAGAGAGCCGAGGGACCACAAATGATCCGAGCAACAGGGCCAGCGCACAATGCAATTCCGTTCAGCCCAGTGGCGCAAGCTCTCAGCTTGCCGTGCCGGTACTCATACCGGCACACGCACTTTCTAGACTCCGCCGGAGCAACTGTCGGCCTGTCATCCATACCGTCCCAGGCCGGACTTTCGACCGCACCCGCAATGTCGGCATTCCCCAGCTGGCGCGCGCCTCTCGGCTGCCAGCGTCAGTCTCTCGCCGATCTTCCTTCGGCACAAAAACACCACCAATTCGACACCTACCTGACATCCACCAGCCCGCCTCCGACCCAACAACTCATTGAAACCAAAGACACTATAGGATGGAGCCGATCATCAGCCCCCGAAACGACCGAAATAACCCCCAGAGCATGGCATATCATGACATTTCCTGACATTTTGCAAATTTTATTTATACGTACAACGCGCAACCCCTTTGGTTTCAACAGCGCCCTCAGGCCATGATCGCCGCCATCGAAAGCTCAAATGTCATACCCCGATTCGCCGATTTTTTACCCAAGGCCCCCGCCACAATCAGGCCGACTCACGGCGATGGGGGGCGGAGGCACGAGCCTATGCATAGCAACACATCTGGCCCAGCAAGTGGATCTATAAGGAGGGAAAAATGGCGCGCTCGGAGAGATTCGAACTCCCGACCTTCTGATCCGTAGTCAGACGCTCTATCCAGCTGAGCTACGAGCGCGTTTGAATGGGGGTGACTGCTTGCGGCCACGGTTTTGCCGCGGCCCAGACTTCTGCGGAAAGCCTGACTTCAATGCTACCGCGCGTCGGGTTGACTGTCAAACTTCGAGCCCGCTTGAGCCCCAATGGCCGCCTGCCGGGTCGAGGCGCGCAAGCGGCGGGACTCCACCGAGCCACCGCTACGAAGCATTGCGTCCTAGCATAATCTCCGTGGAAAGGGATGCCGATTCAAACCATGAGGAAGGCCCAATTGACTCCTTGCTCGGAATGGATTGCTTCCCAAGGCACTCACTGCCGCCGTGAAAAGTCGGGGGCCTTCTGAGTTTTCTCCCATCTCCGTGATACGCTAGATTCTTAGGATTCGCGGACGGTGGAGACTCTCCACCTGAGCCCTCCGCTAGCGCTACTGAACTCAACCGATGAAGATCGCAGAACTCCTCCACGCCGGAAAACAAACCGTCTCGTTCGAATTCTTCCCGCCCAAGGACGACGCTGGATTCGAAGACTTGTTTCGAACCATCGCTGCTTTGAAGCCGCTCGATCCAAGTTATGTTTCCGTCACCTATGGCGCGGGCGGCAGCACCCGAAGCAAGACGGTCGATCTCGTCAAAAGGATCAAACACGAAATTGGCCTCGAGTCGATGGCGCACCTGACCTGTGTCGGCGCCACGCGAGAGGAAATCGAATCGGTGCTGGACGACCTGCAAGCGGCGGGCATCGAGAACGTCTTGCCACTGCGCGGCGATCCGCCCAAAGGGGAATCTGAATTCGTGAGGACCGAGGGCGGTTTCGCATATGCCAGCGAACTCGTGGAATTTGTCCGCGGCCGCTACTCTTTCTGTCTTGCCGGCGCCTGCTATCCCGAGATGCACCCGGAAGCTGCGAACCCGGAAACGGATCTGGATAACCTAAAACGGAAAGTGGATGCCGGCGTCGACTTCCTGATTACACAGTTATTCTTTGATAACGATAACTTCTTTCGTTTTCGTGACCGGGCCGCCGCCGCCGGCATTCGCCTGCCGATTTTGGCCGGCATCATGCCGGTTCTCAACGTCAAGCAGGTCAAGCGTTTTACACAGATGTGCGGTGCCGCGATCCCGCCGAAATTGTTGTCCAAGATTGAAGCCGTGGAGGACGACATCGAAGCCGTCAGGCAGATCGGCGTCTACCACGCCGCGCAGCAATGCGAAGGTCTTCTAGGTGACGAGGTGGCGGGCCTGCACTTCTATACCTTGAATCGCTCGACAGCGACCAGGGCGATCTATCAGCAAATCAAAACCTTATTGAAGGCCGAAGACGGCGCCGAGCAGGATCACCAGCTCCCGTTGGCGTTCGGCAATCACTAGTCCGCATTTCTCACCACGTGGCAAGGCAAAGTGCATGAGCGGCCCCTCAGTACGAGGCGCGCGCCTTGACGTGGGGCAGGCATCCTTGCCTGCCGCGGTGTCGCCATCTTGGCGACATCGCCTCGAACAGTCCGTTGAGCACGGTGAGCAAGCGCAACGAAGTAATGGCGGGCGTCTCATGTGCTTGGCCCGTCAGCCGGTGAGAAATACGGGCTAGCCCCGCACCCGGGCTGTAGCGGTCCCCAGCCGCGCTTCGGCGCTGCTAACGTATAATGGCTGGGTCTTATGCTGGAGGCACTGATGTTCGTAAAACTCTTTCTGTCGATGCTAGCCGTCACGGCGATTGTGGCTGGCGCCGACCGGCCGTTTGGCCGCGCCAACTCAGGCCGAAGCCCCGTACTGGCACGCAACGGTATGGTGGCCACAAGCCAGCCGCTCGCCGCTCAGGCGGGACTGCGGATCTTGCAGAAAGGCGGCAACGCCATCGATGCCGCCGTTGCGACGGCCGCCACGCTGGCCGTTGTGGAACCGATGATGACCGGCCCGGGCGGTGACCTCTTCGTCCTTGTCTACATCGCCAAGGAAGACAAGCTCGTCGGCCTCAATGCCAGCGGCTTTTCTCCCGCGGCCGCCGACGTCAACTTCTTCAAAGAGCGAAACCTCGACGCCATACCAGTCAAGGGTCCTTACTCGGTCACCGTGCCGGGCGCCGTCGACGGATGGGCCACCTTGCTCGACGCCTACGGCACGATGACGCTGGCCGAAGTGCTCGAGCCGGCAATCGACTACGCCGAAAACGGTTTCCCGATCTCCGAGATCATCGCGGGCACCTGGAACGTACCGCTCGCGGCGGACAGCATACCCCAAGGCAAAACGGTCGTCGACGATTTCGTGCGTTCCTACTACATCAACGGCAAGCGCCCCGAGCATGGCGACGTTTTCGTCAACAAGGCCTTGGCCGCAACCTTCCGTCAGATCGCTCAGGACGGCCGTGACGCCTTCTACAAGGGCGAGGTGGCCCGTAAGACCGTGAACTACCTCAACAAGCTCGGTTGGCCCATCACGATGGCTGACATGGCTCACCAGCATTCCGATTGGGTCGAGCCCATCAGCACCACCTACAAGGGCCACCGTGTCTTCGAGTTGCCGCCCAACGGCCAGGGAATGGCGGCTCTTGAGATGCTCAACATCGTCGAGGGCTTTGACCTCAAAAGCCTGGGACACAATTCCGCCCCGTATCTGCACCGGCTGATCGAGGCCAAGAAGCTCGCATTCGCGGATTTGGACGCTTGGCTGGCTGATCCCGAGAAAACCGACCTCCCGACGTCCACGATCATTTCGAAGGACTATGGGAAGAAACAGCGCGGCCGCATAGATCTCGCCGAAGCGGCCGACGGGGTCACGAGCGGGATCAATCCTTCGGTCGACCAGTTCAAAGGGACTGGCGACACGATTTATCTAACGGCCGCCGACAAAGACCGCAACGTCGTCTCATTCATCAACAGCGTGTTTCACGCATTCGGCTCGGGCGTCGTCGTTCCTGGGACGGGAGTGGTTCTCCAGAACCGGGGCGCTCTTTTCTCGCTCGACCCCGAGCATCCGAATCGTATTGAGGGCCGCAAGCGTCCCTACCACACCATCATTCCTGGAATGGCTTTTAAGGACGGCAAGCCCTGGCTCTCATTCGGGGTCATGGGGGGAGCGATGCAGCCGCAGGGCCACACTCAGGTGCTGCTCAATATGATCGAGTTCGAGATGAACGTGCAGGACGCGGGCGAGGTGGCGCGATTCCGTCATACCGATGGATTGGAAGTTATGCTGGAATCCGGGATTGGTCCGGAAACCGTGGACGAACTGATTCGCATGGGCCATCAAGTCAACCAAAGTGGAGGCGGATTCGGCGGCTATCAAGCGATCCAGATCGACTGGAAACGCGGGGTGCTGATCGGCGGAACCGATCCCCGCAAAGATGGTCTGGTAGCCGGCTGGTAGGGGGGCTGGCCAGCGGCCCTGCAGGGGTCTGGCAGGGGTCTGGCAGCGGTCTGGTAACGGCTCGGCAGCAGCCCGGCAGGAGTCCCTCCAGACGGTATAGTGGTTTGGAGGCCGGGGCCAAATCTTCGCCGGATCAAGCTGTTGCTGGCGTCGGGCGCGGGAAGCGCTTTCGGCGCTGCGACCGTCGTTGACAGGATCTCTGGACGGTCCCTACAATGAGTAATTCGGCCAGGTAGCTCAGTCGGTAGAGCGCAGCCCTGAAAAGGCTGGCGTCGGCGGTTCGATTCCGTCCCTGGCCACCACATTTTCAACAACTTAGCGATCACCAGGAACTCCTTCAGTTAGGCGGGGAACAATAAGGGTACACTCCAGAAGGCTCAGCCCACCCGCTCCGAGCCTTCTCCCTCACGCTTTTCTATCATGCGCCACATCTCGCGGGCCGTGTTGCCGGTCCTGGCGATGTATTGCTTGGCTAGTTTCGCGTACCTCTCGGTCATCTTAATGTTGGCGTGGCCCAGAATCTTGGCGAGTTCGTACAAGTCCCCACCGTTCATCATGTACCAGGAAGCGAAAGTGTGACGCAGATCGTGGAACCGGAAGTTCTCGATTCCCGCGACCTTCAAGACACCTCGAAAGCTGCGATCCACTCGCTGACGTCCACTCTTCGCTCCCGGCTTGGGAGGAAAGATGCGCTCTTCCCCAAACACGTGTGGGAAGCGGCGAAACTCCTCAGCCAACTCCGTAGACATCGGAACATAGCGTGTCTTGCCGTTCTTCAAGCGCAACCGAACGGCGATTAACCCCTGTCCGTAGTCCAGGTCAGTCCAGCACAGCGCAAAGATCTCAGCCAGCCTCATCCCCGTGGTCAAAGCCACGAGAGCGACTAGCCGCATCCGGTAGTGATCCCAACTGATCACCCGCGCGGACGGCAACCCGTCGTCACCGTGTGGTCCGAAAGCTTCCCCGTCCAAAGCCTTCTTCAGACGCGGAAGCTCTTCCGCCAACAGAAAGCGATCACGCTGATCATCCGGTCGCCGTATTTCGATCTCGTCGGCAGGATTCCGAGTAAGACCGGTGTCTTTGGTCCACACCGTAACGGCTCGCCCCAGCATGTGATGCATGACATTGAAGTGGCGAACGGCAGTTCCCGGGCACAGACCTCGCACAGCAGTGAGGTCGTGATACCAGCGTTCTACCGCGGCACCATCGATCTCGCGCACAAACCGGCCCCGAAAGACCGAGCGGATCCCTTCCAGAATGCTTCTCTCCCGGCTGTAGGACAGCTTCTTCTTGGCATACTGCTGCTCGTACCGCTCGATCAGTTCCGACATCCGAAAGTGAACCTCCTTCTTGATGTCGAGATGGCGGTTCTCGTCACGAGCCGACATCCTTTTCCGCTCGATCTTCTTGGCCAGCTCGCGCGGCCCGTAGACCGTCAGGCTGCGGTGATGCCCGGCTTCTCTCCAACGTAGTTTCCATTTCTTCTCTCCTAGCTTGTGAATAGACATTTGTAAACGTGCTCCTTTCAATCCAAGGTTTGAATCGTATGTTGTTCGACATAGCGCTCAAGCGCTTGCACATCGAACCGTAACGATCGACCAACCTTGACGGAGGGAAGCTCTCGCAGCCGGGACTTTTTGTAGACGGTTTCTTCCGCCAGACCCAGATACTCGGCAGCCTCCCTCGTCGTCAGGAGCCGCTTACCGACATTCCCATTAGAGCCTATCTGTGCCCTTTTTGCCATTGGTATGCACTCAACCACGCGGTTGCCCTCAGAGTGTTTGCGAACGGCGAACGAGGCTACAAACTTAGCCGAGGCGGCTCGCCGGGCCAACGGGATTTGAAAAAGATTCTGGGGAGCGCGCCGAGCTTCCTTGCGACCTCATGCGGCGTCCAGAGGTCGTCTTGTGGGCGAGTTGTGCCGGCCGCGCATTCCGTCAGTGCGTCCATCCAACCGTCGATATCGAAGGCGCTCTGCATAATCCTTACAATTCGAGAACCTCCTTCCTGCCCCTAGGTTGAGCGTCGCGATCGGTGACAGCGTGACAAACCCTATCGCTATTGGCTTTTTCATGTTCCCGATCCGTAACATCACGGTTCCCGTCACGGATGGAGAATCGCCAAAACGCCTGTTACTAGTGCGTTGGCACGGTGTCACGGATCGAACCGGGGTGTATCGACTGAAAGCATCCACAAAGTCTTCATCCAGGTAGCCCTTGCACCGCCGGCCGTCGTCGAACCGAGTCGTCCGCGGCTGCACCCCTTCTTGGGTCAAGCCGTTGGCAACGGGGTTGATGCCTACCGAAATGGGCTGCGCCTCCCAGGTGCTAGTGACGGATGCCCACTTGGGATTCATGCAATAACAGTGCCCGAAATCGCGGATGAGGTCAAGCGCCCCATAATTTAGAATGTATATATGTATATATACAGATGCCCCACAATACTATGTATACGCGCCCCCAGTGCTGCTGGACCGTCAAAATCGACCGTCAATTCGCCCAGAACCCCGCCGCTTGGCGACACAAACCAAAGAACTTGCGCCTCCGCGCGCCCATCCGGTCGCGTGTTGACCCCGCATTTTCAAGTTAGTTCAAACATCTCGACGTCCCAACGGCCTTCAGCGTCTTTATTGGTAGGGGTTAAATACTAACTAATCAGGACGCCGAGGAGGCCAACACCCGATGGGCTGGAGCATTCGGTTCCGGAGTTGCAGGCTGGGGGTCAGGGAAAAGGTCGCTCAGTTCAAGTCCCATTGCCGAAACGACGTCCTCAAAGTCGCAGCCAGCGAAGCACTTGATGAGCACTCGACCAGGCATTGCCAAGTGAATGAGGCCGAGGCGGTTTTTGCCCTGAAGCACGCCCGGACTTTCTCTTTTTCAGCAGGGACAGGTCGCCGTCTTCCAGTGAATCGACGCATCTGGCGTTCCCGCTCTCTGGTGTGTTGGTGGGAAACTTCAGCTCGGTTGTTTTCGAACCGGCAGAGTCGGGATGTGGCGCGGTGGTTTAGGCGCGGCCTATCTGTTTCCGGCTCTTTCGGCGCCGGTGCCTCACGAGCCGGACCATGCTCCGTTTCCACATCCCGCTCGTCAAACCGGACGTGCGGATTTCCCGCGTCCGGCTTTCACCCTCTCCATCTGGGTGCAAGCTCTTGAATCTGAACGGCTACGTAATTTTGGCGAAGGAGTGCGTCCAGTGAAGGCTGGCATGTTCAGCGGGAGGAAGTCCCGCCGGGCTACGGACTCTGCTAAACGGGCACGAAGGGGGAAACCCCGGATACGGCCAAGCGAGTGTCCTACGAGCCACCGCGCCAGTTCCCGACCCTACCAGGTTTCAGCGAACACTTTGGACCCGGCCTGGGACTCCGGGGAGGAGGGCTGGCCGCCTGGGACGGCAGATTCTCGCTGGGATCGTGTGTTCACAAAACCCCGGCATTGCCGAAGACCCGCAACCCTTTGTTTTCGAACACCAGGTATGTCCGATAATCCAGTACACAAACCCGTTCGGTAAACGCCAGTTTTCGGGACACGCGCACTGCTGGCACTGACACTCCAGACCTCACGAACGACATTGGCTACTCAGAGAAGAAGCCACTGAGCAAGATTTCATCGGCTTCGAACGAAAATGCCCTCTTTCGCCAACCGGCACTCTGGTCTGGATGATCGGTTCTCATGGCCTGCCCTTGATCCAGGCCGCTGGATCAACCCTTGCCGACAAGGCAGGATCTATCCTCGCGCGCGAGCCGGGAGGCAGAGCCCGGGGGCTCGTAGAATTGCACAAGCAGAACCGTTAGTAAAGGTGCTTCTAACCGAACCTAAGACGTTCCACTATGCGATATCCAGCTGTTTCAACTTGTCGTAGAGCAATCGGCGGCTGATCCCGAGTCGCGACGCTGCTTCTGTACGGTTGCCTTTCGCCTCAGATAGCGCACGCTCGATCAGCTTCCGCTCCAGGCGCCTAACGAGTGAGTGGAACCCTTCGTCCAGCGGGACTGCATCGAAAGGATCGGACCTGATCGTCGTCTCAGATCGCTCAAGATGCTCCGGGGCAATCGGAGTTCCTCGCGATAGTATGGCCGCTCTTTCGAGCGCATGATCAAGCTCACGCACATTTCCAGGCCAAGGCCGGTTTCGCAGGACAGCGAGAGTTTCATCCGTTAGTGCAGATGCTGGGATTTCTAGTCGTGAGGAGATCTTACGAAGGAGGGCTTCCGCCAGTTCGGGGATATCCTCCAATCTGTCTCGTAAAGGTGGCAGAGGAATCGAGAATACGTTCAGCCGGTAATAAAGATCCTCACGGAAGCGACCCTTTTTGACAGCCTCTTCCAAGTCGATGTGCGTTGCTGCCATCAACCTCACATCGAGAGGGATGGTCTGTTCCGAACCAAGGCGCTCGATCGATCGCTCCTGCAAAACTCGTAAAAGGCGCACTTGCGTTTCCGCTGCCAGGTCGCCAACCTCGTCCAACAACAAGGTCCCGCCTTGAGTGGCCTCGAAACGACCGATACGGCGCCGCGCCGCTCCAGTAAATGCCCCTTTTTCGTGCCCGAACAGCTCGCTCTCAATCAGACCCGCTGGAATCGCTCCGCAATTGACAGCTATGAACCGACCCTCCGCTCTCCTGCTATGGCGATGAATCTCGCGCGCGACAAGCTCTTTCCCAGAGCCCGATTCCCCGCGGATGAGGACCGTGGAGTCGGTCGGGGCGACTTGCCCGATCAACTTGTAGACTTGCTGCATTGCTGCGCTTGAACCGATGAGTCCGTTGTCGGTTGCGACTTCGTCAAGCCGATAGGATTCGAGTTGGCGCATGCGCCGACGGGACTCCAAAGCCCTATCGATCTGCAGAAGTAACTCGTCGAAACGCAACGGCTTCGGCAGGTAGTCGTAGGCACCGAGTTTCATCGCTTCGATCGCAATCGAGGACGTTCCGTAAGCCGTCATCACGAGCACGACGGGTCCGTCGTGACGCCCTTCGAGGAGTCGTAGTAGGCTGAGGCCATCCAACTCAGGCATACGGATGTCGAGCAGGGCTACGTCGAACGAGACCGAGCCCGGTGAGTTAGCCTCAAGCAACCGCCGGGCTGCCGCTCCGTCAGGGACAGCAGTGACTTCGAAGCCTTCATCTTCGAGCAAGTCGGTGAGCGCTTTCCGGGCTTGATCGTCGTCTTCGGCGATGAGAATGTGAATCGGCTTGCTCACTACGTTTCCTTGTTGGTTGCGGGAACTGAGAGGCTAAAGAGGGTTCTGCCGGGTTCGCTGACGAAACTCAGATCGCCACCATGACGCTGAACAATTTCGCGGGAAACCGCTAGTCCAAGGCCCGAGCCCGTGTCCTTGGTCGTAAAATACGGGTCGAAGATCTTTTCGCGAACGTCGGGGGCGATTCCAGGACCGTGGTCCAAGACGTCAATCACAATGACATCAGATCCGTTGCGGACTGCGACTTCAATACGGTTGTCGTCCGGCGAAGCCTCTACGGAGTTCAGCAAAACGTTCAGCAATACCTGCTCGATTTGCGAGCCGTCGACATCCGCTTGGCAATCGGTCCCGCGCTGAATATCCAGTTGGATCTGGATGTTTCGGCGCGTGGCCCTCTCCTCCGCCATTCGAGCAGCGCGTTCGATGATCGGCCGGAGCGATTGGCGTTTGCGATCTTCGGCTCCTGGCCGTCCAAAGGCAAGAAGCTTCGTGAGGATGCCGTCCAAACGATCGACTTCAGCTACAGCGGCGTCCACTTGCGTGATGTCCGCGCGCTGCTTGCGTATTCGGCGAGCTAGGAGCTCAAGTGTAAGCCGCAGGGAGTTGAGTGGATTGCGGATCTCATGGGCAACTCCGCCCACCACGCGGCCGAGTGCAGCGAGGCGGTCTTGCTGCCGCACATGCTGTTCCAGTGCGTCCCGCGAGTCGGCCATCTTGTTGATTGCCGCCGCGACCGCACCGAGATCGCCGCCGACCCTGGGAAGCCTGTAGGACAGGTCCGACTCCAGCCGCTCCAAGCCCTGGTGCAGATTCTCGACTCCCCCGCGAAGCTGCAGAGAGATCGAGAGCAACGCTCCGAAACCGAGCAAGGCCGATATGGCAAGGCCACCGAGCAGCCACGTGCGCTGTGAACGGACCGCGCTATTGACGTTTGGCACGCGCTTCAGCGTCCAAGCCATGATCGGGCTTGAGCCGACGTCGCTGGCCGCCGCCACAAGAATGTCCGTCTCGTTGTCCATCCGCGAGACTGAATCTGACTTCTTTATCGAGCGCAGAAGCGACAGGTCGGACTTGGTCATGGGCTGCAGAGTGACTCCAACGGACGAACCGGCTCGCCCAAGGACACGCCCTGACGCGACGAAACCTCCTTCGACTCCCTCATACCCGCGGAGGACGGTAGCCGAAAGTGCCTGTAGCGAGACGTCCTGTGCCTCCGGGGGTAGAGCTTCCAAGTCGGCTCCATCCCGGAAGGCCAGGCGTTCGCGATACTGCTCAG
>Ga0114996_10002910_pt1 | contig 21707 bp, 15 predicted proteins | sample ArcticOcean_MG_C_4_FD_87039 | JGI IMG/M metagenome (GOLD analysis project Ga0114996, IMG submission 87039) | Marine microbial communities from western Arctic Ocean - ArcticOcean_MG_CB4_134 | ecosystem: Environmental > Aquatic > Marine > Oceanic | place: Arctic Ocean: Canada Basin | collected... | reverse complement strand
TGGAATGGGCTCTGTGCCTCGGTGGTGATTGCGATTGGACCAGCGCAGACCCACGGACTGCCGGGCCGTTGGCTGGACTTCTGGGCTTCAAATCCCAGGTCGAATCCGCCAGCTCGCCAGTTTGGGGCAAATTCCATCTGTCGGCGTTTGAGTACCGACAGTTGCGTATCGAGGCGGGCGAGTTCTTCGGCCTTCAGTGTTTCCAGTTTTGCGGTCAGCGTGGGTGGAACGAGCGGTGGGAAATGGGCAGGCCGTTTCTGCTCTTCCCCGCCCGGAAACGCCCACGTTGTGCTCTGGAAAATTCCATACAGGGCGTAGTAGTCGGCGGCGGAAATGGGGTCGTACTTGTGGTCATGACATCGTGCACATCCCAACGAGAGCCCCAGCAGGGAGCGTCCGACCGAATCAATCACGTCGGCGAAGTCGAGATACTGGTAGTCGGGTGATGCCTTGTACCCGTAACGTTTTCCGATGGCGAGAAATCCGGTTGCTGTGACCTGGCTGGCGTATCGTTCCGGCCCGTTATCGGCCTGTTGCTTGGCAAGAATGTCGCCGGCAATCTGCTCGCGTAGAAACTGATCGAATGGCATGTCGCGGTTGAATGCATCGATCACCCAGTCGCGGTACTTGTACGCCTCGCGGACGGGATAGTCGGACCCGTCTCCGGCCGTGTCGGCGTAGCGAGCCACATCCAGCCAGTGTCGGCCCCATCGCTCACCGTACGCCGGCGAATCGAGCAAGCGGTCGACAACTCCCCGCAGGGCTTTCGGTGAGTTGTCGTCCAGAAACGTCTTGATTTCGGCTGGCGTGGGTGGGAGTCCGGTGAGATCGAAAGTGGCACGGCGAATGAGAGTGCGTTTGTCGGCCGGGGCGACCGCGGACAGCCCGTGGTGGTGCAGCCGCTCCCACACGAAGGCATCAACTGGTGTTTGGATCGAGGTGGTGTCTGGGGTTTTGGGGACGCGAGGCGCAGTGAGTGGGCGAAAAGCCCAGAAACTCCGTGCCTGTTTGAGGGTCATTCGTTTCGCAGTCGCCGTGTCCGGTGTCAATCTTCGCGGATCGATCGCTCCTCGCTGGATCCACCGCGTCAGGTCGGCAATCTCGGTCGGCGACAGCTTTCCGCGAGGCGGCATTTTCAGCGAGGGGTCGAAATAGTTGACCGCCTGGATCAGTCGGCTGTCCGACGGCTTTCCGGGAACAATCGCCGGTCCCAGTTCACCACCGCGGGCCCAGCCCGCCGGTGTGTCCAGCCGCAGGCCCGATTCCTGTTTCTTTGATCCATGGCAAGCCAGGCAATGCTTGATCAGCAATGGCCGAACACGTGTTTCAAAGAAGTTGCGGTCGTCGTTGCCCGCTGCGTGGACGGGATCGATCGCGAGAGACAGCAGGAGGCCAGTGACTGCTAGTGCTCTCATTTTGGCGTTTCGAGTTCAATGACCCGGCCTCTCGGACTCGTGGATTCAAACCGGTGAATGCGTGGTCGTGACTATGAGTAGACTGTTGCATGATTCCAGATTCTAACACCGACTTCGGGTTCATGTCAGCATTGGTCGAAACGAAGGCGGAAAAGCGGTTCTCGACGGGGCAGCATCCGGCAGGAGATCCCCCTTTTGTCAGGACCGGGGAGCACGTGAGGGTGTTTTTGACGCAGCGAGTCGATTCGTGGGATGTTGTTGTGCCAAACGGCATTACTACCCACGGCCAGTTTCGAACCGAACCACTCTCGGATGCCAGGGAAGTCACCGAACCCCGAGGCCTGGTCGGTTTGCTATAACCGGCGGGTGGTCGTCGTCGGTTCCGTCAGGTCGACCCGAGTGTTGCACGCCGTGAAGTTCTCTCCGTGTTACCTGCTAATGATCGCCCCGGCCTGCGGGGCACTGGCGGGAAACACCTAGACAGGAAAAAGGTAACCATGACACGACAAGCAAGAGCTTCCCGCGCCGCGGTGTTGCTGGCGGCCGCGACTGCGATGCTGTTCTTCGGGTTCGCACGGGTCTCGGCCGAAGAGCCCGTGCCCGGGTCACAGACGGCTCACAAGCTGGCGGTCAGCAAGAAGCAGGTCGGGTACTGGTTGTTTGTGCCCAAGTCGTACGAGAAGAAGAAGGCGTGGCCGCTGCTGCTGTTTCTTCACGGTGCCGGAGAACGGGGCGACAACATCCAGGCGGTCAAGGCGTGGGGGCCGCCCCGCCTTGCGGCCAGGGACCAGGAGTTTCCCTTCGTCGTCGTCTCGCCACAGTGCCCGAAGGGCGCCGGGTGGAATCCCGAACAGCTCAAGGCACTGGTCGAGCATGTGGCCGGTTCGCACAAGATCGATCGCTCGCGGATGTACTGCACCGGGCTGAGCATGGGGGGATACGGTACGTGGTCGATCGTCGCGAAATATCCGAAGCTGTTTGCTGCGGCGGTGACCTGCCCGCGTGAATGGTACCACTCGCCAAGTTGTGATTTGCATTCTGTGACTGGTCACGAGAACAGCCTCTGGATCCGCTGGGTGCGTTGCTGGAATCTCCTGCATTTACCCGTCGGCGGTTTTTTTTGGTCCTACGGGGTGTGGAGCGTGGAGACATCGGCTTACATGCCGAATTGCATGCCGGTAGGTTAGCTCGCCCGTTGGATGATCATGTAATCATCGTTGTGCAACTGTTCCAGAAACCGTCTTGAAAGCTCTATCTCCATGTCCGATCGCATCATTTTCCGTACTGGCGAAGCTCTGGTTGCCGGTGGTCCGCCCTTCACCGCTGCAGAACCGGAAGTGGTGATCGGAGAACTCGATGGACCAGTCGGCACCGCACTGGCGACTTTGACAGGTGATCAAGCGATGGGGCACTCGAAGGTGTTTGCCATCCTGAATACCGATATCCAGGTTCGTCCTGTGACGTTGTGCGTTAGCAAGGTGACGGTCAAGAACAGCCGTTACACCAACATTCTGATGGGAACTGTCCAGGCTGCGATCGCCAATGGCGTGCTGGATGCGGTTCGCGCGGGTGATCTGCCCAAAGACCAAGCCAACGACCTGGGAATCATCTGCAGCGTGTGGTTGAACCCTGGAGTGATTACCGACGACAACCTTGACCACAAAGCGTTGTTCGACATCCACCGTAAGGCGATGGCTCAGGCAATTCACAAAGCCATGCACAACGAACCATCGATTGACTGGCTTCTGGAAAACCAGGACACGATCACCCACAAGTATCATCAGATGGGTTTGGACGGAAAGATCTGAGTGGGCCCAACTCCCGTTGGGTCAAAATACTCTGCCGTCTATGAACTTCAATGGCGGATGTCAGTTCGGTCAGCCCTGGCCTGATTGATCGTCGAGGCCAATGTGGGTGTATCGCATCGTCATACGGATGTCGCTGTCGTAGGAAGCAATCTTCCGTCTAGAATGATGAGCCAGGCCCAAGTTCTTGTGGAAAATCAGACGCATGGTTTGCTGGCCGCGAAATGTCTTGATCACTTGCTGCTGTCTGTTGTGTGTTTCAGCAGCAGGGGCTGAAGAGAAGGTCGACTTCAGTCGGGACATTCGGCCGATTCTCTCCAATGCCTGTTTTCGTTGTCATGGGCCGGATGCCGCGGCTCGGGAAGCGGAATTGCGATTGGACATCCCGGCGGGTGCGTTTGCCAAGCGAAAGGGCAAGGCGGCGATTGTCGCAGGCCATCCCCAGCGCAGCGAATTGATGCGTCGTATTTCCCATGCTGATCCCGATCAGCGGATGCCACCGAAGGAATCCAATCGAAACCTGACTGCCAAAGAAATCGATTTGGTCCGTCGCTGGATAGAGCAAGGTGCTCCCTGGCAGCAACACTGGGCCTTTCAGCCACTCGTGCAGCCCGCACTCCCAAAGTTGGCGGAAGATGCCTGGCCAAAAAATCCCGTTGATCAATTCGTGTTGAGGCGACTGCGCAGTGAGGGATTGACTCCCGCTCCGCAGGCACCCGCGGAAACTCTCGTGCGGCGGGTTGCGTTTGACCTGACCGGTTTGCCTCCAACCATCGAAGAGATCGATCGGTTCGTTGAGGACAAGTCTCCCAGAGCTTACGAGAAAATGGTGGATCGCTATCTGCAGTCGACCGCTTACGGGGAGCAGATGGCACGACACTGGTTGGACCTGGCTCGCTACGCCGACACGAACGGCTACCAGTACGACACGGAGCGGACCCAGTGGGTTTGGCGAGACTGGGTGATCGCTGCTTACAACCGCAACCTACCCTTTGATCAGTTCACGATCGAACAACTGGCTGGTGACCTGTTACCCAAGGGAACGGCCCAGCAGCGACTTGCAACCGGTTTCAATCGGAACCATGGCATAACGATTGAGGGCGGGATCATTGATGAAGAATATCGCGTGGAATACGTGATGGATCGACTGGTGACGGTGGGCAGCGTTTGGATGGGGCTCACCGTGGGCTGTGCACGTTGTCATGAACACAAGTACGATCCGATCTCTCAGAAGGAATTCTATGGGCTCTTTGCCTTCTTTAACCAGGTCCCGGAAAGAGGCTTGGGCTTTGCTCCCCAGGAGAGCATTGCGTCTCCATTGGCCGAGCAGCAACGACGGGAGATTGACCAGGAGATTGCCCGTTTACGGGCTGAACTGGAAAGGCCTGTTGATAACGCGGCTGAAGTGGAGCAGTGGGCTCGAAAAATCGCTTCCGGTGTTTATGGCTGGGGTGTTCTGAATCCCGACTTCATGAAGTCCAGTGGTGGTTCGAAGTTCACTAAGCAGGAGGATCATTCTTTGCTGGTTGGCGGTGCCAACCCGGGCAAGGATGTCTACGACATTCACGCGCGGACGGATCAGTTGGGAGTGACCGCGGTTCGCTTGCAGGCCCTGACGGATCCTTCCCTGCCAGGTGGTGGCCCAGGCCGCCATTCCAACTCGAACTTCGTACTGAGTGAATTCGAATTGACTGTCGTTTCGGTCAAGAATCCCGAGACATCCCAGGTGGTCAAGTTCAGCCAGGCGAGGGCAGAATATTCGCAGCGGAATTACGAGATCAAGAAGGCGATTGACGGGACCACGAGCAACAACAACGGTTGGGCCGTGGATGGACCGGTCCGCAAGAAACCCGTGGCAGCGATCTTCGTGGCCTCGGTACCGTTTGGCTATGAAGGTGGTAGCGTGCTGCGGTTCCGAATGCGTCATGAAGCCAGCTTTGGGACCCACGGCGTGGGGCGGGTGAGGCTGTCGGTGAACTCGGCGCCAACCGAAGCTCTGGGCTACGTTGGTCCGCCAGTGGACATCGTGCGAATTGCGTCCCTTGCTGTCACGGATCGCTCCGAGCCGGAGCAGAAAACTCTGGCAGCCTACTACCAGCAACAGTATGGCAGGCATAGGGTGCTGCTGGTTCGCATTGCTGCATTGGAACGCGGCAAGGCGACGGTATTTCCGGCCACGATGGTAATGAAGGATCTTGCCAAGCCGCGTGATACGTTCATTCTCAAGCGTGGCCAATACAATGCCCCCGGCGAGAAAGTCGCGGCCACGGTGCCGGCAATTTTTCCACAACTGCCGGCCGACGTGCCACGGAACCGACTGGGACTGGCCCGGTGGCTGATGGACCCGTCGCATCCGCTGACCGCCAGGGTGACGGTCAATCGTTACTGGCAGCGCCTGTTTGGAGTCGGCCTGGTGAAGACATCGGAGGACTTTGGCGTGCAAGGAGAAATGCCCAGTCATCCCGAGTTGTTTGACTGGCTGGCAGCAGAGGTCATTAGGCAGGGGTGGGACATCAAAAAAGTCCACAGGCTGATTCTCACGTCGGCCACGTACCGGCAATCCTCCCATGCGGGTACGGCGGGCTATGCTGCCGATCCGGAAAACCGCCTGTTGGCTCGCGGTCCCCGGATGCGGCTGGCAGCAGAAGAAATTCGTGACAACGCGCTGGCGGTCAGTGGATTGCTGGTGAAGCGGTTAGGCGGCAAGAGTGTCTACCCCTATCAGCCCAAGGGACTCTGGATGGAATTGAACAATCGGCCCGGCTATTCCAGGGAATACCCACAGGGGCAAGGAGAAGATCTTTACCGGCGCAGCCTGTACACGTTCTGGAAGCGAACCGTCCCCTCACCGATGCTCAAGACACTCGACGCTCCGGAACGAGAGTTCTGCACCTTGCAGCGGTCACGAACCAACACACCCCTGCAATCCCTGCTGTTGCTGAATGGGCCCCAGTTCATTGAAGCAGCCCAGCAAATGGCTGGTCGAGTTATGCGAGAAGGTGGTGAGGCGGTTGAATCGCGAGTTGTGTTTGGCTTCCGACTGGCTACGGGAAGACGTCCGACGCAAGAAGAGGCGGCACTGATCGGGTCGGTTTACCGGTCGGAGTTTGTGCGATTTCGAGCTGACGAGCCAGCAGCGAAGAAGCTCCTGCAGGTTGGCCAGACCAGTCAGTTGTCTCAACTCGACATGGTCGAACAGGCAGCTTGGACCAGTGTGACGCGGATGTTATTGAATCTAGATGAAGCGATTTCGAAAGGTTAGGCAATGAGTCACGCCTGGTGGGAATCACGACTGATTGAAAACCGGCGGCAGTTCTTTCGCCGTTCCAGTACCGGGATCGGTGTGGCCGCGTTGGCTCACCTGTTGAACCAAGATCGAGAGACGGTCGCTCAGAAACCAGGTGCTGTGGCTGGCAACGGCGGGTTGCCAGGTGTTCCGCATTTTGCACCCACGGCCAAACGCGTGATCTATCTGCTGCAGTCTGGCGCTCCCTCGCATGTCGATCTGTTCGACTACAAACCGTCGCTGGACAAGCTGCATATGCAGGAGTTGCCTGCGACCGTTCGGGGCGGACAACGGCTGACTGGCATGACGGCTGGCCAGAAGAAGTTCCCGGTCGTCAAGTCACCCTTCAAGTTCTGCCAGCATGGTGAATCAGGACTCTGGCTGAGTGAACTGTTGCCTCATCTGGGTGGCGTGGCCGACGACATTTGTGTCATCAAGTCGATGCACACCGAAGCGATCAATCACGACCCGGCAGTGACGTTTTTCCAGTCGGGTCACCAGCAGCCCGGGCGACCGAGTCTAGGAGCCTGGCTGAGTTATGGGCTGGGCAGTGAGACCGAAAATCTGCCGGCATTCGTGGTCATGCTCACTCGTAATACCTTTGGCGAGGCTCAGCCGCTCTATGACCGGTTGTGGGGAAGTGGGTTTCTGGCATCCAAGTACCAGGGAGTGAAATTTCGCAGCCAGGGGGATCCCGTCCTTTATCTGAATGATCCTGCCGGTGGTAGTTTGGCGAGTCGCCGATCCTGGTTGGATCAACTTGCCAGGCTCAACGCGTTGCGTCTGAAAGAAGTTGGTGACCCCGAGATTACCACTCGCATTGCGCAGTATGAAATGGCCTACCGAATGCAGACTTCGGTTCCCGAACTGGCGGACTTTTCCGATGAACCGGAAAGCACGTTCAAGCTGTACGGCGAAGAGGCAAAACAACCGGGATCTCATGCGGCAAATTGCCTGATGGCGCGGCGGCTGGCCGAACGCGGAGTGCGTTTTATCCAGGTGTTTCACCGTGGCTGGGATCATCACAGTAATGCGGCTAAGAACTTGCCAGTGCTTGCCAGGGAGACCGACCAGGGATCAGCGGCATTGATTGCTGATCTGAAACAACGTGACATGCTGAAGGATACGCTGGTTATCTGGGGCGGAGAATTTGGTCGTACTGTCTACGCGCAAGGCAACCCAAATGCATTTGGTCGCGATCATCATCCGCGGTGTTTCTCTCTCTGGATGGCTGGCGGGGGTGTGAAAGCGGGACTAACTCACGGCAAGACCGATGACTACTGCTACAACATCACGGAAAATCCGGTGCATGTGCATGATTTTCATGCGACGATTTTGCACTGCCTGGGAATCGATCATGAACGACTGACCTACCGCTTCCAGGGGCGGGATTATCGCTTGACGGACGTTCATGGCAATGTCGTTGACGACATACTAACCCAGCCGCGCGGGTAGTTGTCGGTGTTCACTTCCAGGGAATTGGTTCCGGGAGTGGAGGACGCGGGATCTGCGGTGCGGGAATCGCCGCGACCGACCTGGCCTGATCGTTCAGGCCGATGTGGGCGTACGGCATCGTCACGCGGATGTTGCTGTGATGAGGTGAGAATTGCAGTAGAATTACCGCGGACTTCTTTGCTCGATTACCAGGTGTCGACATGACACGACTGCGTGTCTGCTTGCTACTCTCGCTGCTTTTTGTGGGGTGCGGATTCGAGCCGGCCGAAGATCCGGTGGTCGATAGCAGTGTGGCCGAACTGGAAACGCCGGCATCTGCCGAGGAGTCGTTGGTCCGGTTGGCGGAAGAGTATCCAGAACGAATCCTCCCACTTGTACAGAAACACTGTCTGAAGTGTCATTCGGCCGAAAAGAAAAAGGGGGGACTGGATCTCGCCCGTTTCGGGACAGTTGCTGACGTTCGCAGTCACTCGCGAACCTGGCAGAAAGTGCTGCGACGGCTCCGCGACGGGGAGATGCCTCCCAGGAACAGCCCTCAGCCGTCAGCGGCTGATCGAAAGCGGCTGATCGAATGGTCCGAGAGTTACCTGTTGGCCGATGCGAGAGACCGTGCCGGTGATCCGGGACTGGTGCTGATGCGGCGTCTGACCAAGGCGGAATACAGCTACTCGGTTCGTGACCTGACCGGTGTCGACCTGCGGCCGGCGAAGAGGTTCCTGGAAGATTCGGTGGCCGGCGAAGGGTTTGCCAACACCGGTGAATCGCTGTTCATGGCGCCGGACCTGCTCCCGAAGTACCTTGACGCTGCGCGGCAGGTGTCCGCACATGCCGTTCTGACGCCGACCGGGGTTCGCTTCTCGCCGAGCAGCGATCGGCATGACTGGATTGCCGAAGCGGCCCAGAGAATCAAGGACTTCTATTCCCGGTACACCGACCGCGAGGGGCGACTCCCTCTGGCCGACTACCTCAAGGCAACGTTGCGATACCGCTACCGTGATCCGGCAGTCGACCTGTCGCTGGAGGAGTTTGCCGCGCAACAGGAACTCGCAGCGGGACGAACGCTGAGTCCGAAGTATCTGCGGCTGCTCTGGGAGTCGCTGAATGAGCTGCCACCTGAAGGAGAAATGGCAGAAGTCGTTCGGCAGTGGCGTGACACAAAGATGATCGTGGTGAAGGGAGCCCATGATGCGGCGACACGGATCGAGGAGGCCAGCAGCAGCAATCCCGGCGACCCGAAAACGTTCCAGTATCCACCGGTTCCAGGGGCGTTCGGTAATCCCGGACCGTATGGCGTCCGCAACGTGACCGGAAAAGCCGTCGACGCGGGATTCATCTGGAATCCCGGCAGTCATTTCGTTGTCGACTTCGGCAAAGCCAAACAGATCAAACAGGTTCGTTTGTGGAGCGGCTACGGTGGTGGGGCGCGTGGCGCGACTATGCAGGTGGCCTTCGCCGATGAACCCGGCGGTCCGTTCACTGTGCCCGAAGGCGGGGAATTCAATTACCTCACTTCCAGTGGCGGAGGAGTGCTCAAAAACGGCGAGGCATCGCCTGATTTCACTGGCTCGTATCACTACGAATTCCAACCGGCCATCGCGAGGTACTGGAGAATTGGCTTGGTCGGCGCGACGTCCGGACACATGCCTCGGACCACGACGATTCAGTTCGGTCCAATGCCGGACCTGGTGGCGCCCGGACTGCTGGGGATCATCTCCCGCAGGCAGGCACGGTTGTGGAAGTTCAACAGTCAAACCAATCACCTGATCGGTTCGCTGGGGTTGTTCGGCCCGCATGTCATTCCGCTGAGCGACAAGTCAGGAAAATCGAAACTGGATTCCGACAGGTACTCATCGTTCGCAAGGCTGTTTCCCCGGGCGGTCTGTTTCGCCCCGGTCATACCGGTCAACACCGACATGACCGTGGAGTTGTTCCTGCGGGAAGACGAGCCGTTGTCTCGACTGATCCTCGACGAAAAGGAACAGCGGCAGCTCGATCGACTGTGGGACGAGTTGCATTACCTTTCGCGGGAGCCGGTCGAAGTCCTGTACAACACAAAAGAGTTCATCGGGTTTCAGCCGGCGGATCGCATCGAGAACACGAACAAGTTCGCGAAACTGATTCCGTCGTTGCAGGTAAAAGCGAAAGCGTTCGAGAAGTCGGCGGCGTCGGCCGAGCCGGGACAACTCAACGCCGTCATCGAACTGGCAACCCGCGCCTGGCGGCGTTCCCTGTCGAAAGCGGAGACCGATGGGCTGCGAGAGTTGTATCAACTCCTGCGTGGCAAACAGGAACTGTCGCACGATGCTGCGATCCGCACCGTGGTCACGCGAGTCCTCGTTTCACCGAACTTTCTGTATCGCATCGAACGTTCCGTTCCCGGCGAACAGGCCTCGACGCTGTCCGATTGGGAACTGGCAAGCCGGTTGAGTTACTTTCTTTGGTCCTCGATGCCGGATGATCAGCTGCGAACAGCAGCGAGTAACGGACGGCTGCAGGACGAGGATGTGCTCACCGCCGAGGCCAGGCGTCTGCTGAAGGACTTGAAGGCACGGGCGCTGGCGACCGAATTCGCCGGTCAATGGATGCAGTTCCGTGGTTTCGAACAGTACGACGGAAAAAGTGAAACGCGATTCCCGACGTTCACCGCGAAGTTGCGGATGGCCATGAACCGGGAGGCCACCGAGTTCGTTTCGGAGATCATCCGCAACGACCGCAGCATTCTCGAATTCCTGCAGGCCGACTACACCTTCCTGAACGACGAATTGGCCGACCACTACGGCATCCCGGATGTCGACGGCCCGGAGTTTCGTCGCGTTGCAGGTGTCGGCCGCTTTGGCCGTGGTGGAATTGTGACCATGGGCAGCGTGCTGACGAAGCAGGCGGGTGCGTTGCGGACCAGCCCCGTTCTGCGTGGTACCTGGGTGGTCGAGACACTGCTCGGTCGTCGGATCCCCAATCCGCCGGATGATGTCGCTCAGCTGGACGAAGACGAGGTCAACAAGGATAGCTTGACGATGCGACAACAACTCGAGCGTCATCGCGCCGACGCGGCCTGCGCGACCTGTCATGCGAAGATCGACCCTTATGGATTCGCACTGGAGGCCTATGATCCGATCGGCCGACTTCGTGAACGGGATCGGAACGGAAACCCGATTGATGCGCGTGCCGAGCCGCTGGATGCAGACGCCTTTGAAGGGCTCACCGGACTGCAGGCGTATTTGCTGAAACACCAGGACGAATTCACGAAGCAGTTCTGCCGTAAGCTGGTGGGATACGCATTGGGCAGATCGGTCGAGCTGTCCGACGAACCGTTGCTGGCCGAAATGCAGGCCCAGTTGAAGACGCACGACTACCGTTTCTCGACGGCGATGTTGACGCTTGTGAAGAGCAGTCAGTTCCGCCGTCATCGCGGGCAGAACGACCCGAGGGACACGTCTCCATGAGCCAATCACGACGCCGAAAATCCTGTCAGAAGTTGTCACGCCGCACGGTGTTGCAAGGCCTGGGTGCGAGCATTGCTCTGCCGTGGCTGGAGTCGATTCCGGTGTGGGGCGATGAAACGACGTCTCGTGGGTCGAACGAACCGCCCGTGCGATTTGCCTGCGTCTTCGCGGGCAACGGATTTGCGAAGAATCACTGGTGGGCCAGGGAGGCCGGCGGCACGTTGGAACTGGGCAACGTGCTCACTCCCGTCGAGGCGTTCAAGGAGAAGCTCACATTCATTCGTGGGCTGTACAACCCCAACGCGCGCGGTTGCGGCATTCACAGCTGTATGACCGGCAATCTGCTGACCGGTATTCGGTTGGCAGCCGGCGGCCGAATCCGCGCGGGGGTGAGCGTCGACCAGATGCTGGCCGAGCACGTGGGCCGACGAACCCGGGTCAAGAGCCTTGTGCTTGGTTGCGAGAGGCCGTACGCGGGCATCCATGCGGGCTACTCGATGTTGTACAGCTCGCACATTTCGTGGTCTGCTCCGACAACTCCGGCTCCGCTGGAACTCTATCCGGCAGCGGCTTTCGATCGACTCTTTGGCGATGGAGGGGTCCACCGCGCCGACTCCAGCGTGCTGGACGCAGTGCTGACCGACGCGCGAAGCCTGCGAAGCCAGGTCAGCGTTCCAGATCGCCGCAAGCTCGACGAATACCTGAACTCGATTCGTGAAGTCGAACGTCGAATCGAAGATGCCGGCAAGGATCGACGTTTGGAAGGCTGGCGGCCGACCATCGACAAGCCCACCATGAAACGCCCCGATGACGAGATTCCGCAGGACATCGATGTCCACATGAAGCTCATGTCGGACCTGGTGGTGCTCGCTTTTCAGACCGACGCAACTCGTGTCTGCACCCTGAAACTCAACAACGATCATTCGGGCATGAGGTTCCCGAATCTGGGGATCGACCACATCATTCACCACCTGTTGTCGCACGACGACGTCAACCCGGACTGGCTGCGGGTGAACCAGTTTTTCCTTGGCCACCTGGCCCGCATTCTCAAGGGGCTGGACGCCGTCCAGGAAGGCGAACGCACTTTGCTGGACAACAGCATGATCCTGTTCTGCTCGAGCATGCTCACCGGAGCCCACGACAACACACAGCTTCCGGTCCTGCTCTTCGGCCGCGCCGGCGGTCAAATGAAAACGGGACGCGTGCTGGACTACCTGAAAAGCGACAACCGCAAGATGTCCAGCCTGTACCTGTCGCTGATGAGCAAGATGGGCCTGCACCTTGACGAGTTCGGCGATTCCACGCAGCCGCTGTCAGACATCTGATTGCCGTGCCTGGTGTTCTTTGGAGTTGGACTCAGACAGATCGAATCATCTTGTCGCGGGTTCGATTCCCGCGGCTTTCTCAGCCAGACGTTGTCGATCTTCAGGGGGCAACTCAAGAGGCTGGCCCGTCGTGCGTTCCAACTCGGCTTTCAGTATCAGGACGGTAGGGCTGGAGCATGATTTGCTTTGGAAACTCGGTCGTGGACAGGAAAACCGACCAGCTTCCAAGGCAAGATGCGTCAATTCAAGCGGCTGAGGGACCGAAATGCGTGCGTCCGTAACTGTAGTGCTAAGTGCGACTTCGAGTATCGGTTGAGTTGTTTGACCCAACGAACAAGGTATTACGCTGACTGAATTCAAAAGACCGCGTCGCGACATGACGGAGAGTAGAGGTGGTGGCTCGAAATCCAATCAGAGGGCCTCGGGGCCGTAGCATGTGAGCATGATTTACGGCCCGTTTCGAGCCCGTTGGGGACGACATTCTCACGTGTGAACCAGAAGTGGATATAACCAATTCAGCTTTGTCGCCGCAGTGTGCGATCGGTTAGGCTACACTCAGTAAGGCGGTCATGACACAGCATCTCGGCGAACCCAGTTTGTTCGTCTGCTATGGATGTTTGCCAGATAGGGATTCACACGATCACATTCAGGGCCTGACGACTTATGTCCTTACACGATGAATTTAGCAGCCGCAGAGGCCGGGGTTTTGAACTCAACGACATTCCCTGGGATCAGATCGGCAAGCGGGTTAGACTGGCGATGATTGGACTGGCCGTCGCCCTTGTTCTGTTCGCGGTCTGGTCGTCGTTCTATCGCGTCGAGGCGAGCGACGAAGGCGTCGTACTCCGGTTCGGCAGGGCGATCGCCACCGTGCCGCCTGGACTTCACATGAAGATGCCCTGGCCGATCGATACGGTTTACCAGGTGCCTGTCCATCGCATCCAGTCCCTCGAATTTGGATTTGAAACGGCTCAAGCAGGTCGTAAGACAGTCTTCGCATCGCAGACGACGGACGATCTCGAAGTCGCCGAAATGCTGACCGGAGACCTGAATCTGGGACACGTCGAGTGGGTCGTGCAGTACCGCGTCAAGGATCCGGTTGATTTTTTGTTCAAAGTCGGCAGCACCGACAGCGTCGGCCAAAGCGTCTTGCCCAGCGGAATGACATCCGACGTCAACGCAGCCGTTCCCGACACCATCAGTGATGTCTCCGAGTCGGTGATGCGAAAACTCGTGGGTGATTCGAGCATCGACTACGTGCTGACGATCGGCCGCGTGCAGCTTGCCACCGAAGCCGAGCAACTGATCCAGGCGGAACTGGATAGCTTCGAAGCGGGTGTGGAAATCATCACCGTCAAGCTTCAAACGACCTCGCCGCCAACCGAAGCGGTTCAGGACGCCTTCCAGGAGGTCAACCGCGCCCGGCAGAAGAAGGAACAGGTGGTCAACGAAGCACAGGGTGAACGGAACAGCAAGATTCCAGCTGCACGAGGAGCGAAGGACAAAGCAATCGCCGAAGCCGAGGGGTACCAGAATCGTGTCGAACTCGAAACGATGGGGCAGACTAAAGCATTTCTCGCCCAGCTGGCTGAATACGACAAAGCGCCCGATGTGACACGCAAACGGCTTTATCTGGAGGCCATGGAAGTCGTCCTCTCTCAGGCAGGCGGCAAGACAATCATCGACGAGTCAATACGTGGTGTGCTGCCTTTGCTGAATCTCGATCAGGGGACTCCACAGCGTGCCGTCGAGACTGGAGGTGCACGATGAAGTCAAAAATAGCTGCCGCGATATTCGTGTTGTTCGTCCTTGCCGCTGTCGTTTTGAACGCGAGCACGTTCATCGTTGAAGAAGGGAAGCAGGTCATCGTGACCCAGTTCGGTAAGCCCGTCGACGATGTTCAGACTGCCGGACTGCACTTCAAAACGCCTTTCATCCAGGAAGCGTACTACCTGGAAAAACGACTGCTGCCCTGGGACGGGTCGCCCGAGAGCATGCAAACGAAAGACAAGAAGCGAATCGACATCGACGTCTGGGCTCGCTGGCGTATCAGTGATCCGATGACCTTCTTTGTGAAGGTTCGTAACGAAAAACGCGGGCAGAAACTCCTTGACGATCTGGTTGATTCGGCGGTGCGCGACGTCGTCGCACGCCACAACCTGATCGATGTTGTCCGCAAGTCCAACGATAAACTGATTTACGAGACTGAAGAACTGGAACGCACCGAAGCCGACCATGTTGCGGGTCGCGGACGTGACGACGTCGAAGATGAAATCCTCATCGATGTCGACTTGAAAGAATATGGAATGGAGCTGGTCAAGGTCCGCATCAAGCGAGTCAATTACGTTGCCTCGGTGCGTGCAACTGTGTACGAACGCATGATCTCGGAGCGGTCGAAGATCGCGAGGCTGTATGACTCGGAGGCATTGGAAGAGAAGAACCGCATCCTCGGTCAAACGCAGAAGCAACTCGACCAGATCGAAGGCGAGATGGAACAGAAGTCTGCAGAAATCCGCGGTGCTGCCGACGCGAAGGTGATCGAGTTGACGGCCAAGGCCTATGGCCAGTCCCCCGAATTCTACGAGTTCCTGCGACGGCTGGAAGTCTTGAAGAAGACGATTGACCCGCACACACGTTTGATTCTGTCGACCGAAAGCGATTTGTTTAAGATGTTCAAGGAACCTGGCCAGCCTGCATCGGCGCCTTCGTTGGCTCCCACGGCCAGCCCGTGATGGGGCGACGACGGACGGGGTTTCCTCGCCTGCCGGCCCTGGAGATCACCGTGTAGACCTACTACCGCTGGCGTCAGAAGTGCGGCGGCATGCAGCCGGCGATGGCCAAGCAGTTGAAGGCGTTGCAGAAGGAGAACTCTTGCCTGAAGAACGTGGTTGTCGACCAGGTTTTGGACATGGAGATCCTTCGCGAGGCCGCCCAGGGAAACTGGTAGGCCCCAGGCGAGTTGCGACGGTCACGGAAGTTCGTCGTCGTATGGGGCCGGATCGGTGCTGGCGTCCAAGAAGGCTTCCACAAACTGTCGTACCACTCCATCCACGTCATCGCGTTTTCCTTTCGCTGTGTTGTCTTCTTCCATTACGCCGTTCTCCGAGGGTTTGCGTTACCGACCAGAGAGCCAGCATGACGTGGAAGAATTGGGGATCATGACGAACGATTCCTCAATCCGCCTGGGCCTGTGCTGCATCTTCCGTGACCAGCCGATCAAGTTCCGTAACACGACGGTCAAAGCCAACAGCAAGATGGATCGTGATGCTGCTCTTGAGAAGTTGTCGGAACTTTGCATGGCGAACGCCGAAGCATTGCAGGCATCGCTGCAATACTGTGGCGACAACGGAATCGGCTGCTTCCGCATCAATAGTCAACTCTTGCCAGTGAAAACTCACGCTGAGTGCGGCTACGACGTGGCCGATCTTCAGGACGGCGATGCGATCATTCGGCGATTCAAGGCATGCGGTGAATTTGCCAGAGATCACGACATCCGAACGTGCTTCCATCCTGACCAGTTTGTTGTTCTGAACTCGCCGCGGCCCGACGTGGTGGACCGATCCATTGCCGAACTTGAATATCAGGCTGAGGTCGCTGAATGGATCGGGGCGGACGTTGTGAACATCCACGGTGGCGGTGGGTATGGCGACAAGCCGAATGCTCTGGCCCGATTCGCCAGTAACCTGAACCGCCTGTCAGACCGGGCACGAAGCCGACTGACGGTTGAGAATGACGACACCACCTACACGCCATCAGAACTGCTTCCGATGTGTCGGGCTGAAGGCATTCCGTTGGTCTACGACGTTCACCATCACCGCTGCAATCAGGATGAACTTTCGGTCGAAGAGGCGACCGAGCGGGCAATCGCCACCTGGAACCGCCAGCCAATGTTTCACATCTCCAGTCCCATCGAAGGCTGGAAGGGACCAAAGCCGAGACGCCATCACGACTTCATCGACGTGCGAGACTTTCCAGAATGCTGGCGTGGCCTGTCCTTAACCGTCGAGGTTGAAGCCAAGGCCAAGGAAGTCGCCGTATTGAAGTTGAAGAAGCAGTTGGCGGAACAGTGGTTTGTCTACATTCTTCGATGTGCTGACGGCTCGCTCTACACGGGCATCGCCAAGGATGTGGACCGGCGACTCGAACAACACAACGCAGGCACCGCTTCACGCTACACACGCAGCCGACTACCCGTCACGTTGGAATATCAGGAAGAGCAGTTGAATCAGAGTATGGCGTTGAAGAGAGAGTTGGCGATCAAGGCGTTGTCACGGAAGGCAAAGGAAGCACTGATCCAGTCGGCGAAGTAGCGGCAGGTATTACCGTGGCGGATCAACCGGCGTCCACCGAATAAACCAAGACTTCCCGCCCGTCTCGGTCGAAACTTTCCACAAGCGTCATGCCCAACTTCTCGATGACTCGAATCGACGCCACGTTCGCCGCTTGGACGGTGGCAATCGCCCGCTGGAATTCCAGCGTCTCAATGCCATGTTTGAGGACCGCCCTGGCTGCTTCGGTCGCCAGCCCGTTCCCCCAATACTCCGGTGCGAGTCTCCAGCCGATTTCCGGGCCGTCGTCTGAATTCACGAAGCCGCAGTAGCCGATCAGCTTACCGTCAGCTTTGCAGAACAATGCCCACTGGCAATACCCATTTTCTCGAAGCATCTCCGTAGCGAACTGGATGAATTGACCAGTTCGTTCCTTCGCCCATGCCTGACCATCGCCAACGAATTGCATGACCTGCGGGTCGGAACAGATCGAATGGAATCGGTCCAGGTCGTCGTCATTCCATTCTCGGAACGAAAGGCGATCTGTGTCGGACGGTATCATTTCCCTGCCACCCCCTCGCACGCTTCCAACATCTTCGCCAACGGTTCGGCATCGGCGAGTCGATGATCGTCACCGACTTCGACCAACGCCGACTCCGGCAGTCCGCTGTTTCTGACGAGTTCGATGCTGTTCTCGAACGGAACCACGTCGTCTTGTCTTGAGTGCAGGATCGTCGTGTTGGTTTTGACTTTGGTTGCCGTTCCCCATTTCTTCCACGCTGGGCAGAGAAGGACCAGGGGAGTGTCGTGGCTGTCGATGTTGACAGCGACCGCACCGCCCCGTGAAGAGCCGACAACCGCATCTGGTTGATGCTCGTCGTACTCGACCTGCGCGATCCTGACGGATTCGTCGAAATCTTCGTCGGGCAGAGCCGGGTTGAGGACGGTGTGGCCCGCGTCCTTCAGAAAGGTCGGCTTTCTGCCGCCTGGGACGCTGGTCCAGCCGTGTAGGAAGAGGATTTTCATGGATTAACAGTGGATTGTTTCGCAATCCAGTCTTCGAGTCAGGCATAAGCCTGCTCCCATCCTCCGCATTCGAAAACGAAATTAAGTGTAACCTGCTCGTTGGTGACATTACCCCTCTCATTGTACCGTTGGAATTGAGAGGATCATCCGGATCACGTAGATCCGGGTGAATCTCTGAGTTCCACTAGGACAACGGGAGGGGGTAAGGTCACTGGTCGATTTGTTACGGGCGTTTCTTCGGCGTTGGTTTCTTCTGGATTGCGATCGTCTGTTTTACCTCGCATATGGCACCCGCTGGGAGCTTGCGGTTGTAGCCGGCGCCGATCACGTAGCAGCGTTTGCCGCTTCTGGCTTCTCCGGACCAGTAATGAGCGATGTACATTCCGAAACCTGGCTGACCCTGGGGCTGTTGATGGTAGGTCCACTTTTGGTCGGTCTCGAAATCGCCATTGATCACTTTCCCGCCAAACAGATGGATGTCGTCCACGTAGTAGTAGCTCTCGACGATCTGTTTCTGCGGGTCAGTAATCTGTTGTTGCGCGTTAAGCCGGAAGGAGAGCTCGATTTCTTTCTTGCCCTCGACCCAACGATCGACGTTGAGCAGCAGGTGCTGCCAGCCACCTTCGTCGCCTTCCAGGTCGTCTTCCCAGATGGTTTGGCCGTCTATAAGGATCTGTTTGCGCAGATGGCCTTTGAGAGGTCCATAGTAGCTGTCTTTGACCCACGCACTCAACACGTAGCCGGGCTGGGACGGGTGAACCGTGACCGGAATCCATGTCACCCCCGGTACACCGTGCTCGTTGGATGCGTAGAGCGCGACCCGGTAGCGGCCGGGATCGTTGAACGTGTATGTGGCCGTCGGGGCGTAGGCTTGTGGGCCGATGCTGTCGGCTGTGTCGCCGAATTTCCACCGATGACGCACGATCCGCCCCCCTTCACGGTCCTTACTTCCGGACGCGTTGAAGCGAACCTTTAGCGGTGCGGTGCCTTGGGCCGGAGTGGCGGTTGCGATTGCTTGCGGGTGAAACATCCGCGAGGCACCACCGTAAACGTTGTCCTGGATATTCACCGTGTTCCGTTTGGTGGCCCGGCTGATGATCGCGGTCTTCCTGTCGGGATGCGCGAACCAATTGTGGTGGAAGTGCGCTTTGTCAAGCGGGTTTCCACGCAACAGTATGGCGGCGTAGTCCGGATTGCGGAATTCGTTGTGATGAATGAGAGTGGCAAAACCAGCCTTTGCGGGGCTGCCGTGGCGATCAAAAGAAGGCTGGACGTCATGGTACAGACAGATGTTGTACCGGGCTTCATAGGTACTGGTCGCCTGCGCGCCGGAACCAATGTGGTGTCGGCAGAAATCGAAGAGATTGGCTTCGATAATCGCCTTGCCGCCACCGCGCACCCAGACGCCGTATCCATAGCCCCACCGGCGTGTGTGATGGATGTGATTGTGGTGAATGTACGCACCGCCGGCGACGGCGAGATCGATCGCCCATTTGTTCCAGGACCAGAGTTCGCAGTTGTCGACCTCGAGATTTTCATGGTCGGCCTTGATGCCGTTGGCAATTTTGATCTGGTCGTAGTGATGATCGCCGACTTCACCAAACGGACCGCGCAGCCTCAAGCCCGTGATGCGAACGCCTTTACCGCCGGTTTTGAAGAGAGGCATAAACCTAGCTCCGTCCGTCAGTGTGTTGGAAAACAGGATCGCTCCTTGCGATCCGTCCCAGCCCCGGCCGCTAGCCAGCGTTACACCGCCGGGAATCGCCTGGTCGTCGGCTCCGGTCATGTCGATCACGGCTTGGTCAGCCACGTAGATGGTCATCCCGGATTTGGCCTTTCGCAGAGCATCGACAAGTTCGCGCCGAGTGGCGACGGTTATGTTGGCTGCTGCACTGGGCTTGATGTCCAAGTATCCGGGGCCTCCGCCAATGGGATGTCCCGTGGGATTCAACTGTTCGGCGAAACTCTCCGCAAAAACGTTCGGTGCGAACACCAGGAAGACCGTGACGGCCCAAAAAGGGCGGCGCACTGCCGTCCGTACGTGTCGTTGTTTGCGAGTCATTCGTCATCTCCGGAAGCAGATCGCCGATCCAGTGTTCCGGCAGAAAATGTCAGAACGAATATGGAAAAGCAAAAGGAGGTTTGCCGAGGCCCACCCCAAACATGGTTAGACGGTGCTTCGGTAAGTTAGGTCAAAACAGACACTCCTGCTTCGGGTGCTAAATGTGTAAAACCTGCCTTTGACGCGCGCGTTCATAATCTGGATCTGAGCCAATATAAGCGGATTGAACCCTTGTCCGTGAAGTTGGCAGAATTCTTGATAACCACATGGCGTCTAAACCCGTGTGACATCAGGTTGCGTCGCTGACGGTGGAAGTTCCATGATGACCGTGTGTCGAACCGATGACTGCACACGAGAGAGGTCGCCGCACGCGTTAAATGAGGGACACTCCCGGAGTTTGGGGTCGTCCGACGACCGTCAGGAAACCGTGGTCTAGTTAGAGAGGCCCCAGTGTTTGTCTGCCGCGGACGTGCCTGGATGAAGAGTGTCTATAATATAATGGATCCAAAAAAAGAGATCGCACACACGGGGAATCTGCGGTCAGAAAAACCAAGGAGAGTTGTATTACAGCGCGGACGGAAATGCTGCCAGGCAGAAAAGACCGCCTGCCAAAATTGTAATTGAGAGACTGGTCCGATCCTTCAAGGCAAATACAACAGGGTCTTCGTTCAGCAGGCCTCTTGTTGCGACAAACCATACGCGACTGATCCAATATAATGCCAGAGGACAGATCAGCCACAAGGCCCACGGATTAGAGTACTGTGCCTGGTTGTGGGAGTTGGCGGCATACAGTGCGAAGACGAGCACAGAGATGTATCCGCTGGTGGTGCCTAGGTGTCGAATTAGCTCCAGGTCACTAACGACGTAGCCGCGTCCGCGAGCACGGAAGCCACCTTCGCTCTCGAGGCGAGTCAGTTCGGCGTGTCGTTTTGCGAAGGCCAGCGATGTAAACAGAAAGACTGACAGAGTCAGCAGCCAATCGGAGACCAGTACGTCAGCGGCAGTGCCACCAGCGAAAATTCGCAGTGTGTACAGCCCTGCAAGCAATATGACATCGGCAATTGGCTCTTTCTTGAGTAGCGTGGTGTAGAGCAGCGACAGAACGAGATACAAGCTAAGCATGCTGGCGAATGGGGGTGGTAGTGTTGAAGCCGCCAGACCGAATCCGGTAACTAACAGGCCTACGATTAGGGCCGGGCCGTATGCCAGAGGCAGTCTTCCAGCCGCGAATGGGCGATAGCGTTTGATTGGGTGACAACGATCCGCTTCGATGTCCAAGAGGTCGTTCAGAACGTAAACGGCTGATGCACAAAGACTCATTGCCACAAAAGCTATGAGCACAACCGGTATCCGTGATAGTAGTGTGAGGTCGTGTGCGACAAGGAGTGGCACAAATAGCAGGCTGTTCTTCAACCACTGCCATGGTCGCAGTACTTTCAAGATTGTCTTGATGGTGTTTATTGACGGGCCAGGGATATGGACCTCTTCGGTTTCCGAATGTCTGAGTCGATTAATCAGCGAGGAAGTTGGCGACACAACATAAGCGACATCGGCAGCTTCCCAGATCGGAAGGTCGCTCGTTGAGTCTCCGGCATAGCTGAATGACGCGTAGCCGTGATCGT
>Ga0114996_10002904_pt1 | contig 21727 bp, 15 predicted proteins | sample ArcticOcean_MG_C_4_FD_87039 | JGI IMG/M metagenome (GOLD analysis project Ga0114996, IMG submission 87039) | Marine microbial communities from western Arctic Ocean - ArcticOcean_MG_CB4_134 | ecosystem: Environmental > Aquatic > Marine > Oceanic | place: Arctic Ocean: Canada Basin | collected... | reverse complement strand
GCAATCCACGGCTAGTTATTGTCTATAGGATTCAATCCCAGGGGACTCAAAGTGAAAACGTAACACCAAGGCATAGCGTTATCAGAACCGAAAATAATGTCTTAGTCATAATTTCTTAAGGAAAACTGACAGGACTGTCTGACTTTTTTTTTCGGAAAGTCAATGCCGAGACTCTAAGGTCAAAGTGCCTCTGCGAGCGGCTTCCACTCTGGTATCCCCTGCCCAGCCAACTGTTTGTTGTAACGTTCAACCTGCGGATGTACGGGTGAATACGGCGCATCTTCATTGACCATCAGAGGCACTGTCTTCTCCCACCAGGCATGGTAGGATTTGCGCAAGTCAGCGATTACTTCAGGGTGAGCAGCCGCTACATCAACTTTTTCGTATGGATCAACCGTAATGTCGTAGAGTTCCTTGTTGTTCACAAAACGCCAGCGTTGGGTGCGGACCGCGCAATCTATAAACTTACTATTATTTGAATCCTGCCCTTTCTCCCAACGTCCTTTGTGTATGAATAAATGCCTGTCATCCCAAGATGTATCCGGATCCTCAAGCAATGGAACCAACGATTTACCATCTATTTCCTGGATTCCTGCAGGAATGTCAGCTCCAGCAAGTTCCGATAGGGTTTTGAAGAAGTCGATGTGAGCCGAGAGTCCATTAATATCCACTCCTTCTCCAAGCACGCCTTTCCAGCGCCAGAAAGCAGGCACGTGAGTTCCGCCTTCAAAAGGTGAGCCTTTTCCGGTTTTGAATCCGGCCGTCCAGTGAGTAACGTTCTCGCCGTTTAACTTACCACTTCGGCCAGCTTGTCCATTATCCGTCATGAATATGACCAAGGTGTTATCCCAGGCATCCCACTCGGTAAGCTTGTCCATTAGCGCACCGAAGTTGTGATCAATATTTTCGATCATCCCATATCGGCCAGCCGTATTCTCATCATAACCCATATCCAAAAAACGCTGTGTGTATTTATCAGGCGCAATCATGGGTCCGTGAGGCGCATTGGGGGTAATGTAGGTAAAGTAGGGAGTCTCCGAGTCATGCTGTTTTTTGATCCAGCCGAGAGCGCTTTGAAAAAATACGTCCGTGCAAAACCCTTCTGTCTTCACTATAGTATCGTTGTGAAGAATGGCGTTATCGAAATAACGACCTTCCTTTTCCTGATTAGGAGGAAAATCGGCGCAACTGCCTTGGTATGATTGGCCAATACCACCGGCTCCATAAATAAAAGTTTCGGTAAACCCACGGCTATAGGGTTGGTATTCATCTTCGTCACCGAGATGCCATTTTCCGAAAATTCCGGTTTCATAACCCGCACTATTCAACACCTCCGCAATCGTTGTACTTGAAAGTGCCATACGCTCACGCTCACGAAAAGTATGGGTAACTCCGTTGCGAAACTCGTGGCGACCACTCATAATGGCTGATCGCGTTGGAGCGCAAGTTGGACTCACGTGGAATTCGGTGAACCGAGTTGAGAGCCCATAGAACCGGTCGATGTTTGGTGTCTGCAAAACGGAGTTTCCCAGTGCAGTTACGTCACCCATGCCCTGATCGTCGGTCATGACGAGTATGATATTGGGTCGACTCCCAGCCAAGCCATTTTGCTCCTGCGATTTGTTGCCACAGGCAGTTAGTAAGAGGGAGAGGATACTGAATCCTAGAATACCGAATAAGGAGTTTTTCATAGTAGTAAATTTATTTTATTCCAAGTTGTTTTAAATAAAAATCTTATGCTCCCGGGAGCTCGTCCAATGAAATATCAGTTTCACTGATTTGCTTTTGCAGTTCTTTCTCCAGGATTTTTGTTACCTCTCGGTAACTAACCTCGCCGATAACATTTTTCATTTGCTCGGGGTCAACTCGGCGATCAAACAATTCCGGAGGATGATCGGTCACCTTGACATAAGTGTAACGATCCGTGCGGATACCATAATGCTTTGAAGCTCCCCAGTAAGTGTAAAATTGGGATTTTCGCCAATCGTCCACCCAGTCCTCTTTCAGTAACGGCACCATGCTTCTGCCTTGCATGGCTTTGGGTATTTCCGCTCCAGCTAATTCAAGTAAGGTTGGAGCAATATCCACGTTGATACAGAGGTCGTCATTCACTGTGCCTGCCTCAATTAATTTAGGATAGCGAATAATGAAAGGCATCCGCATAGATGTCTCCAGGATGAGCCGTTTGTCATAGAAGCCGTTTTGCCCAAGCCAATAACCTTGATCAGAAGTATATATAACAATGGTATCTTCAGTCAGACCTTCCACATCCAGATAATCTAAAACCCGTTTCAGATTGTCGTCGTTTCCTGTCAGGCATCGAATATATTTATGCATCATGTGCTGATAGGCGACACGGATCTTGTCCTTCTCACTACCAGGATCGTGCGGCCACATTTCATTGGGCGCTTCGTCGTTCAAATGGCGCTCATAATAATTCGCTCCCCCTTTTTTTAAGGCCGTGGTGTACAACATATGAAACTTAGTCCGCTTCATAAACTCCTTCTTCATATTGGAATTACTCTCACGCGGGTCGTCATAGAGTGTGGGTGCCTCAGGAATCTCAACATCAGCCAACAAATCATCGTAGCGTGCCGCATGCCCGTATTCGTGGTGAGGTGCCTTGAACTGGAGGCTTAACAAAAAGGGTTTCTCGCGATCACGTCCTTTCAACCAATCCATCGCAATGTCGGTATAGATATCCGTGGAATATCCTTTTCTTTTCCAGGTTCCTTCAGAACCGTTGAACGTGGGATCGAAGTAGCTCCCTTGGCCTTTCACCACCATATACTTGTCATAACCCTTGGGGAGGCTCTTCAAATGCCATTTACCCACTAAAAAGGTTTGGTAACCTACCTCCTTGAGTAGTTCAGGATATTGAGGGGAATCATCATTAATCCCTCCACCGAGTCCGGTTACACCATTCTTATGGCTGTATTGTCCTGTCAGGATGGAAGCTCGACTAGGAGAGCAGATCGAATTGGCACAGACAAAGTTATCAAAGCGCATGCCTTCATTCGCTAGCCGATCAATCGCCGGAGTTTTGGCATAGTCTTTCAAATAAGTATCGTAGGCCGAAATAGCTTCGAACGCGTGGTCATCAACAAGAACGACGACGACATTAGGTTGAGCAAAGGCACTGATACCGAACCATAGGACAGCTAGAACAAGAGGTAGGATATTTTTCATTCTTAGGGTAAAAAATGCATCGTGGATACTTCCAATCAAACAGGCAATCCAACTATCCCACTATTTTTAGGTCACCCATCTCAAAACAGGTGCTGGACAGTTTCCATTTTCTATAACATTTTAGAACTCATTCCCTATGAAAACTTACCTTACTCCCCTAACGTATTTGTTCAGCGTTTTCATTTGCTTTTAGCGTTCGCAGCAGCCACTGAAAAACCAAATATGAAACACATCGTCGTCTATCAGGAAGATGGTAAATTTGCCGGATGGCCTGCTAACAATGGGACCTGGCAATTTGAAGGTGACGATATCCTAGTGGGTTTTACGCGGGGCGATTATCAGTTGAACGATGGGCACAACATCGGTCCGGAAGAAACGCAGTTAAGCTGGGTGGCAAGATCTACCGATGAAGGAAACAGTTGGGACGCCTACAATCCGCCCAATTATGTCGGTGACTTCGGGAGAATCCCCCTGACTAAATTTCTTGGAAAACCGATTGATTTTTCAGCTCCCGGATTTGCCGTAAGAATGGTTGGGATCGCTTACCATGGAGCCTATGACCCTGAAGGACATTTCTTCTATACAATGAATGGTGGCCAATCCTGGAAAGGTCCCCACAGCTTTGGCAATTTGCTGGAATGGCCGGAACTTAAGGAAAGCGGATTCGAGGAGCTCACCCCACGTACCGACTACGTAGTCCTGGGGAAACACGAAGCGCTTTTCATGATTTCGGCACGAAAGAAAGATCAATTTGGTACTGACAAGATTTTCTGCGCTCGGACCACAGATGGTGGAAAATCTTTCGAGTTTGTGAGTTGGATAGTGCCAATAACTGATACCGCACGAGCAGTGATGCCACAGACTTTTAAAATGCCAGATGGGACTCTGGATGCATGCATGCGCCGCCGTTCCGAATATGGACAAGGCACAGAAAACTGGGTCGATGCCTATAGCTCACAGGACCAAGGAAAGACGTGGCAATTTTCTGCCAAAGTGGGAGACGCAGGAGCCGGTAACGGAAATCCACCTGCGGTTACTGCTACCAAGGATGGGCGACTTTGCGCAGTGTTCGGGGATCGTGCGGTTGGAAATATGATGGCGGCTTACAGTTCCGATGGCGGAAAGAATTGGACCGCCCCCTTCGTCTTACGTGACGACTTCGGTTCCGTAGACGGTGAAACCAATGATCTAGGTTATCCTAGGTTGTTCAGTCGGTCCGACGGCAAGATGGTAGCTCTTTACTATTACTCTACTAAAGAGAACCTCCACCACATTACAGCGACCATCTGGGATCCTTCGGAGTAAGAAAAGTTATCATCGGCTTTGAAATATGGAGCTTGTTAAGACTTCCACCAAGAGATCCTGCATTCCGTACCCGTTTCTCGATACTCGCTCAACAATAGTATTAACTTCCATTTTGTCCTTAAAGGTCAATTCCCTCCCGGTGCCATAGGTTAGGAGCTTGGTTGTCAGATTGTGAGCGAATAATTCCCTGCGTTCAATCAGCGCTGTAACCAGATCTATTTCATTTTCCAAATATTGACCTGACGGCAACTCGCTCGAACCATCAATTTTCCTACCTTTTGAGCGGCGAGCGATTTTACCGTCTCCAGAGAACATTGTGTAGTGCTCACGGAAACCACCAATAGGATCGTAGTGCTCCAAACCGAAACCCCAGGGATCGATACGGGCATGACAGTCGGCACAAGATTCGTTGCTCCGGTGTTTTTCCAACTGCTCACGAATGGTCGTCGCGCCTCGAGTATCTGGTTCAATCGGAGGGACATCAGGCGGCGGGGGCGATGGTGGGGTCCCTAATATATTTTCAAGTACCCATACTCCCCTTACGACAGGAGATGTCTCTACTCCGTTAGCCGATGCGGTTAAAACACTGGCGTGACCCAAGAGACCTTTGCGTCTAGCAGAAGCTGGTAGCTCCACCTTTTGGAACTGCTCTCCAAACTTACCCGTTAAACCATAATGAGTTGCCAGTGCATCATTCAAAAATGTGTAGGAAGCTTCTATAAAGTCAGTGATGGGCCTGTTTTCCTGCAACACGTAGTCAAAGAACATGCGTGTCTCCGTGTTAATGGCCGCTTCGAGACGTTTTTTATAATAGCTTGGATACTGGGCATTGCTGGGGGGCATCGAACCTATTTTATCCAAGCGAAGCCAAGCCCGGGAAAATTGCTTTGTAAAACCACTGGACCGTGAATCCTCCAAGAGTCTTTTCACTTGTTGAACAAAGATATCCTCTCGTAATAGTTTTTTCGATGCAGCCAGATTCAACAACTCCTGATCCGGCATGGACGACCACAGGGTGTATGACAAACGAGAAGCCAATTCATAAGCATTCAATTCAGTGCCATCCTCAGAGTTCCCTTCATCCAGAAAAAGAAATCTCGGAGAAGTCAGGATAGCAGACAGTCCAAGCTTGATGGCCTCTTCATGTTCGATCCCAGCTTCGATCCGGTTCTTCACATAATCGATATAATGTTGCACTTCCTGTCGCTTCACAGGTCGCCGAAAGGCTTTGGCTGAGAAACTTGTCATCATTCGTGCAATGTTGACTTTCTTCGCATCGATAATCTTTCCAATTACATTTCGATGCCCCTTCGACGGCCACTCCCGTTCGAGTGGACCTTCCAGTTTCATTTCATAGACACGAACTCTTGGGCCGACGTAAAACTGCGAGATATACAAACGCGTCTCTGGATTAATCTGACTTTCCGGTAGCGAAATTCCCTGCTCCTTCATTCGATCAATATCGGCATTTCCGGGAATTTTCGCATAAGGATGGTAGGCATTAATGACCCGATTAAGGATGCCTTTGGCCGCACCTGGACCGTTGATATAATTGATGAATGGAATCGAGCCTGCTGACATCCATGATGTAATTTCAAAGGTGGCTGGTTCGTTATCGATCAGGTCAAACACACCTCCGAGTTTGCGACCCGCCAGATTTGATTTATCCAAGAATCGCTTGTCAGTGGCATGCCAGATGCCGAGCTTCAAAGGATCTGACAGGTCCAGTTGTAAAATCTCTGGGTCATACGGATTGCTGCGACCAACAGCCTCAGCGGTGACAGTGATTTTGTAGGTCCCGTCAGCAGGTACGCCTTTTTTAACAAAATCCAAAGGAGGGTTGGTTCTTCTATCGGCAGGTTCTCCGTGAGCTATGTCGAAGAAATTACCAGACTCGTCCAAGACTGTATATCTGACCTGGGCATTTCCTCTCGTCTGTTTCGTAAAATCCTCCGGCTTAAAAATCCAAGTCTGTTTCTTTGGTCTTTCCTGCCCAAACACCAGGGCCTGGTCCAAGTAAGTACGAGCTGCCTTGAGATACAACGCCAACTGATGTTCGGAAAGCACCTGCGACTCACCTATATTAGTAAATCCATGTTTCTCCTGATCTATAGGAAACTGAGTGGTGGCATCTGCTATGTCAGGATTCACTCCCAACAAATATCGCATGGTGTTATTGTATTCGTAACGGGTAAGCCGTCGAAGGACAGTCTCCGAGGGAGCTCGGTTCTCTTCAACTGCAATTAGATACTCCGCTATCGAATCCACAGCTTCGCGACGCTCCTCTGAAGAAGGTTGCAACACGTCATCCTCATCAGGCGGCATATCGCCTAGATATAGCAGGTCCACAATTTCCTCCAGAGTAAACAACTCGTCTGGATCTTCCGGATTCAGCAAAAAAGCTTCAAACGAACGGTCGCCCTTTTCTTTTTCGTCGTTGTGACAATCGATACAGTATTGCTTGACGAAGGGAAGCACACTTGGGGCGAGGTGTAGATCTTCAGCACTCTTTACACTAGCCGTGAAAAGGAGGCATGACAGGGTGATTGAGAGACAGGGCGACAAGGTTATGAGGTGATCTGGTGACCTGATAATTGAGCGAAATGAAAGCATAAGAAATATAGCCCTACTTTTTTGAGATGACCCAAGTTTCGGGGTGATTGATCATACCAACGAAGGTTCTTAGAATCTCGTCGTAGCTTGTATAGAGTTTTGAACCAAAGTCCCGATCAAGATACTTACATTTAACCCCGAACTCGATCCAGGTTTTTGTCTCTGCAGCTTCTGCTTCACAATCATTTAGCTTCGCTACAAAAGCAGCTTTATACCGTCGCTTTCTCCAAGCTTCTGCTAAGTTTGCACACACACTTCTCGAAGAACGACGAATCTGATCCGTCAACGAGTAAGTCTCCTCTTTAGGAAAAAATTTGGATGCCTCGAAGATCTCCATAGCTGCATCAAATGCCTTTCGATAAACTTCCAATTCTGTATGCGTCTTAATTTTCATTTTAAATCCTCAAAGTCTTAGCTGCTCACCTTTTCACCCCATCTCCTTGTCACCATGTCAGATCTTACTTTCACCAAGTCACCTGCTCACCCGGCCACTTCCAATCCTGTCAGTGTGCCAGAAGAGAGATTGAATTGATCCAAGTCTGCACCAAAACGCTGCAACATAGAAACATAGAGATTACAGGCCGGAGTATAGGCACCTCGGCTCTTGTCTTTCTCGTAGCGTATATGTTGCCCATGTTTGAATCCACCACCGGCTAACAATAAGGGTAAGTCTTTATTACTGTGAGAGCTCGCATTTCCCATTCCACTGCCAAACAACGCCATGGAGTTATCCAAAAGCGTTTTGCCATTGGGCTCTTGCACACTCGAAAGCTTATCCAGAAATCGGGAGAATTGGCTGGTATGGAAATTTTCAATAATAGACAGCTCCTCAATGTAGCTCTCAACCTTACCGTGGTGGGTTAGTTGATGGTAACCTTTGGTAATTGAGAATCCGCCCAAATTCGTACCGATATCAGAAAGTTCTAAAGTAATCACTCGCGTGGAATCCGTCTGCAATGCGAGAGCGATCAGGTCGTAGTAAAGAGGTACGCGGTTAGCAAAATCCATATCATCAGCTCCATTGGGAATCTCGTAGCTAACAACCGGTTTGGGTTTATCGAGCCAAGCCTCCGATTGGGTAAGCCGTTTTTCCAAATCACGGACCGAAGTGAAGTACTGATCTAATTTTTCTTGGTCGTTCTTGCCTACACGATTCATCAAGTGGTCGGCATCCTGCCTTACCAAATCAAGAATACTTTTTTCCTCCGCGTGCACTCGTTTGAGGATGTTTAATTCATTGGGATCCGTTTTCTGAAAGAGCAAAGAAAAGAGCACCCGCAAATCCTGAACCGGTGGTATGGGAACTCCCGAATTCGTCCAGGAAAGAAGATTTCCCGCTGAACTCCCCGAAGTAAACTGCATCGAGGAATAGCGGGTCTGCGTTCCGACAAATTCCGCTGCTTTCTGATCTACCGAGATATTACTCTCCTTATAGCCCTTGGCGTTCTTAGTCAAAACACCAGATAGATAAGCATGAACGCCACCATGCCCCCCTACACCTTCCGCACCATGATCTAGCTGGGAGAGCACCGTGAAATTGTTTCGGTGCTTTCCCAAAGGCTTCAATAATTCCGGCAATGCGTAGTTAGTCCCTGTTTCGGTGGGAAAAAACAGCTTTGGTACAAACCCAAAGTTCGTGCCCACACACACCATTCGCATGGGAACCTCTGCTGCTTTGGTTGCGGCAGCCATGATATCCAGATGGGGTAAGGCCATTACGGCTCCGCCCAATCCACGTAAGAAAGCACGACGATTTATCTGGGTAAATTGAGTTTTCATAGGGTTCCTGTATTGAAAGAAAAGGAGTTAGTAAGAACTATCCCACATATTTCAATCTAAGAATACTAGTGGTATTCTAAGGGTTATGTGACAGTAATGTTAGGAAATTTAAATATTTATACAACCCAGTTGTTCAAGGCGTAGTTTTAATGAAAATCCCCTGCTTCGCATAACCCGGATAATCGCCATTCTCATAGCTATTGTTAGCGGAGTCTAGCCAAGCCATGAGTTCTTGGCGTAATGAATCCGCCACTTCGGCCTCCATATTGATAAGGTTATTCATTTCCGAGGCATCATTTTTTATGTGATACAGCTCATCGCGTTTGGTTTTATCAAACCAAAGCAACAGTTTATAATCGTCGCTAATGATCGAAGCAGACGGCGACTTCTTTTGCATAGAAGAAGCAAATGGAATAAATTTGTCCCGGCTCCAATCTGCCCCCTGAAGCAGCGCTAAGATATTTGTTCCATCAATGGGACGGTCATTAGGAAGTTTAGCTCCTAGAATGGCTGCCAGCGTTGGTAGATAATCCAAAGTGCAAACCGGCTCGTTCGAAGTCGATCCTGCCTCGATCACACCCGGCCAGTAAGCAAATGCCGGAACACAGACGCCGCCATTATAGAGATACCGTTTTCTTCCCTTAAACTCTCCGGCCTCACCGTAGTAAACACCCCCATATGGATTGTATTCCGACTCCGGGATTCCAGTACCTTCCGGGCCGTTGTCAGAGCAGAAGAGGATGAGCGTGTTTTTCTCTATCCCTAAAGTCGTAAGAGTCTGGCGTAAACGACCTACCTCATTGTCAATCGAAGTTATTGAACCCAGGTAATGTTGTCGTCCGAGTTTTTCATTGGGATATAGAGCTCTCAGTTCCTCACCAGCTCGAGTTGGCGAATGGGGTCCGTAGAACCAGATAGTAGCCAGGAATGGAGTTTCCGCCTCTGCGGAACTTTTTACAAAATCTAACGCTCGATCCATCATGATCCTTTCGGAAGAACCTTTCCAATTCCCTTCAATCTCTTTTCCATTGGACCAGAAGTGAACGCGATGCTTTGGAATCCGCAGACCCGTTTCGTCTAGAGGATCCCAAGTCGCGATATTCGTTTCGGTCGTGAAGGTCACATCGTAATTTCGCTCCCAGGGAGGGCCATACCGTTCCGCTGCTGTTGCCGGCGCGGGTCCCGACAATTCAGGATCTTTGGTCAGCGTCCCTAAGTGCCACTTACCAAAGTGCCCTGTGGTGTAACCCTTGGACTTGGCAATCTGTGCCATGTTAATTTCACCCTCGGGAAGTTTTCCTATGTTTACGCCTATCATTCCAAATCGCATGGAATGACGCCCTGTTTGAACACAGGCTCGAGTCGGGGAACACACCGGACCTACTGAGTAAAAGCGCGTAAAGCGAAGACCGTCTCCTGCCATCCGATCCAAGTTAGGTGTCTTAACAAGATTATTTCCGTTAAAACCAACGTCGCCGAAACCTAGGTCGTCAGCCATCAGGAAAATGATGTTCGGCTTAGAATCAGCAGTAGCTACTTGAATGAAACAAAACGAGCAGCATGCCATCCAAAAAATATTAAACATCAGTTTCTGCATATCTCTTTGGGCGTTAATCAAAAAATGGGAATTCATGGTGATAGGATACTATTGTTCTACCGGATGAGCACCTCAAGGATTCTGCAAATATGGAATGCGCATACTCTTTTCACTTTCCCATTGAGAACTAAGATCACGGTATATTTTCCGAGCGTCATCGATCCGCTTAATCAATGCCGGAGCTTGCTCTCCTAAAGTCCTTTGCTCTTCCAAGCTGCCCAAAGAGTTGAGGTAGGCGGCACGATAATCATCCTCAGTGAAAGAAAACCACTCAGCGGGGATCGCTTGAGCTTTAGCTCCATCGTGGTTTGTTGAAAAGTAAATATAGGAGATTGTAGATGATTGTATGTCAACACGATTTTGTGTGCTTTTCCTGCTTGAAGCCTTACCGCAGAATTTGCTTCACCTCTATCGCGCTTATTAATGACTACTTGGCCATCAATCATCAGCGTCGTGGCACCGGATGTATTCAAGTAAAGAGTATCAGGAAGGGCGTGATTCTCTGGGATTGTCAAAAGTCCTTGCCAGCGGGCGGACCAGAATCTTCCCCTGGGCCGATTATTCCCCCAGACTTCAACGGAATTATCAAAGAAATCCATAGCTTTGGCCCGAACAAGGTTTGGCCTGGCGTACCAAGCCCCAACCAAGGAACCAGTCCCTGTTTTGGCGGGCGTGGTTTCCGGATTCGCAATATTTCCAGCCAACGTTTCCAGTTCGTTCAGGCTCTGTAAGCTGCGTTCAATCAATTCAGGCACCTCCGAATGCTTCCAAAAACGTAAAGACGGGCGCTGCACATAAATAGGAGTCGTATGAGCGGCAGAACCATTATCGGCATAAACTCTGGCCGCGAGCCAGCAACCCGCTCCCGCATCGATTTCAAAATCAAGTTCCAGCTCACCGGAGGATGATTCCGTTTGCTTGGCCGACTGAATCACTTCGCCTAAACGAACCACTTCCAAGCGAATAGGAACGAGCCGATCCGCATGTCCCCAGGCTCGTGCTTTTACACGAAGGATGTTTGTGTCCTGATCCAAATTGATTTGGTCACCTGGAAGCGAGTCATTGACTGAAAATTCGATCATCGGTCCGTTGGTGACGAAGGTCTTACCCTCTTCCAAGGCTTTGAACTAGGCATCGGCAGAGAAGGCGGATTGGCCCAAATTCGCATACACCCGCACTTCGCCCACCGTGCCACCCCAAGGAACATCTGAACCGGCGGAAGCATTAATCTTTTCTCCCAAATTCAGGAAATGGTAGTAGAGCTCGGTGCCCAAATGGTGGAATTGCAGAATTTCCACAAAATCCACCTTTCCTTTTGGGATATTCAAACTGAGGTCTCGTTCTATATTGAACAATCCGCGATTGATATGCGCGTATCCGTAGAGTCCTCCATGTTGTTTGACGGTATCATAGACCCAATCGTGTAAGTAATAGTGGGATGTGTCTCTCACTCGCTTATCAATATTCAAAGCAATGGTGTGACCGAGATGGGCGATCCTCGGATCTTCCTGGCCGGGAACTAAAACGGTATCCTCAACCCGGATACGGCTTGACTTCCCAAATGCTCTTTGCTGGAAAAATGTTCGTTCATGATCCCCCATTTCCAGAACGTTTAGCAAATGAGTATCTTCAGCCAGCGCCCAAACGAGTAAGCGTTCTGCATCCGCATCGCTTTGAATTTGCATGTGTACGTGATCGTCCCCCGAATACCAGCCACGATTAGCCATGTGGACCCAACGTTTCGGCTGGTAGGATTTTTTCGTCGTTATTCCGGCCTTAATTGAAACGGTATCAACCACCGCTAAGTGTTCGATTCCCCGTAAGATAGTAATTTTCCAATCACCTGGCGGCAAAGACATGTCGAATGGACCGGAACAAATCCAATAATGGCCGGGTTCCATTCCAGGATAAGATATAAAGCGACTTCCTTCTATTCGTTCACGAGTTCGTGACTGGGAATCGAATTGAGAAGTGAAGTCGACATTCCTCCCTGGCGGCCGTGTACTTCCATCGAAAAGCCATTGTAACTGAACCATTGCTGGCGTGGGCTGGCCGGTATCGTCAGAAAGGATATCTACTTTCAATCGTCCTGTTGGAGGAGCAATTAGCTGAATGGGAAGGATTCTGGATGCTGCTAAACCAAAATCTAGGAAAACATAAACATGTGTTATTCCATCAGGAACGTGGTTCATACTGAGCAAGGCCCAAGTCGTTCCGGCAGAAGCGACCGGAACTGTGAGCGTCTTTTCGGTCCTTGAAAGATCAAACGGGACGACATTATAGCTTGTGGGACCGGCCCCGTTCAGAACCTTAAACAACAGACCACCACGATCACTCCGAAGTCGAAAGCTCACTTCCGGAATTGAAATCGACGCATTGGAATTTTTTAAATCGATGGTCGGCACAGCCTCCAAAGCTTCCAGAAGCTCATGAAATTTTTCTTGGGGAATTTCCCCATCCTGTTCTTTTTCACCTTTCTTCAACTCCCCGTTCAACCATTCTCGTTGATCTACATCCAGCACAGCAAGCAGGTCAGGATGATTGTGCAAGAGCGCCGAAGCCAACAACAAGGGCCCTTGAGCCGAAATTCCGATCTCATGCTCCGGGTGAGCCAAACTCCCAAGGGCAGTGCTTAGAAGAAGGAGACATGTGTAAAGACAGGGGAAGTTACGATAAGTCATGGTGAATATGTTCTATAAAAGATGTTAGAACTTATTATAGGATTTAGAAAGCCCCATATTATGGATCGGCAATTTCTTATCCCGGACAAATACATCAATCACCAGTAATCCGACCGCTGCCAAATAGGAGAACCGGTATACAAGTCCCCTATTGAATAGTGGGAGTTAGGGACGGCAGCAGAATCCATGATGCGTGTGATGCTTTTAACTACTTCCGGAAACTCAGAAGCGACATCATTCTTTTCTCCAAGATCATTATTCAAGTCGTAAAGCTGGATTGAGCCGTTGACTCCATGGCGAATGCCCTTCCAGTCATCTAGCCGAACCGCCTGGTCATACCGTTGTCTAGTGTGTCCGTAATCCCAATACAGATACTCATGGGACTCTTTCAGCGCTTTTCCGAGAAACGCATCCAGCACACTAAAACCATCACCTCCAGAATACACCGGAAAACCTGCGACTTCAGCCAAGGTGGGTAACATATCCCAAAAAGCAATAATTTGATCGCTTACGCTTTCCGCAGGGACCTTCCCTTTCCAGCGTGCAATAAATGGAACACGAATGCCTCCCTCATACAGCGTCCTCTTTGCCCCTCGTAAGGGTCCGTTATTGTCGAGCTCTTCATAGGGACCGCTATCCAATGGACCTTGATCACTGGTAAATATAATCAAGGTATTTTCCGCTAATCCAACGCTATCGATTAAATGAACGATCCGGCCAACATCAGAGTCGAGCCGACTTACCATCGAGGCATACTTCCTGGCCGCCAAACTCCATGGTTTATCCTCGTAGGCGCCCAAGTTTGGTACCGATAACCGATCCTCATCCTCACTGCGTGCCGAAAAATGAGGCACCGTATATGCCGCATAGAGGAAAAACGGTTTTCCTGCGGATTCCGTGATAAATTGTATTGCACGATCCGTCATCGCGTCGTGGCTGTAGATCTGTTTCGTTTTGCTGTTTCCCGGATAGTTTACTTTTCCGCCCGGAGCCGAACTGTCATCCAAATACTCAGGAAAATAGTAATGAGCATGGTCCTGGTTTTGATACCCAAACCACATGTCAAATCCTTGCTGTGTTGCATCGCCTACCGTTCCAGGATTCCCCAGACTCCATTTTCCAATTCCACCCGTCAAATAACCGGCATCTTTCAGGACTTCAGCGACAGTGATGTCTTCATGCTCCAAGTAGTTATCGTAATGCGGCACATTATCACGGGCAGGTGTATGCCCATTATGTAAACCAGTCATCAGGACGCTTCTCGATGGCGTGCAAACAGGTCCTCCTGCATAAGCCTGAGTAAAGCGCATACCTTCACCGGCTAGAGCGTCGATATTGGGCGTTAAAATTTTCTTTTGCCCATAACACCCCAAGTCACCGTAACCAAGATCATCGGCCATAATGAAGACAATGTTGGGTTGAGCAGTTAGACTACTCGCAAAAGCAAATAGGCCGAGAACAAAGACTCTGACAGATAGATTTTTCACGGATATTTCTTGGCGCTTTTGTTCACATCAGCTTCCCAGATTTCCCAAGCAGTACTAAGTGACGCGACTCTTTCCGGCATTGACGAAGTCAGATCAATGGTTTCTCCGATGTCCTCATCCAGATTGAACAGTCCGGTTTTTTCATTCGCATGAACCAGTTTCCAGGGTCCGCTTCGCACCGCCCAATTCCCCCGGATTCTCCAATACAAATTTCGAGTCGGCAGCGATTTTCCATCAAAAAGCAAGGGAGCGAGATCAGCCCCATCCAGTTGGAGGTCGTCCGTGGAAACTTCTGCCAATTTAGCAAAAGTGGGAAACCAATCAGTGGAGTGCGTCGTTTGATCAGTCACTCCCCGTTTGATCTTTCCTGGCCAGGAGACAATGGTCGGAACCCGATGGCCTCCTTCATAAACCTGGGTCTTTTGTCCACGCAGTGGTCCGTTGCTGGATATGTTTTCAAAGCCACCGTTGTAATTGATATAGCCGCCATTATCGGACGTGAAGATTATCAGCGTATTTTTCATCAACCCGTTCTTTTTTAAAGCGCCTAAAATTTCGCTTACACTCGTATCCAACGATTCAATCATCGCCTTCACATGCGGATACACATTGGACCTATCTGGAATCACACCCCACTTGTCATCGTGGTAGCCCGTTTCGGCTTGACGATGAGGTGGATCCTCCGGTCCCTGCCAGGGGAAATGTATGGCCAGGTGAGGCACATACAAAAAGAACGGTTCATCACGATGACTCTCAATGAAATCAATACTATGCTTTGTGAGCAGATCCGTGGTGTAACCTTCCTCCGGTGTCATCTCATCATTCGTCCACCAATCTTCACGTCCACTGCGGTCAACATGCGTAAAGAAGTCGCCATCTCCGGATCCCAGACCACGAAATTCATCAAAGCCCTGCTTGGTAGGAAAGTAAGGCGGTTGAAAACCCAGATGCCATTTACCGAAGCAACCGGTAGCATAGCCTTTCTCTTTTAAGACTTCAGCAATCGTTACCGCTTCGAGAGGCAAGCCGGAGTTAAAATCGTCAACCCCGGAAATCGCCCCGTCAAAATTGGGACCGAAGCGTTGTTGATAGACACCGGTAAGGGTACCAGCACGCGTAGGTGAACACATAGGGCCCGATGAATGAAAATCCGTAAACCGCAACCCACTCGCAGCAAGAGCATCGATATTGGGCGTTTTGTTTTTGGCATTTCCATAACAAGCCAAGTCACCATAACCCAGGTCATCGGCCATAATGAGGACGATATTGGGAAGCGCCTGCAGACTTAGAAAAGAGCCGAGAAAAACAAATAAGGCCAATAGATAGATGGGGCTTTTTCCTGTAGGAGCGGCTTTACGCCGCGATTTCACCTGCAACGAGCGATCGCGGCGTAAAGCCGCTCCTACAATTTTAATAAACATTTCGAGTCTCATCATCTAACCAACTCCTCCAACTGCGCCTCCAACTTGGGCAAGAACCGTTTGTATTTTTTCTGACTAACCACATTCACTGTTTCTAGATGATCGCTGTCATGGTCATACAGCTCGCGAGCCAGAATATTGCTCGTATTAAAGTTTCGCCATTCCGTATAGCGGAAACGATCCGTTCGAATGGTATAACCCATGGATTCCGGCATTTTGCCTTTTGGGTAGTTCGGCCGCGGCGTTTGAGTCAACACCGCTGCCTTATGATGCTCATTGGGATTTTCTAACAAATGAACCAATGATTTGCCTTGCAGATTGTCAGGTGCCTTTAACCCACAAAGCTCCGTCAACGTTGGATATAGATCGAGTAGTTCAACTAAGGCATCTGTTCGTTGTCCTGCCTCGTGCTGTGGGCTAACGATCATCATGGGCACCCCTGCATCAAGCTCGAAGGCAGTGGTCTTCCTCGTTAATCCGTGTTCTCCCAAATGAAGTCCGTGGTCCGACCAATAAACGATAATGGTGTCTTCCCGCAATCCAAGCCGATCAAGTTCACTTAACACCTTACCTACTTGCGTATCCAAATAACTGATCGCAGCCAAGTGACCGTGATGCATTTCGCGAAGCTCATCCGGTTTGGCCCGACCGTCATAACGCGAGCTGGTTAATGCGATATCAGGAACGTCCTTGGGTGGCTCCAAGTGATCAGGCACAGGAACTGAATCTCTGTCATACCAATCCCAATATTTTTTGGGAGCGTTAAAGGGCGTGTGCGGTTTCCAGAATCCTACTGCGAGGAAGAAGGGTTGCTCCTTCTTACTTAAAATACCCAACGCTTCTACTGCTTTATTAGCCACTCGGCCATCGTAGTAAGCTTCGTCAGGCACGTCCCGGCATTCCGTTCCACCAGCGCCTGATACGAGATTGGCCGGTAAATCACCACTCACTTGAGCATCATCATGACCATGCGAGCCATAGTGAAGAAACTCTGGCTCGCTCCAGGAAACACGATCCCCTCTCCAGTCGTCTTGCCGATAATTGTGAAAGATCTTTCCGACGCATTGGGAATGATACCCGTTCTGTTTAAACAACTGCGGCAAGGTCACCACATCCGGCAAGTTCTGTCTGAAATGAGTGTATAGATCCCAGACCCGCAAGATATCAGGCCGTAATCCGGTCAGGAGTGAAGCTCGCGATGGATTACACACCGTTTGCTGACAATAGGCTCGCTCAAACAAAGTCCCCTGCTCTCCCAGTCGATCTATATTCGGTGAAATTACATGGTCGCTTCCATAACAACCGAGCTCAACGCGCAGGTCATCAACTGCGATAAACAATACGTTAGGGGGATTAAGGCAAAAGGCCAAAGATTGAAGGCAAAAAAAGAATCCTACAATCCATGCTAAACGATATCTTTGCCTACTATACATATTAACGAGTTCTTGGGTTCTTCTTGTAATAGAGGCGTCCATCCTCAGAGCCTACCAATAAATCGGGGATGCCGTTTTTATCCCAATCAACCAGTGTTGGACTTGATGTATGGCCGGACACTTTTCGTTCATCCATAGTGCCCTTATTTTGCAGAGCAACTTTGCCGTTTCGTTCGCCCAAGTTTCGATAAAAGTCTGCATTTTCGCCATTGAACAGAATATCCAGGCGACCATCTCCGTCCCAATCGACTACCTCCAATTTTCTCCGACCACTTTTTCCAGCAGGCCCACGAGTCAAACTTAGAGGATCTCCGTTCTCGTCTACAAAGATCCGCTCCCCAGGAAGCAAAACGAGTTGATTCTTTTTCAGTGCTCGTTTGAAAAATGCTAGCTCACCCTCATGATCCAGCATTACAAGATCCATGAGACCGTCTGTGTTCCAATCTACAGCTACCGGTGTTGTTCGCCATTGACTGACCAACTCGTCTCCTACCGGATTCCACCAATTCCAAGCAGGCTTGGGAGTTGCACCTGGCCACTCAACCGTGATGGCTCTGGCTTCATCCAGTAAGGGCTTTCCGGGTACTCCTATATTTCGATACCAAATAATTTTCCCCCAGATGGAGTTTACAACAATATCCAACATACCATCCTGATCCCAGTCGGCTACTGTTTGTGTTGTATAACCCCACTTGGATTCTGCAGGTCCTTGAATCGAACCGTTTCGTCCAGCTTGAATGCGAATGGTATGGCCACCCGCCTTGAGCAGTTTCACCCTAGCCCATTTGGGGTTTTCTCCTCCTCCTAGATTTTCAAAATAACCGATGTAGCCAGCTGTATTCCCGCAGATGATATCCTCGTCACCATCCTGATCCCAATCGACACCGTAGGGAGTCGCTAATGCGCCAAATTTAACATCATGAGCTTTCTGCTGGAAGTAGATCGGTTTTTCAAAGATGAGAGTTCCCTCCCAAGTGATGCCTTTGCTTTCAAGCAGTGCAACCCTACCATCCTCGTCACCGCAAATGAGATCCAAGTCACCATCTCGATCCCAGTCGAAAGCCACGGGAACGATCATCTGGAGGTCCATGGTTAAGATTTCGTCTCCAATCATCAGTTTTTGACCCGGGGCATAGAACGGAGATTCCCTGGAACCTCTATTTTGAAAATAGGTGAAGGAATCTCTGAACTCTCCGCAGAGTAAATCCAGATCACCATCATGATCGAAGTCGGCCAAATTGGGTGAAGGCCAGCCATAGACTTCTACAGGTAGACCACCAGCCATCACCTGTTTCGCTTTTGCATATTTGGGAGCTTCATTGGTTCTCTGATTTTTCAACCAGAACACATATCCTCGCAAAGGACCGTTCGTCCATTCGCCCTGTTCATTGTAAGCGTCATCCCAACCGTAGTCGGTCCAAACGCCAAAGCCAGCTATCAGGTCCTGAACACCATCGCCGTCGTAATCAACATACTTCCATTGCTTAGCCCGTGTTCTTCCGAGGGATTTATACACATCCTCTTGAGCGACACCCAGTGAAACACCGGTATCGATACCCTTCTCAAAAAACTCAGTATGCTCCATTCCAGGAGACAGCACACGCGGCTCCCCATTTACGTAAGACACCTGAACATTTTGCTTACCCTCACTGATACGGACCGGTGGCTCGAATACCGGCATCTTCACATTGCCTTGTGAATTCTCGAAGAAATAGGTCCCGTTAAATGGTTTATCCGGACAAACCACCACCAGGTCGAAATCACCGTCCCCATCAAAATCCATAGGCATGGGCCATGCCCAGAGCCCGACACCGAGGTCGACGACTAGGCCGGGGTTATTGTATTGGAGGCGTTGGAGTTTGGCATTGGCGGGCGAATTCAAGAATGGAAGTAGAGCAATCCATGCAAACAACACATTTACTGTAGGAGCGGCTTTACACCGCGATTTCACATGCAACGAGCGATCGGGGCGTGAAGCCCCTCCTACAATTTCGATTTCCATTACAACTTCTTAGGATCCAGCACCACATGCTTCACCCCTTCACGGTTATAGGTATAGGTGATATGCACGAGACCAACACTCGCTTGAATCATAGCGGGATAAGAATACTCACCCCAATGGCCTCCATCAGCTGGCCGAGAGTTTGATTCGAGCTCCAAGGTCACTACCGGCTCCCAACTCTTCCCATCATCTGAGATAGCTACATTCAACATTTGCCGACTGGGAATTTTCGTTTTCCGGGTTGTGTGGTTGTAAACGATTAGCTGCCGGCCATCTGCTAAGCTCACTGCATCCGTCCCTGCGCTGGGATTAGGAAGCTCAGTCGCGGCCATGTTGCTCCAGGTTCTTCCCCCATCCGAAGACCAACTTTGCGAAACCACCTGCTGCATACTGCGGCAGAGAATCTGCATATCGCCATTGGCATAGGTCAAAATGCTCGGCTGAATGGCATCGAATTCAATGCCATCATGAATGGGACCTATCACATCCCAGGTTTTTCCCAGATCACGGGTGACCTCGAAGTGGACTCTCCATCGTGTATCGTCGTCGGTTAATTCCACTTCTGTGCTCGTGGGGCATAAGATAGAACCATCCTCCAACTGGATCGGTTTGTTTTTAACCGGACCTAGCAAATGTCCGACCGCCCAGTGGTCACCCAGCTTGGTCGGCCATGACCAGGTTTTTCCATCGTCTTCCGAAGTAGTTAGCATACCCCACCACTCGCGCGGATTAGGGCCTACTTTATAAAATAACATCAAAGGACCCTCTTTGGGTTGAAACAAAACCGGGTTCCAACAGGGGTAGCGCAGACTCATTGACTGGACACCGTTTACGACTTCTGTGGGCTCAATCCACTCTCCGTTTTCCTGGCGAGATAACCAGATACCGACGTCCGGATCTTTCTCACGTGTTCCTGCAAACCAGGCCGCTACTAGCCCACTGCTCGTCTCAACAATCGTAGAAGCGTGACACTCCTTGGTCGGCTTGTTGGCAATATCAAAAAGCTGCTCAGATTTCACTAATGCCCCTTCTCCGGCCTTGGTTAAGGAAGGCAATTTACTTTGATCAACCAAAGCAAAAAGACTGGAGGATAAAATTAATAACAAAAACTAATCGTATCATGGTAGGTTTCATTCTCTGTGCCTTGAACCTGCTTGCGCTGAGTTCATCACGGAGCAGCGATCCTTCGAAGTGACCTGGCTTAATATCAAACAGTTGATAGAGCCCTACGCTACGGCAAGTGAGCTCACCTCTACAAGACAAATATAAGCCATGGAAAATAAAAACTACGATTATATAGCCATAGATATCTCCAAATCTGATTTGGAAGTCAGAACCGAACTGCACCGCTGTAGCGTCACTAATAACCTCACTGGATTTAAGGCGTTAGTTAAACTCGCTGGTAAGCAGGAACAGCCCTTGGTCGTTTGTGAATCAAGCGGTGGGTATGAACGTGATATGATGGATTACCTCCATCAAAAGCAAATAGCGGTTACTCGGGTGAATCCCGGCCGCATCCGAAACTACGTCCGCAGTGAAGGTATCAAAGCCAAGACAGATCCCATTGATGCGTTAATGATCCTGGGCTTTGCACGGGAAAAACAGTTACAACCCGCTCCAGTTCCCCAACCCATACGACAGGAACTGGCCGCTCTGTTGGATCGCCGAAGTCATCTTACTGAGCAGGCAGCGAGAGAAAAGAACCGTATCCAAAATAGCTCGAAGTTTATCAAAGCGTCTATTGAACGTATGATTAAGGAAGTAGAAAAAGAACTCCAACGCATTGAAAAACAAATACGCAAACTCGTTGCAAACGACCAGCAACTCACCGAAGAAACCAACATCCTCCAATCGGTATGTGGAGTAGGTGAAGTCACCGCGTGGACACTATTGAGTTACTTAAGCGAGATCGGAAAACTGAAACGCAATCAACTTGTCGCTCTAGCGGGTATCGCACCATTCAATAAAGATACAGGTATCTTTAAAGGGAAACGTAGAATTGAAGGCGGAAGGGCCAAAGTAAGAAAATGCCTCTACATGGCAGCTCAAACTGCTGCCATTCATAACCCGGTTATCAAAGCATACGTCGATGGCTTAAGAGCCAGAGGCAAACCTTACAAATGCGCAATGGTTGCTGCCATGAGAAAGTTACTCATACACATGCACATACTTATCAAAAAACATCAATTAACACTTGCATCATGACACAGTTGCTCTGTG
>Ga0114996_10002902_pt1 | contig 21728 bp, 21 predicted proteins | sample ArcticOcean_MG_C_4_FD_87039 | JGI IMG/M metagenome (GOLD analysis project Ga0114996, IMG submission 87039) | Marine microbial communities from western Arctic Ocean - ArcticOcean_MG_CB4_134 | ecosystem: Environmental > Aquatic > Marine > Oceanic | place: Arctic Ocean: Canada Basin | collected... | reverse complement strand
CCATGCCACCTTGGTCTCGGTTTATATCCCTGTTTATACAATAGATATAGATCTTATCTTCTTCTCGTTGATCGTCTTACTATGGACCCTGGATCAAGCAAAATCCTAACCGGACGTTACTGGAATCAACCACGAACGAGGAGAACTCATGAACAAAGGCATCAAGATCTTTATAGGACTACTGTCGATACCCCTGTTTGTTTTGGGACTGAAGACGATGTTTGATCCAACGAGCATGATAGAGAAATGGGGTATGGAGCCCCGGGGCTGACTGGCTTGAATAGCTTGCGCAGCATGTTTCCGGGAATACTCGTAGGCAGTGGGTTGATGATGCAGATGGGCATCTGGAAGAAAAATACCACCTGGTTCCTAGCAGCGGCCCTTTTGATGGGTGTTGTGGCGTTCGGCAGGATACTGAGCTTTGCAGTCGATGGTTTTGACTCTGCGTCGGTACCACCCACCGTGGTTGAATTATTGGCTCTAGCCGTCTTGGTGTTCGCGGATAAGAAACTTTGCGGTCAAAATGTCAGCCAAGAAAAAACTACTGAGTAAATGGTCGAGGCGCCGAGAATCGAAATAAATGGAACATACACCTCTCCCACTCCCACGCTAAGGAGCCTTTCGGTAGCAAGTCAGATGTGACTCAAACCCGTGAGTTCATACAAGACTTACAGGCAGCTATCGTAGCAGAATTCAAGAAAGGAACTTCCTTCTACCAGGTTCCGAATACGGTAAAGCTCCCCAAGTATGAACACTGGGACTTGTACAACCAATGGCTTCCTCTGAACGCCTGGAGAATGATGCTGCATATGGAAATGGGCCCCTTTCCCTGGGTGCCCGACCACGCTTATGGGGCTAGGCAATAGGTCCCGCTCACGAGCGTTCCTCTCCACCAGTTTCGGCTAAGAAGATCTCTCGCTGACGGAGAGGGCGGGGGTAAGGAGCATAGCGACTGAAGCACAAACCACCGAGCGTTAACCGACATAGAAGCATGAGAAGGAAAGTTGACTATTATAACGGTATACGATATAATATGATGTATGATACGCTCGTTCAGGAATCGCGGCACTGAAGACGTATTTGATGGAGTGCAGTCCAGAGCGGCTCGGCAAATTTGCCGGTCAACTCTTTGGCCAAACGCACAGCGAAAATTAGATCAACTCAATCGCGTCACAGAATTACACCAATTGAAAATCTCGCCGGGCAATCGCCTAGAACGCTTGCGCGGTGACCGAAGTGGCCAGTTTAGCATTCGTATTAACAACCAGTACCGCATCTGCTTTTCATAGGAACAGAGTTATGCCGATCACGTCGAAATCACAGATTACCACTAAACCTATGCGCATACAGGGACATCGCCTACCCAAGGAACGACCCCCAACGCATCCCGGCGAAATGCTGTTGGAGGAATTTCTCAAACCAGAAGGAATTACTCAATCAGCCTTTGCTATTCGACTGCAGGTGTCTTTTCCTCGTCTGAATGAAATTATCCGAGGCAAACGCGCCGTTACAGCGGATACGGCCTTGCGACTGGAACGGGTGTTAGGTATGCCGGCTGACTTTTGGATGGGATTGCAGATAGATTGGGATCTATGGCATGCAATGCGCAGCGATAAGATAGCTCTAATCGAGGCATTAGAGCCGCTGGAGATGGCTTCTTAGTACGCTACTCTTTCACTTCCCTTCGCAGTAATGCTTGTGCTATCCACCTAAAACGATTACGAGGCAAATAAGGTCATGACGGAATTAGAAATAACTTCAGTGCATCAAGAAGAGTATGAGCGCGATGGGTATACCATTGTCAAAGGCGCCTATGATGCTGAGGAGTGCGATCAGTTTATCGAATACATGATGGACCTACACGCCGGGCGCACGACCGTTGAAGGTTACGAACCCCGCGCGGCGGACGATTGGAGCCGCTTGATTAGCCGCAACTTGCACCATCCGGCAGGTTTGGCCTGGATGTTGGATTCGCGGTTGCGCCAGCCGTTGCACACTTTCTTGGGCGCAGATCCGGATGGGGTACAGAGCATGTATTTTTATACGGGGTCGGAGCAACGGCGGCATCAGGACGCCTATTATTTGCCGGGGTGTATGTCGGCGTGGGTTGCTCTACAGGAGGTTAGCGCCCCCAATGGGAGTATTCATATCCAGGTGGGCTCCCATAAGAAGCCGCTGATGGCGAAGCAGAATTTTAGAGAGGATGAAGAGGGCAATAAGGGACCGTGGTACGAGTGGGATCAGGATGACGCGTTCGATGCTTTATTTGAGCGCAACGGGTTGCCGGAAATTGCCATCGAAGCTTCAAAAGGAGATGTAGTATTTTTTGACGGCGGGCTGATCCATCGCGGCGGACCCATTTTGGAGGTGGGGTCTTTTCGGCACAGCTGGGCCGGTCATTACATTCCCCGTTCTTACAATCCGTGGCCCTACGAGAGCACACCCAGGTTGCGGATTTCATTCGATGGGGGCTGCCGCTTTACGCCTACCCATTAAGCGACGTTTAAAATTAAGGAGATCATTATGGAATATCGCAAGTTTGGCAGTACAGATATGCTACTCAGTAGCGTGGGGTTAGGTGGGTTGTTGGCGCATTACGAAGGGGTCAACGGCCATCCGCCGCCCGAGGAGAAACGGCGCATCTACCTGCGGGCGGCCGAGCTGGGCATCAATCTATTCGACACCGGCTATGGAGATGAGGTGCATATCCCGGAAGAATTGAAAGGCCCTAAGGACGATCGTTATTTCTCTCTGAAAGTGGGTGCCCCTGCGGCAGCCGATCTGGAGGCCTTAGTCGATAAACATCTGACAAATTTGCGCCGTGATAGCATCGACATCCTCCGCGTACACCACTACGGCTATGTTGGAGATGCGGCGCTGGCCGAGCGCATCGAAGAGCTCAAAAAAGCGGGCAAGGTGCGGTCCTTGTGCCTGATCCGGCACATGCTTGAGGACCAGGAAAGTTACGCCGCGCGCGGACCCGAATCGGCAGCCGATGCGGACCTGGTCATTTACAACTATGTATGCCGTTGGCAGGAAACGGGTATCGAGCAAGCGGCGGCGGCGGGCAAGGGCGTATTGATCATGAAGGCATTGGGCGGTCAGTGGGTGAGTTGGCAAGATAAAGCGCAGACGGATTGGGATGCGGTCGACGAATCTAAGGTAGAGGAATTGTCGCCCAAGGGAGAGGGCATCCGTAGTGAATTGCCCCTGGTCTACCCCATTGTCTCGGGGCCCTGGCACGAATTGGCCGAACCGGGAGAAGTGGTGCCGCGGACCGAGCGGGCTGTATCATGGGTGCTGGAAAACAAAGGAGTGAATTCCATTCTGGTGGCCTTTGCTAGTGTGGAGGAATTGGAAGAAGCCGTCGGTGTTAGGGAGCTGGTTTGATCTGGATTTTATTGTTGTGTATAGATATTGAATGTTGTAAAGGTCCAATAGCCGATCGTTGATATAACTCTAATCTTGAGGTGATGTGATGAAAGTTATAATGGTAATGTTTGATTCTCTCAATCGGCATATGTTGCCGCCCTACGGTTGCGATTGGACCCACGCTCCCAATTTCCGGCGTCTGGCCCAGCGTACCCTCACCTTCGACAACAGTTATATATGCTCCATGCCGTGCATGCCGGCGCGCCGCGATTTGCACACTGGGCGGCCCAACTTTCTACATCGCTCCTGGGGGCCGCTGGAGCCCTTTGACGATTCGGTGCCGCGGCTGCTCAAAGAAAACGACGTTTCGTCCCACCTGATTAGCGATCATTACCACTACTGGGAAACGGGTGGGGCGACGTATCACACGCAGTATTCAACCTGGGAATTTTTCCGCGGCCAGGAGGGCGATCCGTGGGTTGGGCAGGTAGGCGATCCGCCGCCAGTGCATGCGCATGCCAACAACGCCGCGACGAGCACATGGCACCGGCAGGATCGCGTCAATCGGCAGTATATGCGCAGCGAGAAGGAACAGCCGCAGTCTAAAACCTTTGCGGCGGGTGTCGATTTTATCCGCCGCAACCACGATGAGGAAAATTGGTTTTTGCAGATCGAGACTTTCGATCCGCACGAGCCGTTCTTCAGCCAGCGCCATTACCAGGATCTGTACCCCGAGCTGATCAATGACCGTGCCGCTGCGCTCTTCGACTGGCCGATCTACGGTCCGGTGACTGAATCGCAGGCCTTGGCCGACCAGTGCCGTGGCCACTATGCTTCGCTCTTGAGCATGTGCGATGCGCGGTTAGGCGATGTGCTCGACGAAATGGACCGCTTAGAAATGTGGGACGATACCATGCTGATGGTGTGGACGGACCACGGTTTTCTCTTGGGCGAACACGATATGTGGGCCAAGGGACAGATGCCCTGGTACCAAGAACACGCCAATACGCCGTTCTTCGTGTGGGATCCGCGCTGTGGCATCAGCGGTCAACGGCGCTCCAGTTTGGTCCAGCCTTCGATCGACCTGGGGCCGACCCTGCTCGATTTCTTTGGTCTGGAATCGACTCCAGACATGCTGGGTCGCTCGCTAGGCCAGGTGATTTCTGACGATCGGCCGGTGCGCCAGGCAGCGCTCTTTGGCAGTCATGGAGGTCAGGTCAATGTGACCGACGGTCAGTGTGTCTACATGCGCGCCGCGGCCGATTCCAACAACGGACCACTCTACAATTACACCTTGATGCCGACGCATATGAGGGATCTGTTTCCGGTAGAGGAATTCGCCGATCTGGAACTCGCCGAGCCTTTTTCATTTACTAAGGGATGTTCATTGATGCGCACACCGGTCAAGAAAGGATCGCCGCAGAACAAGTACGGAAATTTGCTCTTTGATCAGCAACAGGATCCGCAGCAGGCGCAGCCACTGGAGGATGCGGAGTTGGAAGAGCGCATGAAGGCATTGATGCGTGGCCTCATGCAGGAATGCGACGCACCCGAAGAGCAATACGAGCGGCTGGGGTTGTAAAATGCACGACTGCGCAATTGCGGCCAACGGGCTGTGGGTGCCTATGGTAGAAGTGCTGGGAAATTACGTCGAACAAACGCGGGTCACCGCAATGCAAGGGAGATTATGCCATGGCAGTTAATTCGCCCGAACCTATGCTTCTCAACGACGAACAGATGCGCCAGTACATTGCCAATGGCTTCGTCATTCTTCGTCCTAATCTTGCCGACGAATTGCATCGGACGATTGATGATAAATTTAATTTTATCAGGGAGAACGAGTTTAATCCGGGAAATAACATTATCCCGCGCCTCCCAGAGCTGGAGCAAATTCTCAAGACTCCGGAGGTCCGCGGTGCGCTTATCAGCGTCCTGGGCGAAAACTATATTACGCACTCCCACCGCTTCTGGCATATGCGCTCCCCAGATGCGGATACATATTCCTCGCAAGAGAAGCTGACAGAGAAGGTCGCCAACGGTTGCCACCAGGACGCCTACGGGCCGGCTTCGCAAGCGCGGTCACATCGCACCCGCTATGCGCGCATCATGTATTACTCGCAGGACACGCCCATCGAGATGGGACCGACGCATGTATTGGCGGGTACTCATTGCCACGACGCGCTTAGCGAGGAGGACTGCCAGCGTGTCCTGCCCGTCGAGGGAGCCGCCGGGCTTGTCTTTCTGTCCCATTTTGACATTGGCCATAGTGCCGGGGTGAATTTATGCGATCGTTTTCGCCATATGATCAAGTTTATTTTCATGCGCGCGGAGGAACCCAAACAGCCGAGCTGGGATTGCCAGGATACGGCATGGCAACCGCCGCAAGATCTTGCAGCGCCTTACAATTTGGAACCGGCGTGGCAGAATTTGTGGAACTGGCACTGTGGCAAAAGATCTGTAGCGCCAGCCACTGCGGCAGAAGCGCCAGAAATCGAAAGTTTTATTAAAACGCTGACAGAAGAAATTTCACTCGAAGAAAAGCTAGAAGTCCTAACACAATTGGCGCGGGCCGGCGTTGCAGCGGCCGCTGCGGTGCCGCTGCTTGTCGATATGTTGAATAGCACACATCAGGCCTTGCGCACTGCGGCCATTTACACGCTGGCGGCCATTGGCGCACCGGCGATCGAGGCGTTGTGTCAAAGTCTGGAAAGGGCGGGTGAAGGCGTTAGCAATGGCGAGGATTCCCCCGAGTTTGATAAACGCTGGATCACCTTGCACGATGCGGCTTATGCGCTAAGCGCAATAGGTGCGGCGGCGGTCGACCCGCTGGCGAAACTTTTGCAATCGGCGCATGAATGGACCCGCATGAATGCCGCGTTTGCCCTGGGCGAAATGGACTCAGAGGCTGCCGCAGCGGTCCCTGCGCTCGAAGCGGCGCTGCAGGACGAATCGCATTACGTCGTGCGGCTGGCGATAAATTCTCTGGGAACTATCGGCAAAGGCGTGCCAATAGAGTCGCTGAGCCAGCTACTGGGCGCGGTCCGACCCGGGTGGGAGGAGGAGAAGAACTGGACCTGGACCGTGCGCAATGCCGTGAATGTTACTGCGGCCATGGCTCTGACCCGACTGGGTCGCCAGGCGGCCATTGCAGAAGAGGATCTCATCAAAGCGTTAGAGGATCCTTTTGGCCAGGTGGGTTTTTTCGCTGTCCAGGCCCTTAATCGCATTGGCACGGATTCGGCACGGCAGGCCGTCATCGACCATCTGATAGCGCATCGCTGGGATCCCGCAATCACTAAGGGGCGGCCGTATTAAGGCACGTATCACAACTGCCGATTGTAACGCTTAAACGCACCCAAAGGAGCAGGCATGGCATCTCAGGATAGCCCTCCCAATATTCTCTTTCTTTTTACCGACCAGCAACGCCCCGATTGGTTCGAGATGAACCCGGACATTCCTGTGCGCACGCCCCACCTCAAGGAGCTGAGCGAGCGCGGCGTCTGGTTGACCCGCGCCATCTGTCCCTCCCCGGTCTGCGGCCCTTCCCGCTCCTGTGTGGCAGCGGGCCTCGAGTATGACCGCTGCCGCGTATGGTCTAATGACACTGACTTCCCGCCCGAATTGTCGACCTACCACAAACGTCTGCGCGATGAGGCCGGTTACCACGTCATGGGCGCCGGCAAATTCCACATCGGCAATAACCAGGGGGGCAATCCTGCCGAATTCTACTTTGGCGGCGACGAATGGGAATCCATGCACGTGCCTGCCAAAGAGGCGGCGGACCTACAGCGTCAGCGCCAAGCGCTGCTCTACGATAGCGAAGGCGATGAGAGGATCAATGTCGCCGCTCAATTCCCTGAGGTCTTTGCCGATCTGGCGCAACATCTGGATGAACAACTTGGCCATTGAGCGCTTGTGGTGCTAGGCGTCGACGGGGCGAATATGGCGTGGCCATTTAATTGGTAGAATTGCTCAGCCTCCTAGCACCGCATCCAGCTCTGCGACACTGGCTACGGCGACCAAAGTAGAGCTCACATTCTCATTTTCCAGCACCCACGCCAGCGCTTGTCCGGTTGGCGAATTGCCTTGCCCAAGCAGTTCGTTCCAGGGACCGGCTGTAAAGGAATAGACGAGATCTAATTCGTGGCGCATGCTTTCTCCGAGAGGGGACAATTGCACGATGGTTTCCGCTGTTGCCTCGGTCCAGTCGGTTTGCATTTTGTCTTGCCAACTCAAGTATTGGCCGCCGAGTACCTTCATAATTAATACGCCTTTTTCGGCTTTGGCCGAGTGTGCAATACCCGGCTCTTGGCTGCGATTGACATAGTTGTAGATGACTAGATCGGCGTCGGCCTGCGGTTCGGGTCCGCGCTCGGCGTAGGCTTCCTGGTCTTCGATAAAGTGCCGGATCAGGCACAGGGACCGTACCTTACCTACTTCTCTGAGCTTTCCGATGCACTCGGCCAGCGCCGCATCTTCCATATAAGCGTAGTGGTGCACGCGGAGGATGTCGATGGCATCGCGGCGCAAATTCGCCAGGTGTTTGTCGATGATGGCCTCTAGGTCTGCTGCCGTGGGGGCGCCCACTTTTAAAGAGAAATAGCGATCCTGCTTAGGGCCTTTCAACTCTTCGGGGATGTGGACCTCGTCGCCATAACCTATGTCGAATAGGTTGATGCCCGATTCGGCGGCCCGCAGGTAGATGCGGGCTTTTTCCTCGGGTGGTGGATGGCCAGATCCTCCCTCCCAGTAGTGGGCCAGGAGTCCTCCTAATCCTACGGCACTCAACTTCATGCCGGTCTTGCCGAATTCGCGATATTCCATTAAAAACCTCTTGGAGAAGCACAGCGAGTGCAGATTTATTTTTCCTATCAGATAATCTCAAGACACTTATTTAACTCAGACAATCTCAAGACGCTTATTCAACCCTTAAATTTTAATATCGACCCGACGACCGCTCTGATCAGATTCGTAGGCGGCATCGATGACGCGGGCCACCCGGAGCGCGTCTTGGCCAGTGGCTATCGCGGTCCCCTCTTTGTGGGCGGCGCTGAGAAAGGCGCGCATAAATTGCTCGCCGGAGACCCCGCCGTAAGCGGGCGAAGTAGCTAGGGCAAAATCAAACTCGCGTTGCGGAGAGCCGGCCCAGGCTGGATGGGTGGTTTCTACCACCAGATGATTGGCTTGACCCGAACTGGACCAGTACATGCGGCCGAGTCGGCCATTGAGGCCAACATAAGTATCGTAGCCAGTGGGATTGTGGTAGCCGCTGCCGCTCAAAGCCAGGGTATACCCGGCGTGCATCGAACCGATGGCCCCCGATTGCAGGCGCATGGAAAGGGCGGCGATATCTTCCACGTCGATGTCTTCGTCGTTGCGGGTAGCGACCTGGGCGGCGACCGAGGTGATCTCCTCCTGGGTGACATAGTGGATCATATCGATATAGTGGCAACCCAGCCAAGACAGGATGCCGCCACCGGCCTGACTCTTATTAAAGAGCCAATGCTGCGGTTTGCGAAACTTTACCTGCGTGGTCAACATGCGCACATCAACTGATAGGAGCGGCCCGAGCAGTCCCTGTGCCACAAATTCTCGCGCCTGCATAATGAGCGGGCTGGCGCGATTCTGGTAACAGACACCGAGTTCCAAATCTTGGCGTTGGGCAACTTCGATGACGCGGGCGGTATCGGCGGCTGTTTTGCCAATGGGTTTTTCTGCCATCAGATGAATGCCCGCTTGCAATATCTGCACGAAAATATCTGGGCCCAAATCGTTGCGCAGGGCAGCAATGGCAAAGAAGAGGTCGTCCTGCGCCAGTAGGGCTCCGAGGTCGGTGAAGGTGGCTTCAACTTTGTCACCCTGTGTCTCTTGCACCCGAGCTAGCGCGGCTTCGTCTTCATCCCATAGCAGTATGCTGTCAACTTCGGGCAATACCTGCAAGGTAGCCAGGTGGGCCAGTGAATGGGGGTGTTCGACACCTAAAAGTGCGGCTTTCATGGTTTGTACCTTTCTTTTCGTAGTGTTATTACAGTGTGCCTGTTTCCAGTGCCTGTCGGCCCAACGCTTCGATGTCTGTGTCGATGCTACTGGTGCGGGCCAGCAGCAGGGTCAGCTCCACTTCGTAGCTGGTGCCGGCGGCAATCTCGCCTGCGGTCGCAGATAGGATGAGGTGGTTGTCGAGCCAACAGCCGCAAAGCTGGTAGGCCGGTTTTGCGCCCTCAATCTGTCGCGGCCGGCTCAGCGCAAAAATATTGCCGTGCGGACCGCCGTAGAGGGCGACGAATAAATTGTCCTCGTAGTGCTGAAAAGCTGTCCCGGATAATAAGCGCGATTCCCCGTCGCCCCGGTGGTCGATGCGCATGTGTTGACCGTCGCCGGCCAGTGCCAGGACCCGGTCGGAGTGCCAGGTATCTGGATTGCGGTTTTCTTCCGGGAAGAAATTACAGTACTGGATTTCCGCCAGGTCCCATCTCTGTAGGGCAGTAAAACGACATACCATATCTAAGCGCAAACGGTCTTCTAAAAACGGAATGCGCACCTCGATGTCAGATTGGACAGTGGCGGCCGGGTTCTGGGCAACGATGCGAAAATGCACCGCATCCGGACCGTTTTCGATGAGGTCAATCTGTTGCGGTTGGTTGAGGCAGTGGTGTGCCGAGTGGGCATTTGCCTGGAACCAGTAGAGCGGCAAACGAGCCATCAATGGGATATCGTGTCCCGGAATTTTCAGATCCCGCATCTTTAGATCGCGCAGGGAAAGCGAGCCCAGGTTTCCCTGTGGGTGCGCCGATGAGAACAGCAGGAGGTTTTGTCGTTCATCCCATTTTTGACAAGCCAATTGTACCCCGCGTGCGGCAGAGACTTCTAGCTGAGTCTCGCGGTCGGTTGCCAGGGGGACGGTGGTGAGCATTTCGTCGGGCCAGACGTCGGCGTCGGTTAGAATCGGGCCGTGGGGGTCGTCGGGGCGCAGCAGGTTGGGGCCGTTTGGATCATCGGCCGCGCCGCCGTCGGACAGCGGAAATCCCAGTAGGGTACTGCCTGTGGCCGGGCGCAACATCTCCTGTCTTTCCAAGCCGCAAATGTGGAGACGGGCGATTGATTTTTCGGCCCCAGCTGGAAAGGTCAACTTTAGCTGGCTTGCCGTCTTGCGGACTACAGTAGTTCCCTCCATAGGGGAGTAGTAGAGTACCTTGCCGCCTTCTGCAACAGGTATGGTTGGCTCTTGGCAGGCGGCGATCTTCTGTTCCAGTGTCTCTGCATCTGCAGCGACCAGCAGGGTCAAGGTGCCCCGGAAGGGTTCGATGGAGTTGCGCTGGCGCACCTCGCCCGCTGCCCAGATCGCCCGCAGCGTCGGTCCGTCCTCCAGTTTTGTTGCGGCCCAACCTCCGGCGCCTCCCCATTGAGTGTAGTAGGGCCCCCAGCGCCGATAGAAGGGCGGCTGTCCGTCCAGGCCTTCCCAGGGGTCTTCTTCTTCTAATGGCACGGCCCAGGGGCAATCCTCCTGCCCCTGGATTACAGCCACATGGTAACCATTATCGTGGACCAGGCGGATCCCTGTTCCTGGTGCGGGTGTCCAGCCCGCTGCAAACTCTAGGTCGGCGGCGGCTTCGACCAATGCCCCGCCGCGGTCCGGATCGATCAGGCGCAGCATCGCGTTTATATAGATTGATCCGTCGGACCAGGCCCAGGTTTCCTGCATGGTATCTCCTAGGTGGGCTCCAGCGGCATCGTAGAGGCGTTGGACTGCGCGCAGTGCGAGTCGGTGGGGGCCGGCTTCTACCGGAATCAGGCGCGGGTCGGGGTCGGTGGCGGAGCAAAGGGCGATTTCTTCGAGTTGGGCGCTCATTGTGAAATTGCCGAGCGGGATGGATTTGCCATCAACCACCAACGCGGTGCCTAATTTGCCGCCTGCATGGCGATCCCAGGACAGGACGAGGTCGCCGATCCGTCCGACCAAGTGTTTGCCTTCTCGGGTGTAGAGTCCCATCTGCATGGTTTATTTTTCCTCGTGTATTAAAGAGCGGTGCGGTTGTCCATTGGGTAGTTATTTAAATTGTCGGTGCGGGGATATGATACTATGTTTCTGTCCTGGATTCAAGGTGCGAGGTGCGAAATTCTTGCATTGCCGTCCAGTCTAACTCATATCAGGAGACATAGCAAATAATGAATCTAAATAGGCGCAACTATCCGCCCGAACACGGCATTCGTCTGCCGACCGAGGAAATGAAGCAGTTAATCATCAATCTCTTTGACAAAGTTGGGATGGCGCTGCAGGACGCTGAAGTGTTGGCAGGGATCTTGTCAACTAACGACCAGCGTTGCCTCTTTAGCCACGGCACCCGGCAGATACCGTATTATTTGAAGAAGATAAAAGACGGAGCGGTCAATCCGCGTCCGCAGATTTCGGTGGTGAGTGAGGCGGCGGCGGCTTTAGTGATGGACGGGGACGGTGGCTTCGGATATTTCCCGTGTTATGCGGGGACGCAGAAGATTATCGAAAAGGCCAAAGAGGTGGGCATCGCGGCGTTAACGACGCGCAACCATCAGCATTTTGGTGCGGCTAGCAATTATTCGAGGATGGCGGTGGCGCACGATTGTATTGGTTTGTCGACTTCGTCGCACGGGGGTTTTCCCAAGCCGGACGAACTGGTTTTCGAAGTGGTCAATACGTCGCCAATTAGTATAGGGGTGCCGGCCGGTGAGCAGCCGCCGCTGGTGATGGACATGGGAGGACGGTTGATGGGTAGGTTCGAGGAGGATTTGTTTGAGCGCATGCCTGCTAGTTTTCTTAAGGCTATGGCGCTGAGTGCGGCGGTGCGGTCTTTGGGTGGCATATTTCCGGGTGCGTACAAGGAGGAATTCCAGGCGGGCCAATCGCCGTGGGAGGCGGCTCAAGGCTCTTTTATAGTTGTGGTCAATGTAGCCCATTTTATGCCGGTGGATAAGTTGAAACAGGAGATGGATCGGTTTATTGGGGCGGCGCGGCAGAGCAGGCCGTTGCCGGGGATGGAGCGGGCGGAATTGGCGGGTGGTAATGAGTGGTTGTGGGATAGGGAGAATAGGGAGAAGGGGATTCCTATTGGTGATGAGCATCGGCGGGAACTGCAGGAGGAGGCTGATAAGTTGGGGGTGGAGACGCCGTTTGGGGGGTGTGAAGATACGAGGTTTTGAAGTGGTGGGACAGTCAGGTAGGGGACCATCCCTCGCTCATGGCGCTCAACTCTTCGAGTTGGCGTACCTACGGTGCTCGCCGGGCGTCCTGCCCGGCTCCGAGGCATTACCCCCTGCGCCGCTCCTGCGGCTTCGGGGGTAATGAATCCGCTCTGGGACGGTCCCCTACCTGACCTTCGCGAGCTTGGGTTATATACGCTAGAGTTAGTTTTTTGGGGCAAGGGGGGGCAGCATTTAGCGTTACGGGCGTATTCCTTTCCACATGCGGTCGTCCTCATCGCTGCCATTGTGCTCGGCTAAGCGCTTGAATACATCCCTGCCTTGCATCGGCGAGAATCCATATATCTGCTGGCGCTCCGGAGTAGATAATTTGCCCGCCGCATTCAGGGCTTGTGCGGTTTCTACTGTCACCCCCGGCTGTTTCTGGTAAAATGGGCAGTACAGCGTCAGTATACACCAGCGCTCGTGGTTGCCGGTATTGGGTAGGGTTGTGTGCCACAGCCGAGTGTCGAAGAGAAAGGCGCTGCCCGCTTTTACCTCGGCTGCCACCATGCCCGGCATATCGCGTTGGTCCCGCATTTTGTTCTGCTGTCGGGTGCCGCCGCCCATGCCTTTGTACGCCGAGCTGTCCGGGCGATGGGGCCAGCGGTGCGAGCCGGGTACTCCTGCAGTGCGGCCGTCGTCGGGGCCGACATCTGTCAGGTAGAGGATGACTTTGGTATGCAGCGGCTTGCCGTAGTAGCGCCATATCTGGTCGGATTGGTGGTCGCGGTGCCAATCCACATAACCGCCTTCCGCTTGCGCGTCTGCGGCTATTTGCGGTTCTAATACGCGCAATTGGATGGTCGAAGCTTGTACGTCCTCGCCGACTGTGGCGCGGAGGAAGGGCAGCAGCCGCGGGTGAGCGATCGTTTGTACGGCGGCATCGTTTTGTTCGAGGAAATGGAGGGGGTAGATATCAAAATACTTCCTTGCATGCCAGGTGCCGGAGGCGTAGTATTCGCCGTTTTCTGAGATGCCCTTGCCCTGCGCTCGGCCCTTTTCCCAGTCTAACCGAGCGGGGTGTTGTGCGGTGTTGAAGGCGGCAATGGCTTGCTCTAACTCGTCGCCTTGTAGGACGTCTTCGATTACGACAAAACCGTCTCTCTTAAAAGTGGCTATTTGGTCGTCGAGTAGGGCTGCGGCGGTTGTTCCGTTTGTAGTGGGATTTGTTGCGGGCTGTGTTGTCATAGTAGGGTACCTCCTCAGAGTCTTGTAAAACTACGCAATGCGATCTGGCATTAAAAAGTTCGTGCGTTTTCTTGCATCAGACTTCTAGGTCTTTCCTCAGATCGCGCAGTGCTGTGTAGGTCGCTTTATAGGCTTCGTAGAATGGCTGGTAGGCAGCGTGGTTCGAAGATTGGGGTTCGATGACACGGCTTATTTTTACCATCTGGTCGGCGGCTGTTTCGACATCTGCAAACAAGCCGGCGCCAACTGCGGCGAGAATGGCGCAGCCCAGTGCTGGGGCGTCGGCCACTTGGGTGAGGGTCAGTGGTAAATTGGCAACGTCGGCGTGGATCTGTAACCAAAGCTCTGAACGAGTGGCACCGCCTGCCAGGACGATGCGGTCCGGCACAAAGCCGTTGTGGCGCATCGTTTCTAGAATCAGCTCGCTGCCAAAAGCGATGCCCTCGATGGTGGCGCGAAAAAGGTGGGCTCTACCGTGTTTGAGAGTGAGGCCGTGAATCGCTCCCCGCGATTGTGGATCGGTGTGCGGCGTGCGGTTGCCCTGAAAGTGTTCCTGGATAATCAGCCCCTCTGCTCCGGGCGGTATTTTCTGTGCTTCGCGATTGAGCTCTTCGTAGTCGGGGACACCGTAGAGATTTTTGAGCCAGTTGACCACCGATCCCGTCGAGGTCTGTCCTCCTTCAACTACGTGTAATCCTGGGAGCAGGGCATCTGCATAAGTGCCCCAGATGCCGGTGCCGTGGAACGGTGTAGCACTCAACCCCAATTGCAGGTGCGACGAACCGGTGATGAAGGCCAGGCTGCCGGGACGAACGACGCCGAGGCCGACCATGCCGATAAAGGCATCGGCCCCACCCTGCACTACTGGTAAGTCGGGCGGCAAGCCGAGATGGTCTGCTGCCCGCGGGGTCAAACCGCCGATGACTTGGCCGAGGTCGAGCACTTCTGCGGGCCATTTGTCGGCCAGGGCGTTCAGTCCGAGTTGCTCTAGCAGCGTTGCTGGAGTGCCGCCCCGCTGGCGGTCGTAATGCCAGCGCACAGAGGCGTTGTTAATGCTGGCCACCCAGCGGCCGGTCAGATGGTAATTGATGTAGTCTTGGAACTCACATACGGTGGTCGCCTGTGCGAAGATATCGGGCTCGTTGTCGGCGATCCACAACGCTTTGGGTATCATCCACTCGGCAGAGACGGGGCCTGCGCCATTGCTGTTGACTTGCAGTGCTGTGTCTGCGGTGGCGACGACTTTTTGGGTTTGCGGCGCGCTGCGCAGATCCATCCAGATTAGGCAGGGACGCAGAGGCTCCCCCTTGTCGTCGAGAGCTACGACACTGCAACAGGTGGTGTCGACGGCCATAGCGGCGATGGCCTCACAAGGCACGCCGGCCAACTCGATGGCCTGGCGCACCGATTGGCCCAGCGCCGTCCACCAGTCTCTGGGGTCTTGTTCGGCCCAGCCCGGTTGGGGAAAGTGCGTTTGGTATGGGGTCGAAGCGAAAGCCAGCGGTGTGCCCTCTAGGTCAAAGACGCCGGCGCGCAGGCTTTCGGTGCCGCCGTCTATTCCAAGCAGATAGGGTCCACTCATTCTAGGTCCCGTCAGTCTTCCCAGCGGTCCGGATTGATACCCGGCGCTTCGTTGGTCATGCCCTGGGGTTTGTGCGCCTGCTGCCATTCCTTGCCGCTGGTGTTGACACTTTGCAGCAAGGGTTTGGCTTGGGCGGGGGCGGCTGCCACCAGATCGGGGTCCCATTCCTCCATGGGCTGGATCGGTCCGGCCCAAGCTGGGCGATAGCCGAATTGGATTAATTCGCGGGAGGTGGTTGCTTTATTGGGGTGGGTACCGTGGAAGAGGTTGATGGGGATAATGACGACGGTGCCGGCCCGGGTGCATAGGGTGATCTCCTGCGGGTGCGATTGGTAGCGCACATAGGGGTTGGCCTGGGCGTGGAAGGAGAGATGAGAGCGCGGTAAAAGCCGGAACGGTGCGCGTTCGGGGGGCAGATCGTCGAGGTAGTAGAGGACGCGCAATTGGCGCGGCGAGCTACCCTCGTAGCCAAATATGGATGAGCCGTAGGGCTGGCCGTCGGTGTGCATGGAAATGCCCGGCGAGCCGGAGAGGGTGCGCGTGAAGAGTCCATGGGTAAAGACGATGTCCGGTCCCATTAGACCTTTGAGGAAGTCGACGACGGGCGGGTGGCCGATCAATTCGGCCACGGCGGGGCTCAGCCATTGGGGTTCCATGGCATAGGTTTGGGCCTCGCTGTAGTCTTTGTGCTGCATAGACACATCGGCCAGTTCGGCTTTGAGGCGCTCGATTTGCGCCGCGTCGATCATATCGGGCAGGACCACGTAGCCCTCTACTTCGAGGTGGCGGATGCGCTGGCCCAGGGTAAAGGAGGCGAAGTCGGTCTGGTCGGTGTGCATGAAACCGATTTCTTCTTGAGGATCGATTTTTACCGTTGTGGCTTCCATTGTTTACTCCTTTTTCCTTATTCTATAGACGTGCTACAAGGTAACAATAGGATATGCCGATTGGGATTGCAAGGCATAGAGAGCGAGTGGTCGACTGTGACAGAGAAGAACCGAAATTTGCACGAAGTAGCCGCGTTCCATGAGAGTGGCCATATCGTTATGGCTTATTTGAAAGGGTATCGATGCAATTACGTCGAATTGTCTGAAGAAGATCCGGGCAACGGCGTCAGCATGATGGATTATGGCGCAGATTTGGAACTGGCCGATGCGATAATAAATTCCAAGGTGAGTGCGCGGATTTTTAATGAATTGCCCAAGAAAGACCGGGAGCGCGGGCGCGGTACAGCGCAGACTTTAGTGGAGATTTTTTTGGCGGGTTCATGCGCCGAAACGATTCACCAGCACAAGCGGATCTACAAGAGAAAAGTGGAAATCGACTTTTCTTTGTCCGACATTCAAGGCGTCGATAGGATAGACTATTTTCTTACTCTGCTTTCCATAGAGTCGCCCGAAAATCACATCCAGGATTTGGTCGGGCAAACGTTCCAATTCTTGCTCAGAGATGAGATTTGGCAGGCGGTGGATGAGTTGTCTAATAGGGTGTTGGCGAATCCTGAGCTGAAATTGCGGCAAAGAGAAATCGAATCCGTTTTGAAGAAACACAGATACTTTAGCGCGGTGATTGAGCAAGTGTCGGCCTAAGACAACGCTTCTATACGCTGGCGTACCATTAGATCTCGTTGCTCGGGCCGCAGCCTTTGTAGGAAAGCATCGGTGACGTTCATCGGGGCGTCTTGGCTCGAGAGGTTGTGGGAGGCCAGCATGTCGGGGGCGTAACCGACGTGGAGAGTGTAGCGGGTTTGTTCGGAGTGGTTGGTAAAACCGCCGTGGCGGCACGCTTCGGTGAAGAGGACGGCGTCGCCGGCTTTGACAGGTACGGGAATCATGCCCGGCTCGTCTTCTACTTTGGTGCCGGGAGCGACGGGGACTTCGAAGCTGGTCTTGTGGGAGCCGGGGATGAAACAGATGGGGCCTTGGTGGACGTCGACGTCTTGTAAGAAGTAGACCATTCTCACCATGCCGGCGCTGCAATTGCCGTCCATGTCTACCTGATAGCTGAAGCGGCGGCTGGTGTTTCTGGGATAACCCATGTGGGGGGCACTGGCATTGCCTTTGTATCTGATGCGCAGTTCGGCGTTGTTGATGAGGATGCCGTCGGGGCTGGTGGTCCGGTACGATCTATTGTTGATGAGTGCTCGTACGTAGGCCATGGTGGGTTCGTGGCCGACGAGCAGGTCGAAGGCGTCTGGGAAAAGCCAGAAATCATCGATTAATAATGTGCCGCTGTCGGGTTCGGTGCCGGCGTAGGTGGCGAAGTAACCACACTCTTTGCTCTGCCAGAACTCAAAATTGCAGGTGGCGCGAAAGAGGGGCGAGTTATGTTGGCAGGCGATGGCGTGCTGTTCCAATTGCAAGCAGGCGTCGAGTAGGGTGGTCACTTGCTGGGGTGGCAGGAATTGTGGAATGTGTATAAAACCGTGGCAATCGAAAAGAAATTTCTCTGTATCGTTCATGGTGTGTTCCTCAAGGTAGGCCGTGTTTTAATGATGATCGGATAATATACGAAATATTTGCGTTGTGGCTTTGGGGTGCGTCAAACACATTGCTATGCAAGCGGGGGATGTGGATATTGGCAGGCTATTGGAAGAGCTGGCATAGCCTTTACAGGGCAGCTGTGGCGAAGTGTTCCTCAATGTCTTTTTGCAGTACTAGGAGATGGGTGGTACAGTAGCTGTGTGAGTAAGGCTGATAAAAGTCCTTCTTATCATACTGAATCCATACTCCCTTTTGCCAATGGCGCAAACGGTGCATGTCGCATCCGGGGTGGCAGCACACGACCACTAGTTCATCGTTTGTAAAAGCTTCTTTAAGTTCATTATCTCTTAATAGCATACTACTCCGCCTTTAGCATAAGAACCACGTAGTGCTAGCGTGTCGAGATACAGAGACAGACACGGCAAGCAGATATGCAAGGGGAGTATAGGAGACGCGGTAGAATATAGCAGGGGAAAGGGAAAGCTAAATTCTACTGCGGGGGAGATCTATTATTGCGCCCGCTTTTCTTAATAAATATTTGCCTCACAAAACAAGGATATGCCTTTTAAAACGAGATGTCAAATAGCATTTTACACCATTAGGAAAAAGAGGAAAAAGTATTGTAAAATAGATAACTTATAGGTTCTATTTGTGGCCTTATTGACCTATTTCACAACGATGGGATATCACCATGCCAGAGACTCGCTATGAAGATCGAACAGATGGTGTTGAAGAAAAGCTTCGCTTGCTGCGCAAAGCGCAAAGAGAGGGCAACTACGAATTTGCCATGTCGTTGGCGGAGTCTATTAAAGATACGCTGACCTTTGAGAGGCAATTGCACGGCAAGGGGGATGAGCAGCGGCTTGAATTTGGGGCCGATGGCAAGGTAGATAAATTGCCCGCCGTGTGGGCCAAGTGGGCCCGTGGGTGGACCTCCTACAAAGTGGTGGCGCTCCGTGAGTCGGTTGGCTTGGAGCGGGTGGGGGAGCCGGTCGACCTAACGATGGGGTTTGGCGCCGATCGGGTAACGGATCTGCGGCGCGAGATACGAGTGGCGCGAGTGGATGCCGCCAGTGGAATGTTGCAAGAGGTAGCCAGTCAGATTTATGGGGAGGAATGGCAGGGAAAAGAGAGAAGTTGCCATATTGTCTTTTTGGCCGATGTGGAGGCGGATGGGCGGGTGGAGTATCTCATTTTCTATAACAATCCCGATGCTGAATTGCCCGACTATACTACCGATCTGCAGGTCAGCGGCGAAGGCTATGGCTTGGACATTGCCAACAATCACTATACGGCGTCGCTGTCGCAGCAGATGGGACAGTTGGAACGTTTAGCTTATAGGCGCGGGCATGGGCATGTGCCGTACGGGGCGCCGCTGGAATTGGTGCCCGGCGGCGAGGGACATGGGGAGCCGCCCAATATCGACTGGGGGCACGATTACGTTGCGGCGGAAAATTTTCAGAAGTTCCGCGTCACCGCCTGGTCGGAGTGTCCCAATTACGAGGTAGTGCGGGGGCCGCTCTGTGTGCAGGTGCGGCGTTGGGGGTTTCCGCATAGTTCGGTGCATCCGCTGTTCACGCCGAGCCGCTTGCACATGAGTTTGACCTATACGTTCTATGCGGGTTTGCCTTATTTCGTTAAGGAAACCAGCATGGACGCGGTCAAGGGATTTGAAACACATGTCGTGCGCGACGATGAGTGGTTGTTTTGGGGTTTGCCTTTTTCTGACAAGGTCTGGATAGATAGCGACGGTGTCCTGCACGAAGGCGATGTCGCCGATGGCCAGCAGAACGATCTGCAGGGTGCGGGTTTATTCAATAGCGACAACCGCGATGCCATTATCGCTCTGTGGCTGGAACACAGCGCCGAAAAACTGGGAGCGATCCAGCACAACGGCGAGCCGTCGCTGGGTTATTTTGGACGCGGGCAAATTTGGTGTCGCACTCCGGTACACGAGCGCACTCAGTTTAAAACGGGTAGCTCGCTCAAACAGAAGAACGCCTATCTACTTTCGCCCTATCCCGAAGAAGGGGGGGCAGAAATAGTGCAGGATGTGCGGCGTCGGCTGCTCAATCCGCTGGTGGTCAGTCCGGGCAAATTGCCGCGTTCGATCAAAGCCAAGGCCAGAGAAACACTAGCGCGCTTTGGCGAAGCCGGTCGGTCGGCGACCGAGAAGGCTGCCGTGGAGCTCAAGCGCCGCGTTTGGGATGCTTTGCGCGAAGTGAGAGATGACCAATTGATGCAGTCAAACGGCAATGTGGTGGATTTGGGTTATATCTACGATGTAGGGGTTTGGGGAGATGTCGTCCATATTTTGATGACCATGCCGCATCGCGGTCGGCCCAAATACAATTTTATCGCCAATCCAATACGCGACCGGGTGCTCAAGATCGAGGGGGTGCGCGACTGCGTGGTAGATTTTACTTGGGAGCCGGCGTGGACGATTACACGGCTGAGCGCCGCGGGGCGCCGGGAAATGGGGTTGGACGACTCCGTTGTTTGATTCTTTGGGTTTCGCTACGTCTTTATGCGGCGTTTGCTTTGGCCTATATTACACTGAATTACACTGAATTTTGACTTCATAGGAGAAAGAAAATGACTACGACGCAGACCAGTGGAGCCCCCGCCCCCGAATCCCTGTGGCACCCGGACGCACCGCAACTGCATATAGGCACACAGCGTTTTAGCACATCCGACGAAGACCTGGAATTCCTCGCCCGCCACGGGGTGGAGAATATGGCCTTAAACACCATGCCTCTAGATCGCGAGATCGGTTGGGATGTAGAATGGCTCGCCGGCCAAAAGGAAAAATGCGCCAGCTTTGGGATCGATCTAGAAATGGTGGCCCTGCCCGTCCAGAAGCTCAACGAGGTCGGCGGATCGATTCCCCATTATATGTTAGGCGACTTCGAGCGCGGTGAGGAAGAAGTGGAGATCGTTTGCAAGATGGTGCGCGCCGCGGCGGCAGCGGGCATTCCGGCGATCAAATATTTTCTCTGCGAGATGGAGAACCAACGCACCGAGAGCCTGCCCCTGGGGCGCGGCAACTCGCGTTATTCGACTTTCGATCTGTCCAAGGCCAAGGTCGACGAAGCGCGTTACGACCAACCGCTGTCGGCTGAAGAGAATTGGGAGCGGGTTACTTTCTTCCTAGAGCGTGTTATTCCGGTGGCCACCGAGTGCCAAGTGCGCATGGCCTGCCACCCTTGTGACCCCTGGTTGCCGCCGGGTTTCAAGAATGTAGACCGAGTGCTGGGCGGAGCCGAAGGTTTTAAAAACTTCATTGAGATTTGTCCCAGTCCCTATCACGGCCTCAATATGTGCCTGGGTTGTATGGCCGAGAGTGTCGAAGATCCGGCCACTGAGGTGCCCGAGATCATTCGTTATTTTGGCGAGCGCCGCAAGATTCATCTCATCCACTTTCGCAACATCTTTGGGGCGCGCTGCAAATTTCAGGAAGTCTGGCTCGACGAGGGAGTGATGGACATGTTTGTGTTGATTCAGACTTTGCGGGAAGTAGGATACCCGCATATGGTGGTTCCCGATCACGCCCCAGGTAACGACGCGGAGGGCAGTCGCCAACAGGCCTTTACTTATCAGTTTGGTTATATCAAGGCTATGTTACAAGCGGCCGAGTCGGTGGCATGATACGAAAAATTGATAGCTTTTATGGTGGCCATGTGGAGATGGACAATCTGGGTTTTAAAGGGCTGGCCGTCGACGAGCGCATCGAGACCGACGAGCATTTGGCCACTGTGTTTGACGAGGCCCGCGCCATGGCTGCCATAATGGACCAGGCGGGTTATGATACGCTATGGTTTGCAGAGCATCATTTTCAACGGGAAGGCTACGGCGGCATTCCGAATATACCGATGCTGGCCGTACACCTG
>Ga0114996_10002901_pt1 | contig 21734 bp, 22 predicted proteins | sample ArcticOcean_MG_C_4_FD_87039 | JGI IMG/M metagenome (GOLD analysis project Ga0114996, IMG submission 87039) | Marine microbial communities from western Arctic Ocean - ArcticOcean_MG_CB4_134 | ecosystem: Environmental > Aquatic > Marine > Oceanic | place: Arctic Ocean: Canada Basin | collected... | reverse complement strand
GGATAATTAAGCGTCTTGCAGCGTTTTCGCTACTGCTGCATCCGAAACATCACTGTGACAGGCAAGTTTGACTTCTGTAGTGGAGGTGATGTTTGTCATTTTGCCCTTGACCTTGGATGCAAGTTTGTGGACTTCTTCTGGAGTTAAGACGCCTCGTTTTTCAAGGATTTCTTTTTGTTCAACGGTCAGTGCTGCAGAGACTTTTGGTTTGTCCCATGCATAATCTGCATCTTTACCAGAAGCAAATTCTTGTATTTCCTTACTAATACGAACGCTGCACCAATCGTGCCCACACATCGCGCAGAAATCTGTATCAACATCCATGTCTTCGTCATGCATTGCACGAGCAAGGTCTGGGTCAAAACTTAAATCAAAGTGCTTTTGCCAGTTAAGCGCGGCGCGTGCTTTTGTAAGTTCGTCATCATTGTCACGCGAACTCGGAATGCCAAGGGCGATATCTGCGCTGTGCGCCGAAATCTTGTATGCAACACACCCTTGCTTGACATCATCTTTCTTAGGTAACCCAAGATGTTCCTTTGGGGTGACGTAACAGAGCATCGATGCGCCGTGATACGCTGCGGCAGTTGCACCAATACAACTCGTGATGTGGTCATATCCAGGGAACATGTCTGTCACGAGTGGTCCAAGCACATAAAAAGGTGCACCGTGACAAAGTGTTCTCTGTAATTTCATGTTGTATTCAATTTGATCAAATGAAACGTGCCCCGGTCCCTCGACCATCACTTGCACGCCCTTTGCCCACGCACGCTCGGTCAATTCGCCGAGCACTTCAAGTTCGCGTATTTGTGCTTCGTCGGTTGCATCAGCAAGTCCCCCTGGACGTAAACCGTCTCCCAAAGAAAATGAAACGTCATATTGACGCATCAAATCACAAATATCATCAAAACACTCGTACATTGGATTCTGCTTGTTGTGATGGATCATCCACTTCGCAAGCAGCGATCCGCCGCGTGAAACGATGCCTATGAGACGATCTTTAATGTATGGAATATGTTCATGTAAGACGCCAGCGTGAATTGTAAAGTAATCAACGCCCTGTTTAGCTTGATTCTCTAACTCGTCCATGATCATTGTGTACGATAAATCTTCTATCTTTTTGTCAATGATCATTGAGTAAATTGGAACAGTTCCAATTGGCACAGTTGACTCCCGAATGATTCCTGTTCTACACGCGTTGAGATCACCACCGGTTGAAAGGTCCATCACGGTGTCTGCTCCCCACTTCACTGACCAGTGTAATTTTTCCAATTCTTCTTCGATACCTGATGAGACTGGCGAAGCACCCATGTTTGCGTTTATCTTCGTGAGTGACGCGCGTCCTATCGCCATAGGGTCAAGACCCATTGCAAGGTGCACAATGTTGGCAGGGATAATCATTCTTCCTGCTGCAACTTCATCTCGAATTTGCGCTGCTGTTAAATGCTGTTCGCGTACTGCAACACGCTGCATTTCGGGAGTGATCGTGCCTTGCCGAGCGTGTTCGAGTTGCGTAACGGGGGTTGCGTGTGGGGATAGGTTAAAGTCATGTGCCGTTTTTGTTGAAGGAGCAGGCATTCCCGGTGTGTCTGGAGAACTATATGTCGTTGCCCCACCAACATGAGCCTCTAATGCAAAACTGCCCGGCGATGTCCCCTGTTTGAAGGTTGATGGATTTGCTGCCCCGTGAATTGGCATTATTTGGGTATTTTTGCCAACAGTTGAATTTGTGTTTTTCATCCTTGAGATTGTACCTCCGCTACAATCACAATTACTATGCGTACCATCAGATTCATCGTTTTTCTTCTCGTTTGCCTTATCGGTTTTGGGTGCTCAGTTGGCAACCGAGCCGACAGCGAGCATATTCACCTCTTCACCACTGGACCAATTCTAATCAACGTCGATGCATTCGCAGGTGACGTAGTTCTGAAGGAAATTGAAGCGTACGAAGGTACTTCTATAGAAATTAGACGAACTGAAGCAACACCGCTCAACCTCGTTCGTGGTATGAGTTGGATTCAATGTTCTGCGTACATTGAGCACCACGCCTATGGACAAGAAGTTGTCGTAAAGTTGTTCGATACAGAGCGGTTATTCCGAGAAAAGCACGCCCAGATCATTATCACAACAAGTGGCTACACGGGCGTCCAAATCAATACGAAAAAAGGGAACATTGATACAACCTGTGGTTCAATTCCAATGGACATTGAAACAAGTGATGGTGATGTCTTTGTAGCAGTCACTCAGCCAATGACAAAAAGTGTGGCGATTAAAAACAAACGAGGAGACATTTACCTTAATGTACTTCCAGATTCGAGTGGAAACATTGATGCAACTGCAATAGGTGGCGAATCTGTTTTGGATGCACTTGTTGGCCACACAACGTTGTTAGTTGGAACAACGAAGGAACATCTCCTTGCGTCGCTCAATGATGGAACGAATTCATTTGTACTGCGAACTGTTGACGGTGACATTCACGTAGAAGTGACTAACAATCCAAGAGAGGGTTGGTCGTGGTCACTAGATGACTGGCTTCCTTTTTAAATGAGTTCGCAACGAGTACTACAAGATCATTTTTTTCGGGAAGCAAAACGTAATGGGTATCGCAGCCGCGCAGCCTATAAATTGCTAGAAATTGATGATAGACGTGACATTCTTCGAAAGAAAGATTACGTGCTCGATTTGGGTGCTGCACCGGGTAGTTGGTTGCAAGTTGCTTCAAAATGTGTTGGTCCTCGTGGGAAGGTGATTGGAGTAGACCTCAAAGAAATCGATAATCTCCAACTTGATAACGTCACCATAATGCAAGAGGATGTGACTGAACTTTCACTTGACTCGTTTGGTGATGACACCGTGTTTGATGTCATACTCAGTGACATGGCACCAAACACAACGGGAAACCGAACGATCGATCACCACTGTTCTGTTCGGTTATGTCATACCGCTCTTGATATTGCTGCAACACTTCTTCGCCCAAAGGGTAACCTTGTCATGAAGGTGCTTGAAGGAGAGGCGTACAAGGGGTTACTAGACAGATGTGAAAGTTGTTTTTCGGTTGCAAAGGGATTCAAACCAAAAGCATCAAGGGCAATATCTACCGAAATGTTTGTCGTTTGCACTGGGCGGCGAGATGACATGGCAAATCCAATGGATGTCGCGCCTGCTCCGCCTACTTCAGGCTGGAAATAAACTCACCCGCGGTTAGTTTATTTTGTCACACCATCTTCGCACCAGCGGCAGTTGCTTTTTCAACAATACGCTCTGCAGTACGAATTGCCATCGAGCCTGCCTCGGCATCAATTTCGGGTGGTGAACCTGTACGAACAGAACTCAAAAAGTCAGTTGCTTGCAGCGTCAACGCATCGGCGTCACCAACTTTCATTTCTTCAACATCAATGATGTCGACATAATTGACTGATGACAAGTCTTCACCTGCAGCTAGTCGACTTCGAAGTTCGGTTAGTTGTGGATCGTTTGCGGTTTTTTGAATCAACGTGACTGATCTATTCACAAAATCAGCAGAAACATACGCGTCTTCGCTGATGATTCGGAGTTTTCGCTCAGTTTTCAGTGCAAGGCGACTCGCTGTAACATTTGCTGTACAGGACAAACCATCAGAACCTGCTGGGAAAACTAACCTTGCGTTACACACATCCTCTGCTTCACCCATCACACTCACTGCATTTGCGTAAATATCAGTCGGTTCATTTCCAAGCAGCATAGTGAGCACGTCCAGGTCGTGAATCATCATGTCGAGTACAACACCAACGTCAGTGCTGCGAAATGTCATAGGGCTAATTCGCGTCATCTCGATGAACCGTGGTCGTAAATTTTCAATCGATGCAACTGCACGCATCACTGGGTCGTACCGAACAACGTGTCCAACCTGTAACACTGCCCCCCCCTCTTCGGCTGCATCAGCAATTGCCGCAGCAACTTCGGTCGTGGGTGCAAGTGGTTTTTCTATTAAGCATGCAATCCCGCGTTCAAGTAATGGAGCCGCTGCTTCAAGGTGATAGATCGTTGGGGTTGCAATCGTCACTGCATCGACACCGGCGTCTATGAGTTCTTCTACGGTTTCGTACGCACATCCACCCCACTCTTCGACAATATCATCTCGTCGCTGCTTATCACAATCAACCACGCCAACAAGTTCCGCACCATCAAGTTGTGCGTACACTCTGGCATGATGTCTACCCATTCGACCAACGCCAATGACGGCGCAACGCAGTGTTTTTTCTGTTCCCATACGTAGATTCTACTCGGGCGAGGGCCACTTCGTTTTATCTTGCGTTCTTCGCTCTAAATATTCTTGATACTCCCGAGCGTGGGTGACCGCCTTCATGCTTGAGAACATCAACAGTGCCATACCAATTGGACCACACAGTATAAATCCGAGCCCAATCAATTCTCCAAAGAAAATAAACGCAGGCGGGATCGGTGTCATGCGAAGTGGTTCAACAAGAAGAAAAACCATTGGTGCACCCCATGCCGCACTTTCAAGTGCCCTCTTTGCAGTAGTGTCACGACACCACTGAGCAAGTTGAGAAAGAATGGCGAACAAACACATCGTGCCCACAACAACAACGCCGCCCGATAGATACATAGCAAAAACTGCAATTGGATAAATCGGATTCGATTGTGGAACTCCCACTGAAATTGCAAAAACAAACGAAGCGGTTGTCGCCCACCTTGCGATGATACGTACCTTTCCCTGTTTGCCAAGTCCTCTCCACACTGCTTCTGTGTCGTGCATCGGATTGGTGATGAAGTACACACTCAGCGTCCAAACAATTGCAACGGTGACATCGACGAACATGTTAATACTCATTGCAGGAACAAAAAAACGAGCAGCAATCAAACTGACTGCAAGAAAGAGTGCTACGCAACAAAATGCGATACGTCGCACAAGGTGTTCTGGCATTTGAGAAAGCGCAATGTCTTTCGCGCCAGAAAGTTGTGGTGCACCAGAGTATGGTATTTGACCAGTTTCACCACACTCTGGACACGGTCTTCCAGCAGGCAATCCATACAGGTTATAACCACAACTACCACAGAGTTTTTCTGGTGTTTTACTCATGCGAAGGGGTCGTTCTCTTTATCCATCACTTCGCGTTTTTCACGAATACGTTCTTGTCTACCCTGTAACGATTTTTCGTAATGCATATCCCATTGAGCGATCGATGCAAATGCAAAGAGCGACTTTGCAAACATGAACTGCACAAACAGCCACGGAAACATCAAGGCAATAATATAAGCCCACCACATGATCGCGCCTTGATTTCCTTGTAAACCTGCTGCTGCGAAATGCTTCCAAGGAAGGACAAACACAAACAAGCCCCATGAAAGGTACACCCACGCAACCATATTCAATTTTTTTGCAATATCGCTTAGCTTTAATCTTAAGGCGAAATCGTGAAGCCAAAACGCAAGTGCAGACACTCCGATTCCACCAATAATGTGAAGTAGAAGAATTGGCCAGTACTTTCCAAGGTTTCCACCAAGCGTGCCATCTCCTGAAACGTGAAATCCTAACCACAGGGCGTACCCTGCAAGCCAACACCATTGCGAAACAGGAATCCATGGCCGGAGCATTCGGTATATCGGTGGCATGCTTGCATCGGCCGATGCAGGCAACATGCCAACAACAATGAATGGCCAAATCGAAGAAATAGCCATAAGAGTTAGTCGATAAGCACCAATGGGTATCTGTGCAAACGTCACTGCAAGTTGTAAAACCCCGACAATTAAAACAGTCATCGCTCCAATGAGCATCCAACTCCGAACCCTTTTGCGAACATCTGGCATTTGGGCAAGCCCTTGAACTGCAATGTTGCCGTCAATGACGTCCATGATTCCTTCTGCAATAACAGACTTGGTTATTTTTGGTGGTGTTGATTTTGGGTCAGCGCCGCACTCTGGACAAAGTGAGTTTTTTTCTAACCCATGAAGATCGTAGCCGCACCCACCACACTTTCTGACTGATTCAGATTCCATTGATCTTTACAGCAAGTTGACGGTGGTCGGTCATACCGCGCCCTCAACACAAGAAGGTGTACGGTTTTGTTTTGCGTATGAAACAGCGTTTCTAAACATTTGTAAACCGAGTGGTTCTTTCTGCTGCTTTTCAAGACGTGTCCATTGTGGGTGCTGTGTCCAGCGAAGGTATCGCTCTGGGTGTGGCATTAAGCCAAGCACGAGCCCGCTCGAATCACAAATTCCCATGACATCACCAACCGAACCGTTTGGATTATCAGCGGCGCCATACCTGCACGCAATTTGTCCTGACTCTTCAAGTTGTTGCAACACTTCTTCATCGCGGGAAACAAAACGACCTTCACCATGGGCAATTGGAATGAACTCTGTTTCTGGTGTTGTATCTAGGTTTTTTGTCCACACAGACCGAGTATTACTTGGTACGTGAAACTCAACCCATCGATCAATAAACCGAGCCGATGCATTTTGCGATAGGGTAATGGTGGGCTTCGGTGGTGAAGATTGCCAATCACTTCCTGGCGTTGGCCCTGGAAGCAATCCAAGTTGTGCAGCAATTTGAAAACCGTTACACGGTGCAATGATCGGGGCGCCTCTTCGAATTGCTTCGACAAGTGCACCATAGAGTGTCGCTCGCATCAGATTTGCCATAATTCTTCCCGCAGCAACCGCGTCACCGTAACTAAAACCGCCCGGAAAACCAATAAGGTCTGCCTTATCGATAAGCGAAGGGGTTCGCATCAACTTGTTGATGTGTATGGGATAAGGTTCGGCGCCTGCAAGCTGAAATGCTTCTGCTAGTTCGAGGTCACAGTTAATTCCGGGAGCGGTGATGATGAGTGCTCGAGTCATATTTGTAAACCTCCGAGCCAATCACTTCGCAGGTCATCGATATTCCAAGAACACTCGCCTGCAGTTACAGTCTTTTCGCCTGTAAATGTACCGATGATTGCATTAGGAACATCGCCCATTGTTCTTTGTAATGTATCGACATCTTGTGGTTTGACTTCTAACAAATACCGCGATGGAGATTCTGCAAAACACGTCGCTTCAAACCCTAAACTCTTTGGCAAATCAAGTTCAAGTCCTAAGTTACCACTGAATGCCATTTCGGTTGCAGCAAGAAGAGTGCCACCTTCAGAACAATCGTGGGCTGAACAAACTAAGCCGCTGACAATTGCTTGGTGTACAGCCACAGCGTTTGCTGGTCCACTATTCAAACAAACTTCTGCGAGTGTGTTGTCACAGTCCATCTCTGGTTCAAGTTGCAGTGCGAACGATCCGCCCATTGCACTCTTTGTTTCACCGACCAATACCAACACATTTCCGGGGGTTTTCGCATCCATTGTTATGCAAGTGTGAATGTCGTGCACAATGCCAAATCCTGAAATCAAAAGCGTTGGAGGAATACAAATTGTTTCCCCATCTTCAGTTGTAAATTGATTGTTGAGTGAGTCTTTGCCAGAGATAAATGGTGTTTGGTATGCTTTTGCGGCGTCATAACAACCGTGACAACAACGAACAAGTCTTCCAAGGCTCTCTGCATCTTTCGCACTTGGCCAACAGAAGTTATCGAGAATTGCAATGCGTGATGGGTCTCCGCCAACGCACACAATATTTCGAACACACTCATCAATTCCCGAACTGGCAAGCACATAAGGGTCTTCCTCAAGTGCAGTTGCCAAACCGTTTGCAATGGCTAGCCCGCGGGAAGATCCGCGCACTGGTGTAATGACTGCTGCATCGGAAGGGCCGGTTCCAAGTGGACCAACAACTGGCCGAATCACGCTTCGGCCTTGGACTTCATGATCGTATTGTTGAATGATGCATTGCTTCGATGTGATGTTTGGATGCGACAGTAATCTTGGAAGCATTGATTGCACATCTATTTTTTTGTTACCCGCGTTGGTTTTTTCTTGTAAAGACCATCTTGCAATTCGTGTTGTTCCAGGAAGTCCCTCGTGCATGAATGACATGCTCAGTCTCCCGACCTCTTCTTTGCCATATCGCAAGATGAGTTCCTTGTTGTCAGTACCAAAGGCACCAAGGTCACACAGTTCTGCGTCGTGTCGCTCGCAAATTTTTGCAATTTTTGCAACGTTTTCTTCGGGGACAGCGAGAACCATTCGCTCTTGTGCTTCACTGATCCAAATTTCAGAAGGTTTGAGTCCAGCGTATTTCAGTGGTGCTTGGTCAAGTTGTACGATTGCACCAATTTGTTCCCCCATTTCGCCAACTGCACTTGAAAATCCTCCCGCGCCGCAATCGGTGATCGAGTTATACAAGCATCCCTCCTCATAATCGCGAGCTTCAAGAATAGCATCTAGTGCTTTCTTCTCTGTAATTGCGTTACCAATTTGTACCGCGTGAGAAAATTCATCTGCGTGTGTGTCGGTTAGTTCAGCAGATGAAAAAGTTGCCCCATGTATGCCGTCTCGCCCAGTTCGTCCGCCAATTGCAATGATACGGTCGCCAACTTGAGCATCGCCTGAGATAAGATCGCGTGGCATGATGCCAATGCACCCGCAAAAAACCAACGGATTTCCGACGTAGCGATCGTCAAACCAGACTGTACCATTAAGAGTTGGTATGCCCATTCGGTTTCCATAATCACGAACGCCGCGAACAACTTCTCCAAGAATTCGCCGCGGTTTTAGACAACCTTTTGGAACTTCGTGGTCAAAGTTAGCAACACAAAAAACATCGGTTGCTGCAATGGGTCGTGCGGCCAGTCCTGTTCCCATAATGTCACGAATACATCCACCGATTCCTGTTGCTGCGCCGCCGTAGGGGTCGAGCGCAGATGGATGGTTGTGTGTTTCTGCTTTGAAACAAACTGCGTGCTCATCATCGAACGCAATAATGCCCGCGTTGTCAACGAACACACTTAAGCACCAGTCGATCCCATCGTTCATGAGCTCGTGCGTTGCTGCTGCAACTGTGCATTTCAAGAGGTTGTTAATTGTGATTGAACCGTCATCGTGACAATCGTGTCCTGGATAGTTTTTATTTCCTGGGGCTGAATAATGGATCGTTGCTTTGAGGGTTTTGTGTACACAGTGTTCAGACCACGTTTGTGCAAGTGTTTCTAATTCAATTTCGCGTGGTTCGCGTCCAAGGTTTTTGTAGAAATCTTGGATTGTTTGCATTTCTTCGAGATCCAAAAACATATGCGCTTCACGAGAGAGTTTTTCAAGCGATTCATCGGTTAGCATTGTTAGTGGAATTTCCGGTACGGTCATGTCATGTTCATGACCATACTCAAACTCACTTGGAAAAAATGGTGCTGTATGAATTTTTGTCACAATTTCGTTTGCGAGACATCTACGGACAAGGTCTTGTGCGTCAGCCGTTTCAATGCCATGAAAATCGTACCGCCACCCTGTTTGTACCGAAACATCTTTACCAAGTAGCCGGTGAATGGCTAGTTCTACCGCGCTTGCGCATGGATCCATCACGCCTGGGAGAGGATGCACCTCGATAACAGATTGGGCGTAAGGCTCAGAGGTGCCCTGCGAACTTATCTCGGTTACTGCATCGCAAAGTAATTCACCGGTAATACGTTTCATTGACGGTTCGTCTAGATCGCCATCAATCAGGTATACCGCGCTTGTTTCGATTGATGTTGGCAGCTTTTTTATTCCCGCAGACTGAGCCTTTAGAAGTGCATCTTCCCCGCGTGGATCTGCACCTCCCAACGTTGTGCGAACTTCAATTCTGTGCATTGCCATATATATGTAGCGTACCAAAGAGCGTGATTTCGTTACTATGTAAAGTATGGCAAAACGAGTGCAATATGACCTGTTTACAGATGGGGCGTGTCTTGGAAATCCAGGGCCTGGTGGCTGGGCATATATTTTAAGAAACGGAGGTGAGGAAGTTGTTAAAAGTGGTGGAGATCCAGACACGACAAACCAACGTATGGAGGTAACGGCTGTGCTACGCGCACTTGAATCGTTGGATCAACCATCTTCAATTGCAATTCACGCAGATAGTAAATATGTCACCGATGGCTTGTGTGAGTGGATGGATGGTTGGCTCAAGAAAAATTGGAAAAATGCTGCGAAGAAGCCAGTTAAAAATCAAGATTTGTGGAAACCACTTGCCGCATTGCGAGAATTCCATGAAATCACCACGCATTGGCTCAAGGGCCATGATGGGCATGCTGAAAATGAGCGTTGCGACATGCTTGCTTCAGCTGAGGCCGAAAACTACTTGCAATAACCCGCGGGGGTGTCCCTAGGGGACGCCTGGCCAAACTCTACGTTTTTGGACTGTGTGCAAGGTGTGGAGGGTTGCTTATCACGCTAAAATTGGTATGATGTGCGGCTCGCCTTTGATTAGGCAACAGAACTAGAACTATTCGGAAACCTCTATATGCCAACGATTAATCAACTCGTACGAAAACCACGCAAGACCCCTAAGGTTAAATCTAAGGCTCGCGACCTTGACGGCTCGCCACAAAAACGTGGCGTCTGCCTCCAAGTTCGTACAGTAACGCCTAAGAAACCTAACTCCGCTCTTCGTAAGGTTGCACGTGTTCGGTTATCAAACGGCAAAGAAATTTCTGCGTACATCGGTGGTGAAGGTCATAACCTTCAAGAGCACTCGATCGTTCTTGTTCGGGGTGGTCGTGTACGCGACCTTCCAGGTGTTCGGTATCACGTCGTACGAGGTTCGCTCGATACGCTCGGAGTTGATGCACGTAAACAAGGTCGATCCAAGTACGGAACCAAGAAAGTCAAGTAATCACATTTCAGGGATCGCTCCCTACTCGCATTGTGTGAACTGTGGTGAATAAACGGTTGAACTACTCAACCATTGACAGGCAAAGAAGGAAAACAAATGGCAGGCAGAATTACAAAATCAGAACAACAACTTAAACCAGACCCCAAGTTTGGTGACAAAGTTCTCTCAAAATTTATCAATTGCATCATGAAAGATGGCAAGAAAGCCGTTGCTCAACGTGTCATGTATGACGCTCTTGACCAAATTGAAGCCCGCTTGAAAAAAGAAAAATCAACAGGTGATGACGCTCCAAAGAGTTCCATAGATGTCTTTCACAAAGCGCTTGAAAACGTTCGGCCAAATGTTGAAGTACGTTCCAAACGTGTTGGCGGTGCCAACTATCAAGTTCCAATGCCCGTGAATGCCAGTCGCCGTCAAAGCCTTACGTTCCGGTGGATTCTCACGGCCTGCCGAGCTGAAAAGGGCAAGCCAATGGCACGATGCCTTTCCAAGGAACTCTGGGACGCATCAAGAAACGAAGGCAAAGCCGTAAACACACGTGAACAAACACACCGAATGGCAGAAGCCAACAAGGCATTCTCACACTTCGCCTTCTAATTTCATCTCCCACAAATCAACTCTAAGACCTACCATGTGTGCATGGTAGGTCTTTTTCTTTCTACAGTTATGGTTGTAATAACTTTCGCGACTGCAAATCCTGCACAGAACGCTGGAAAGATTGTTCGATTATTAGAACAAAAAGCACAAGAGTGTTTAGAGTCGGGCATGGCACCTAAAGGAGTCAAAAACTTTTACTTCTCCTCAAAGAATCTTGTTGATATGAGGGTGATTGAACAAAAAATCAGTAAACCAGCAAATCGAAACTCGTTCATCGATGCGTATACTCGATGGCAACTCATTCGGTTCGACATTGCTTTGCCAACACTTTCTGATGTTGCATTTCAAAATTTTCTTGAGTCATTACCAGAATTTCCAGAAAACCCGCGAACCAACTGGGGGTTTTGTGACGCTGTTGCAAGAGCAGCCACAAGTGAAAGGCCGCTAACCCAACTCGAAACAAGTTCACTTCAACAACGCCTTGATGAAATGAACAAAAAATATCGGATTGCACAATCTCAAACAATACCTGCGGATGAGTTTCGTTTGTGGGTTATAGAACAACTTGAAAATCAACCTACCCGCGTAGCACTTGCACATCTAGAGAGACTTGCCGCGAGAGTATCCGCTGGTTGGTCCTCTCAAGATGCACTCTCAAGTGCTCAAGAGGCCTTTGTTGAGATCAATAATCGTGGGGGATTACCAGGTCGCGCCCAACAACAGATCGACCTCATTGCTTCACGTATTGCGGGAATGAACAAGCTTGCCCTTACCCATGTAGAGTTCATCGACGGTGGCAACATCACACCACGCTGGCGATCAACTGCCATCGACGAGTTTGATCTCAAGAGACTGTTACGGTTGCTTCGTAAATCCAATGAAAAATCAGACGGTTTTCTTGGTCGTGATAGAGAGCCACCTGTAAAATCTACACCATGACAGATGCTGATCGATACCACAGGCAACGGCTCACTCACATTGGTGATGATGGGCAAGAAGCAATCTGCAACAGCCACGTTGCAATTGTCGGCGTTGGCGCACTGGGCTGTATGTCCGCCGATATGCTTGCTCGGGCTGGAGTTGGAACCATCACACTCATCGATCGAGATATCGTTGAGTTTACAAATTTACAACGTCAGGTTTTGTTCACAGAACAGGATGCAGAAACGCACCAGCCAAAAGCAACAGCCGCTGCTTCGCGTATATGTGCAATCAATAGTTCCATTGAAATTCGACCACATGTTGAAGATCTTTCGCATAAAAATGTTGACCGGCTTCTTAAAGATGCAGACATCATTATTGACGGGCTTGATAATTTCAACACACGGTACATTCTCAATGATTACGCTGTAAAAAACAACAAACCATTTCTGTTTGCTGGCGTGATTTCTGAAAGTGGAAACGTCATGACAATCATCCCAAACGAAACACCTTGTTTGCGTTGCCTTTTTCCTGAGCCTCCACCAGCGGGTTCGCAAGAGACCTGTGATACTGCTGGAGTCATCGCCCCGGCAGTTGGTATTGCAGCCTCATGTCAATGCAGTGATGCTCTAAAATTACTTTCGGGACATCGCGATAAGGTTTCCCCAACCTTACTTGTGTTCGATCTTTGGAATACACAAAGTAGTCGGATCGAAACAGGTAAGCCAAATCTATCGTGTGCGTGCTGTCAAGAAAAAAACTTTATCTATTTGCAAGCAAACGATGCTCCTGAAGCAGCAGCCCTTTGTGGACAAAATGCTGTGCAAATTCCAAGCACTGGTCAAATTGACCTGACAAGTTTGGCCTCTCGTCTGGTAAGCCATGGTACTTTTCATGTCACTGGTCCAGTGTTACGTGGAGCACTGCACGAAGAGCTCTCAGAAGAGGGTGAAAATATCATCCTGCTCTGTTTTGGGGATGGACGCGTGATCGTGCATGGCACCAAGGATGTAGGTCGAGCAAACTCCATTTATGCAAGATTTATTGGTAATTAACGACTAATCATTCTATACTGTGGAGGCTTTATGACTACCAGTACATCCATCGAACCCAAACCAATAGCCATCGCTTCTTGTCTTGATGGGCCTGTCACGCTTCGCACCTTGCGACGGTGGTCCAAGGAAGGCACAAAGTGGGCATGCCTTACTTGTTATGACGCAACAACTGCTCGGTTAATGGCTGGTGCGGGGCTACCGACAATGCTCGTTGGCGACACTGCTGCAGAAATGATTTTGGGGTACAAGAGCACGATCCACGCACCTCTCGATTTTCTCATTATGCTCACTGCTGCAGTAAAACGCGGAGCACCTGATGTATTTGTCATGGGAGACATGCCCTTTTTAAGTTACCAAGTTGACGAAGCCTCTGCAATACAAAATGCCGGCTGTTTTCTTACGGAGGGCACGGCTGATGCTGTCAAACTTGAAGTTGATGGAAAGTGGACACCACGCGTAGAAGCTATTTGCAATGCAGGTATCGCAGTCGTTGCACACCTTGGCTCTCGACCCCAACAAGCAAAACAGACTGGTGGATACACAACTGCTGGTCGCTCTGCGAATGCTGCAAAGATCATCGTAGAAGACGCAGTTGCAATGGAGCAAGCTGGCGCTTCGATGTTGTTACTTGAAGCAGTTCCTGAAGAGGTTTCTATTGCTGTCGTTGAAGCAACACATGTTCCCGTCATTGGATGCGGTGCTGGCACAGCATGCCATGGTCAAGTTGTTGTCATGCAAGATATCGCTGGTATGACTGCTTGGCAACCATCATTTGCGAAACCCACAGCAAAAATTGGCGAAGAAATTGCCGCTGTTGCATCAACATGGATGCAAAATGTATCCACAAACAACCTTGGGAAACACCCTTACAACATGCATGATGGTGAATCGGAATTGTTTAAGGAACGCGGTTGACAAGCAGCCATTAAATCTTTTGTAACTGGGTGTGATGGGTTGTGGATCACTTCATCAACAATTCCATATTCGACGATTGTTCCTTCGTGCATGACTGCAACGAAGTCGCAAAAGTGATGTACTACTGCAATGTCGTGTGAGATAAACAACATTGTTAATCCAAGATCATCGCGAAGATCTGCAAGTAAATTTAGAATTGTTGCTTGCACGCTCACGTCGAGTGCCGATGTTGGTTCGTCGCAAACCAACAAGTCTGGTTTCAATGCTATTGCCCTTGCAATTGCAATGCGTTGCTTTTGACCTCCAGAAAATTCGTGTGGGTACCGCGACCTATCTTTTGCTTGCAAACCAACTTGCTCAAGTAATGAATCCGCGAGACGAACCAATTCTTTTCCCTTCGCCAACTTGTGCACAAGCAGTGGTTCTGAAACAATCGGGCCAGCCTTGAGGTACGGGTTCAGCGATCCTCCAGGATCTTGAAAAATCATCTGCATTCGTTTGTTTATACAACGATCAGCAAGATCAACACCATCAAACAAAATTTTGCCAGAATTTGGTTGCACAAGTTGCATCACTGCCCGAGCGATCGTCGATTTGCCCGATCCGCTTTTCCCAACAATCCCAAGTGTCTTTCCCTTTTCGATGGAAAACGAGACACCTCGAACTGCGTGAACAGGTGATTTTTTCTGGGGGAATGTGATTATGAGGTCACGAATTTCAAGTAGTGTCGAAAATTTTTCCATCTGGGGCTAAGTGTATGGTATCTTCGACAGTGAACGATTATGAAAGAATACCTCGTACTCCTTGACCACCTACTTCACAACGGATCGCCTAAAGAAGATCGCACTGGAACTGGTACCAGTAGCATTTTTGGATGGCAAATGCGGTTTGATCTCTCAAAGGGCTTCCCTCTGGTCACCACCAAAAAAGTCCATACACGTTCGATTTTTCACGAACTGCTGTGGTTTCTCAGGGGTGAAACAAATACTTCATACTTAAAAGAGCACGGTGTTTCGATTTGGGATGAGTGGGCGGATGAACATGGTGAACTCGGCCCTGTCTATGGATCACAGTGGAGATCGTGGAAAACGACCGATGGCAGATCAGTCGATCAGATTACAGCCTTGATCGATGGAATTAAAAACAATCCAGACTCCAGAAGGCACATTGTCAACGCTTGGAATGTTGGTGAAATTAATCGAATGGCACTTCCCCCTTGTCACACGATGTTTCAGTTTTATGTCGCTGATAATAAACTTTCATGCCAACTCTATCAAAGAAGTGCTGATGTGTTTCTTGGAGTCCCGTTTAACATTGCATCGTACGCACTCTTAACGATGATGATTGCGCAAGTCACTGATTTAGAACTTGGTGATTTTGTTCACACATTTGGTGATGCGCACTTGTACTCAAACCATGTTGAACAAGCAACTGAACAACTTTCGAGAGAAGTTCTACCCCTTCCAACGTTGACGTTAAACCCAGCCATTACATCTGTTTTTGATTTTACGTATGACGACATCGAATTAGTAGGCTATTCTCCACACCCACACATTTCTGCGCCGGTGGCCGTGTAATGGAAATTGTTGTCGCAATGACGAGCAATCATGTCATTGGACAAAATGGTGATATGCCATGGCATCTACCAGCCGATCTTGTTCATTTTAGGGAACTTACTTCTGGGCACGCAATCATCATGGGAAGGCGCACATGGGAATCTATAGGCAAACCACTACCAAACCGCTTGAACATTGTCGTAACAAGGCAAGAAGATTATGCAGCCGAGGATGTTGCGGTTGTACACTCTCTTGAAGATGGAATTGTTGCGGCGGGAACAAAACGCATTTTTCTCATCGGTGGAGGCGAAATGTACAAAGAAGCACTTCCTATAGCATGCCAAATGCACGTCACGAGGATCGATGCGCTCATTGATGGTGATACGAAGTTTCCAGAAATTGATGAATCAATCTGGCAATGCAAAAGTAGACTAAACCGCTCTGCAGATGAAAAAAATCCGTACGACCTTGTTTTTGAGACTTGGAAAAGAGCAAACTAGAACCGTTTTTGGTCTTGTGATTCTAATAAGCCGATAGTGGAAGATCGTAATGATGGTTCACTTGCCAAACAGTACAACCCAATGCTGCCCATATGTTGAATATGCACATCCAGCATGCTCAAGTAGATTTACACTTAGTAACCTTGAGCAGGCATGTACTGTTTGTTTTGGAAATTATCAATCGTGCTCTGTCTATCGACAGTTTACGAACAAACAGCAATCCACACTTCTAGACTTAACGGTTAATGATCATGTTGTCGAGTTACGACCAACAGGTTCGTGATTTTCTTGCATATCTTCGTGTTGAAGCGGGTCTTTCGCCAGCAACACTTGAAGCGTATCGTCGCGACTTAGATCAACTACGCAATGATCTTTGTTCATTGCGTGTTTCGTGTGCTTCAGAAGTAAAACCATCGCACCTTGCAGATCACATACGACAATTACATCGTAAGCATGGACTGCAGTCTTCAAGCGTAGCGCGTCATCTTTCAACAATACGAATGTTCTTTCGTTATCTGCATGCGTCACATCGAATTGAAACAGACGCATCCCGGTTACTTGAAACTCCAACTCGATGGAAAAAACTTCCAGATGTTCTTTCGCCGAAGAAAATGAAACAACTTATCGATGCAGCAACACCTGAAATAGGTAAACTTTGGCAACGTGACCTTGCCCTAGTTGAACTCATGTACGCCGGTGGGATGAGAGCAAGTGAAGTTGCTGGCATCAAACCAGATGAAGTCAATGAAACGCTTGGTGTCGTACTTGTTACGGGTAAAGGAAATAAACAACGGTTGGTTCCTATTGGCGAACCTGCTCTCAAAGCTGTCAAGCAATATCTCGAAGGACTTCGTCCATATCTTTTGCGGTTCGAAGATGGTCGGGATCAGGGGCAATTGTTGTTGTCTCACACTGGAAGACCGATCGAACGAGTGGCGGTTTGGCAAATCATTCGAAAATTAGCAAAGCACGCAGACCTTGAAGATGTGCATCCCCACACGTTGCGGCATAGTTTCGCGACGCACATGCTTGCTGGCGGGGCTGATTTGCGCGTTGTTCAAGAACTTCTAGGCCACAGCGACATCGTAACAACGCAGATCTACACCCATATTGACCGCTCCCAACTCAAAGCAGTTGTGGCCAAATACCACCCCCGACCATAAATAAACTATTCTCGGATAGTTCATTTGGGTTTGGTACACTTAGAGATATGTGGATGTCATTGATCATTGCCTGTGGTATAGGTCTGCAACCTGTTTGCGACCGAGGGCAATTTGAGAAAGCCTGCGGGGGTGTCCTAAGGGGTGAGCACAAGAGCATTGGGTACGCAATATTTGAAGCGTACCTCGATCAAGTGAAAGAGATCAATGAAACTGATCAACTTCTAGCCTCGCAGGAAGCCGCCTCGCTCTTGGTAAATTTCGCCGATTCGCTTTCCCAACTTGATGGCGGTGGCTCTTGGAGAAAGGCAAGTAGCCTCCTACAAAGAAGTGTGCTTTTGCAATCAAGGCAAGCAGCCAACCCGTGGCTAGCAACTGTCTGGGTTGATTTATCACAATTAGACTCCATCACTGTTTCAGAAGAAACAAACGCGGCGATCGACCTCTTCCTTCAACAAGAATACGACAAAGATTTAGAAGAGCGGTACAGTGCATTTGAGGCAATCAACAATGGAAACTCCCAGCGTTGTGAACAACTTACAGCTAACGTAATGAAGCGATGGGTTACATACCAACAACTGATTGAGCCTTACATGTCAATCTCTGCTGTGCAGTTTGCTGCGTATCCAAAACTTAATACTGGGCATCGCGTGCGCGCGGAAATGACCCAACTAGATACTAGCAACAGTCCTAGACTTGAACAACGATTTCAAGAATGGTCTACGTGGCACAAAAGACAGACTGAAGCAACCATCGCGTTAATTCGTTCTGCTCGTTCTTCGTTTCTGTTTGACCCGTGTTCTACCCGTTGCGGCGTATCATCAAATAAACAGGCAATAAAATTACAACAACAGTTGTTGCAACTTTCTGCAACCGTTCGAGACAAGAACAGTCTCGCTATTGAGTCTCTAAAGATGATTGCTCACGAAACACAGTAATGTGTGTCTAAAACCTGCATCCACTCTTCTGCAGATTTTATCTTAATAAACTCTTTGCGAACCTCTTCGGCCTTAGAGTGGTGCGTAGAAAAACTAATCCCAAACTTACGCATGAGTCTTGATGCTTTTTGTTCGCCGTGCAAGTCTCTGCATAAATCAAAATGAAGCATGAGCGCCTCTCGCTGTTCTTGAATTGTTGGATCTTTTGGTTCATTGCCTTCCATCATTGCTTTTGCTTGCGCAAAAATCCATGGGTTACCAATGCACCCGCGAGCAACAGACACGCCTTTCACGCCGGTTTCTTGCATCATTCTAAAAATGTCTTGAGCGTTCCAAATGTCACCGCTACCAAAAATGAGTGAATCTGGTCTAGATTTCACTAATTCTTTGAGAAACGACCATCGCGATGGTCCGTTATATCGTTGCTCAACCGATCGCCCGTGCACTGTTGTCCATAGGTATCCACACTTTTCTGCTTCGTCAAAAATTGTGTAGAAGTTCTCAACCGATTGCTCAGAATCATCGTACCCTCTTCGCAGTTTCAAAGTGGTTGGAATTAAACTTGGAACAGCCTCCCGAACCGCCGCTAAAATTTCTACTGCCCCCGTTGGTTCGCACAAAAAATACCCGCCTCGATTTCGACGTCGAACTCTCTTTGGGGGACACGCAAGATTTACATCGATCACGTCGTAGCCCATTTCGACAAGAATGCTCGCCCCTTGAGCCATCTCCTTTGGCTTTGCGCCAATGACTTGTCCTGCAATTGGATGATCTTTGAGGTTGCAGGCGTAATCTTCTTGTTCATTTGCAAGAACTTCGGGATCCTCTCTTCGCCTTCCCTTTCCGCCATTAATCAGGATCGTATCCAACAACGATTCGGTCACACAAAAGGGGCAGCCATGGTGACGTGCAACAATTCTCATCGCAGCGTCGCTATATCCAGCAAGCCCTGCTTGAAAAAAAGGTGCGTCGAAAGTTGGGATTTTCTCGGTGACGCGAGCATCAACATGAACATTCTTTGCAAACGTTGCTATGTCTTCGTGCGTATGTAAAGCCAAGTTTAATTCTCGCCAATAACAAGCAGCCCGACAAGTGGTTGTTCGTCACCAAGTTGCAACTGTGCTAGTACAAGTTGTGTTGGTTCATCCGTTCGCCAGAATCCTCCAGCGTTGAATTGATCTCCAAGGTCATCGTAACAATCCCAAAGATTTACACGCAGAGTAGAACCCGCTGGAATTGGAGGCAGCGGTTGGGTATATTGTTGATTAATCCAGAGGTTGGAACTGCCAAATGAATGAGCAGTGCTATTGACAATTGTAATGTGCTCTTGGTCCCTGATGACTTGAATTGGCTCTGTGCCCGTTGAATGAAGTTGGTGGGGATAGGACATAGTCACCTTGGAAACATCTGGGGGAGGTGATTGGCACCCAACCATCATTACGCAAAAACCTAAAACGAAATGCTTCATAATGTGTGAGTGTACCACGAGAGCAGCCAGCGTAAGACGCTGGCTGCTGCAATTCAAACCTAAAAACAAGTGGTATCAGTAGGACATCTCCATCAATACTGCCAGAACGTCTGATTGGTCAACGACACCATCACCAGTCACATCTCCGTACATATTGATCGATGAGCCGAAGTGTTCAAGCACCTCGAGGAGGTCTAGGCTATCGACGATTCCGTCAGCGTTGATGTCAGCCGCACAACTGTCAGGAACACCGTCAATATTCAAGTCGAGTGCCAATCCAAGTAGGATTTCACAACCATCTGGAATACCATCCTTGTCGCAATCTTCGTGGGAAACGCCTGTGATAAGTACATCGGTTCCTGCCTCTGGAACAGTACCAACAACAGCAGCAATGCCATCCTCTAGGAGAGATTGGGCGATGCCCGATTCAATTTCCTCAACACGGAGGGATCTGACATGTTCCCAATCGGAGCCACCTAAGAAGAAGAGGTCGGCGTAACCTTCGCGACCAACGAGCCGCCAATTTCCACCAAGTGGTAGTGACCACTTACTTTCATCGAGATTAAGGATTGGGCTGGTTGTAATTTCTGCATCACCAACCAAACAGAGTGACCATGGCGGTGTCGCAATCGACGGATCATCACCATTGACTTTAGATTCAGAATCTCCAACACTAGTACCCTTCGCACTTGGACCTTTTCGTTTGCTTGCGTTGTTAATTTCTGGTGGCACGATGAGAATCGTTGGGTCACCTGGTTCAGTACCAAGTAGACCTTCAGGCAAATCGTTACCAAGACAACTTGCAAGAATACCCACGACAGGACCCTCCCACGTACCAAGTTCACCACATGAGTTCCGTGGTCTGACATAGTAGTTGTGTGTGCCCGTTGCACCAAAATCGATGTACGGATTTTGGCTACAGGTTGCAATCACCGTCGATCCGCGTTTTACATCGAAGCACGAGTTCACTCCATACCATTCCACTTCAATATAATTAGGATTACATTGTGAGGCAGTAAGATTTTGAATTCCACCCAATGATTCTGAAGACCACCCTTGATCTGGAATACCGAGATTACAAGATTCGTCACCTGAAGATTCTGATGTAACCCAGTACCAATAGGGTACTCCGGTGGAGATATCATCGTCGAGCCAACTTTGACCACTGATGTTACACGCTTGAAGTATTGCCGTTTGTGGACCTTCGGAGACTGAGCGGTATACGCAGTAGGTGCTTGCACCTGAAACAGTGTCCCATGAAATGGTAATCCCCCCGCAAATGGTACCATTTGTTGCGTTTACGCCTCCTGGGTTTGGTAAGCCTTCAAATGGTGAACCAATATCACCCGAACTAAATCCACCCTCACCACAACCTGGAGTTACGGCGCGGACGAAATAATACGCCGATGGAAGAGGTGAAGGATCTATAAATGGTGATTGTGATTGCTGTCCAATTTGGTATGTATTTGTAACATCCGAATCGGTTCCTCGATAAATCTTGTAGTTTGTTGCATCTTCAACACTGTCCCAAGTAACTGAGACAAGGCAGTTCAAGGTGCCATCAGTGGCGCTTATGCCTGTTGGTGGCGGTGGTCCAGTGGCAGACGAAGATGTTTGATCGCTTGCAGGTGAGGTTGAACATGAGTTTCTCGCAGTAACTTCGTAGTAATAACTAATACCTGGAATAACTTCCAAGTCTGTATACACAGTTTGGTTGCCGTCATACACAACGGTTTCTGTTCCAGCTGGGGAGGTTCTTCGACCCAGTTGGTATGAGGTTGCGTCTTCAACTTGGGTCCAGTTCAGAATCACAGCGATACAATTTGGTGATGCCGCGAGCCCTGTTGGCTGTGTTGGATCATCGCCCGCTTGTCCAAGGGCAGC
>Ga0114996_10002900_pt1 | contig 21734 bp, 22 predicted proteins | sample ArcticOcean_MG_C_4_FD_87039 | JGI IMG/M metagenome (GOLD analysis project Ga0114996, IMG submission 87039) | Marine microbial communities from western Arctic Ocean - ArcticOcean_MG_CB4_134 | ecosystem: Environmental > Aquatic > Marine > Oceanic | place: Arctic Ocean: Canada Basin | collected... | reverse complement strand
CAATCGCGAATGCTTAACCGTTCGAAACGATGTTGGGTGTTACGACGGTTCACCGCTTGGAAAATTTGAACTAAAAGGACCTAATGTTGGCGAATTCCTGGACCTGATTTATACCAATATCATGTCAAACCTAGTACCCGGCAAGGGACGCTATGGGATGATGCTCACGGATGATGGGTTGATATTGGATGACGGTGTGGCTTTGCGGCTTGATGAACATCGCTGGTTAATATCAACATCGACCGGTCATGTTGATGCAATACACCAGCATATGGAAAAAGTATTGCAATTTGATCAACCCCATTGGAACGTTATGATCACCAACGTCACCAGCCAGTGGAACAATGTCACAATTTGTGGCCCAAACGCACGCAAAATTTTGGAAAAATTTGTCACCAATATTGATCTGTCCCCAGATGCTTTCCCCTTCATGGAATTTCGAGATGGCACTTTCGCCGATATGCCGGCACGCATAGTCCGTGTCAGTTTTACTGGTGAATTGTCTTTTGAGGTTAATGTCGCGCCCCGCCATTTGCGCAACTTGTGGGACAAAGTCATGGCGGCGGGAGCATCATTTAACATCGCACCAATTGGGTCCGAAGCTAACCATGTTCTACGCGTGGAAAAAGGTTTTTTATCGCTCGGACATGAAGTTGATGGAACGGTTGATGCCTATGACTTAGGTTTAAGCTGGATCATGTCCAAGAAGAAATCCGATTACATCGGCAAGCGATCCGTCGACTTACGGCGGGCGGGCAACAAAGTGAGACGTGAACTGGTGGGATTACTATCGGATGACCCAAATTGTCAGATCCCTGAAGGCGCACCGCTTACACCATCTGGCAAGAAGCAAGCTACTGAGGGACTGGTTACTGCATGCGTTTGGAGTGTAGTCAATAACCGTTGGATTGCACTTGCACTGCTAGAAAACGGCCACGCCCGGCGCGGCGAAGCCGCACATGTTCGTCTTCAGAACAGCGTCATCCCTGCCCAGATTACTGCTCCGGTGTTTTACGACCCGGACGGCAAAATATTGAGGTCATAGAATGGGTTATAACGCAAATATTCTCCGACAGAAAACAGACGCTCTTTTCGACATTAAGGGAGTTCAGCCCAAGGTGGAAAAATTCGTAGGAGCTTTACTACCCACTTTCCCCAAATCTGTAAACACGGCCTCTGTAAAGGATGGTATATCCTTGTTGCATATTGGCCATAACCACTGGCTGTTACGTGCGCCGCTTGATCAAGAAGCCGCTTTAGAAGAAATTCTGCGCCCTACTAATGCACCCGTGGATCTCAGCATAATCCGAGTTTCAGACACACTATCGTTCTTTTTGGTGATGGGTCCAGACGCGGACCAAGTGATCAACATAGCAAGCCCACTTGATATCCATCCACAAGCCTTTCCTGAAACTGGTGCAACCTTCACCGAAATCTTCGGCTTAAAAGGCCTGATCATCCGTCAAAAAGGTGGATTCTTAATGGCGGTGGAACAAAGCTATGGAGATATGATCGACGATTATTTGTCACGGGTAATGGCCTGAAGAGAAGCACTATGTCCCGAACCTACATTCACCCCTATAAAACACGCTATCATGCGCAGGCGACCTATTCTAAAGCGATCCGCGCCAAGGGTGATTTCGTATTCATGCAAGGACAGGTGGGCACACTACTCGACGGAACGCTGATCGGACCAGGTGATCCTAGGGCTCAGGCAGATCAGGCATGTCGCAACATTAACCAGTGGATGAAAGAGGCGGGCGGAAGTCTTGAAGATGTCTGCAAACTGACTGTTTATGTAACTCACATTGATTACCGCCCAGCAGTCTATGAAGCAATAAATCTCTGGTTTGAAGGGGTACAGCATTGTTCCACAGGCGTCGTCGTTCAGGGGTTAGCTGATCCATCTCTGCTAGTTGAAATTGATGCGATGGCCGTGATTGACACTTAAAAAATACTGCCCGCGGGGCTTTCTAAGGAACCCAACCTAGGACTTTGTCAAAGAGGCCGTGCCGAAACTGTCAACATATGCACCTCGTCGCTATGTATTTTCACAAATCGATGGGGAAGTTGTGCGTCAAAGTTCAAAGATGCGCCTGCGGTCAGTTCAAACTGTTCAGCGCCGCACTCATAAGTCGCCTGTCCAGATACTATATACATGAACACATAACCTTCGTGATGATACTGGGGTGGGTTAGAAGATGCGGCGCGACGGATTACGACGCGAGCAGAACTGAAAATACCTTTGCCATCGGCATGTTTGCCAACAACACAAACTCATGCGCGTGGCCCGGTGAAATTCGACGCGCATTTAAACCCTCTCCTTCAGGAACGTAATATATGTCTGAAGAATTAGAAGTATGGGTAAACAAGGACATCAACTGCACATTCAGCCCCTTTGCTAATACACCCAAGGTTGCAAGCGATGGGGAAACTTGACCATTTTCTATGCGCGATATCATACCAGAAGAAACACTCGATATGTCAGCCAGCTCGGTCAAAGTCAGCGAATTCGCCTGTCGCAACTACCTCAGGGCTATGCCAATTTGTGCGTAAACATCCCGTTCTTCCAATTTCGAAGTATCCTTTTATAATCCAGTATTGCGTGTGGCACTATATATTGGCATCGCACTTAAAGCCAGTAACGCCAGTTTTATATGCACTCTATCTGAACGAACTGCATTGGAGAACTTAGCAACGCACGCCAAGATTAAGATCATAAAGTGCGTGTGCAGTTGCATTTTTACGCTCACCTTACGGCCAGATATCACGCATTCAACATAACACATTAAAAAATACAAACTTCTTCACTATTGTATCGTTTATTTTTTAGCATGGGGTGAGTAAATCAACACATATTAAATCTGCAATATATGTCCGCTTTTCTGCAATACCTGATACAAAAGCTTGTATTGCTTTGAAATTCCCGTACAATAATTTTAACGTGGCGTACAAGGCAGACAGAATTATGCTCAAATCTAGTTTATGGTTTACTAGAAAGCTTCTTTTTTTAGCACCTCTAGGTGAACGTAAGCTAGAGAAACACGGATGAAACTTAAGTTATGACTGATAATGCAACAATCATAGATTTCAAAAACGTAGATAAATTCTACGGGGATTTTCACGCCCTGAAAGATATAAGTATTTCGGTTAAAGAGGGCGAACGAGTGGTAATCTGCGGCCCATCGGGTTCGGGTAAATCGACGCTGATTCGGTGTATCAATGGCCTCGAGTTCCACAACTCTGGCGTGCTAAATGTGGATGGGATTGAAGTTTACGAAGGTTCTAAAGATCTTAATCACTTGCGCCAGACCGTTTCGATGGTTTTTCAACAATTTAATCTGTTTCCCCATTTCACGGTGTTGGAAAATCTGATGATTGGCCCCATGAAAGTGCGCAAAGCTTCGAAGGTTGATGCTGAGGCAACTGCCCGTAAATATCTCGACCGAGTACATATACCTGAACAGGCAGATAAATATCCCGCGGCTCTTTCCGGTGGCCAACAACAAAGGGTTGCGATCGCCCGTTCGCTGTGCATGGAAAGCCGTATTCTGTTGTTTGACGAGCCCACATCAGCGCTTGATCCAGAGATGATCAATGAAGTTCTAGATGTGATAGTGGAACTAGCAGAAACTGGCATGACTCTGGTAGTAGTCACCCACGAAATGGGTTTTGCTAGAAAAGTGGCGGATACAATGGTATTTATGGATGAAGGAAAAATAATAGAGGTAGCGCCCCCAGAAAAGTTTTTTTCTAAACCGGATAGTGATCGGTGCAGAGAGTTTTTAGAGCAAATATTGGTGCATTGATTTCTATGGGAACCAGTGGATCAATATCTATGAAAGGTTTGCCGGTAAGGCGACCGCCAGCCATTAATCGATTTTTTTCATCCACTCCTGTTTCTATTGTTATCTACTGTCTAATTGTTGGAGGGATCCTTTATTCATCATTTAAAGGAGCCCAATCAATGGGATATAATTGGCAATGGTACCAGATACCAAAATATATATACCGTTATACGGATAATGGCTTTCAATTTGGAGAACTGATGTTAGGTCTGTGGACCACAATAACATTATCTTTTTCGGCTTTTGTTCTTGCTGTGGTACTTGGTTTACTGTTGGCTCTTTTGCGATTGTCTGGCTTATTTATAGGCATAAAAGTTGCCATATGTTTCTTGGAATTTGTTCGAAATATACCATTACTGGTGTTGGTTTATCTTTTTTATTATGTTTTGGGACCCGTATTTAAGTATGATCGCTATACCGCAAGCATTCTTTGTTTAGCTGTTTATCATTCAGCCTTAATTTCGGAAATTCTGAGGGCTGGAATAAATGCTGTAGCTCAAGGTCAATGGGAAGCAGCAAAATCAATTGGTATGAGTAAAGCCCAGATGTACAGATATATCATATTGCCTCAATCTATTCGTTTTATGTTGCCACCAATGACAGGCGAAGTGGTTCATATGGTAAAAAGCTCAGCAATTGTCAGTGTTATTGCGGTAGCGGAGTTAACTACTTTAGGTCAGAATATTATTTCAGATACCTATATGGCTTTTGAAATTTGGTTCACTATAGCTGTCATTTACATGATTGTTATAATGATTCTATCGATCGGGGCGTCGCAGGTAGAAAGGCGATACACGGTTACAAACTGAGTGGCCATTAAAACTGGTTACTCTCAAAACTAAACAGAAAGGAAATACAAAATGAATATCACACGACGTTTACTGGGGGTGGCCTTAGGCACCGCTTTAGCCAGTATAAGCTTTTCTCAAGCAACCTTTGCGGGGACAGCACAATCTCTTGGTGCTGAAAGTGTAATCGAGACTATAAAAAAGCGTGGAGTAATCAAAATCGGATTAGACCTCTTTGTGCCGTGGTCAATGAGAAATAAAGACGGTGATTTAGTTGGTTTCGAGCCTGACGTAGGTCGTAAGTTGGCTGCCGATATGGGAGTGGAAGTAGAATTTGTTCCAACAAAATGGGCGGGTATAATTCCTGCTTTAGTAGCTGGTAAGTTCGACGTTATAATAAGTGGGATGACTGTTACTCCCTCACGGAATCTGACAGTTAACTTTTCCGAACCATATGCATTTTCGGGTTTAACCATCTTAGCTAATACAGCAATGACAAAAGGAATGACCTTAGAAGATTACAACAGTGAGGAAATTACTTTTTCATGTCGACGTGGCGCTACCCCATGCGTATTTATTCAAAACAAATTTCCAAAAGCGAAAGTATTGATGTTTGATGAAGATGGCGCTGCAACTCAAGAAGTATTAAATGGTAATGCTCACGCAACTATGGGTTCAGAACCTGGCCCATCGCAAGATGCTCGTCGTAACCCTGAAACTTTAAATGTTCCATTCAATATTGCGTTTGATGCTGGTGGAGAAGGTTTCGCAATGAGAAAATCAGATCCTGATGCAATGAGCTATTTTAACAGCTGGATCAGAAGACATCATCATACTGGCTGGTTGAAAACGACCCACGATTACTGGTTTAGAGGTGACGCTTGGCATGACCAAGTTGAATAGTAGAGCTTAATTATGAAATGATAGAGGGCTGTTTCAGCCCTCTATTTTTATGACTGGAAACCACGTGCAAAAACCACTTAAAAAATTACATTGGTTAGACTTTCTAATCTTGGGGTTTGTGGTAGCTTTTTTTACTTATGTTTTTGTACAGATGAGTGGTAATTTAAACTATCACTGGCGATGGGAAAAAATTCCAAACTATATATTTAAGTATCACACTGGCCGAGAGGAGTGGTTTGCAAATCTTCTACTTCAGGGGTTAATCGTTACAGTTAGAGTTAGTATTTATGCTAGTATCTTGGCATTAATCCTAGGAGTTGTTTTGGGAATTGCGCGATGTTCCCATAATCTTATAGTAAGAATGTTGGCGAGAACCTACTTAGAATTTCTTAGAAATATTCCACCCCTAGTTGTTATTTTCATTTTTTACTTTTTTTTGGCAGAGCAACTTATACAGGCGATGAATATTGAGAGTTGGTCTTATAAAATAGCCAAAATGGAAAACAATCAAATATGGGAGTTTTTCTGTGGAGATATGCGCCGGTTTCCTTCACTAGTTTCGGGTGTAATAGTTTTAGCCCTTTTTGAGAGTGCTTTTGTTGGGGAAATTGTTAGAGCGGGGATACAATCTGTAGATCGTGGTCAGCGGGAAGCTGCTAGATCTGTCGGAATGAGTGGTTTTCAAGAGATGCAGTATATTGTTTTACCGCAAGCGTTGAAAAAAATTATGCCACCAATGGCTAACCAGTTTATTACCTTAATTAAAGATAGTTCAATAATATCTCTTATATCCGTACAGGAGTTAACTTATAAGACGGCTGAGTTGGTTTCATCCACACATATGATTTTTGAAGCTTGGTTAACGACAGCAGCATTTTATTTTGTAATATGCTTTGGACTTTCACTAGTATTTAGGAAATTAGAGCGACGCAAATAGTTAAAAGTTTTCAAGCAAAAACATTGAGGTTATTAAATGTATTTAAAAAATTGTTGGTATGTAGCTGGTTGGAGTAAAGATTACGGTCGCTCGCTCGTTGCAGAAAGGTTTTTGGGAGAAGAGATTGTTATTTATCGTCGAAATGATGGTGTGCCTGTAGCACTAGAAAATGCGTGTCCACATAGGAAGTTACCGCTTTCCGAAGGAAAACTTGAGGGAGATGAGGTAATTTGCGGCTATCACGGGTTAACATTTAACTGTCTGGGACAATGTGTGTCTGCCCCGACCCAACCTGAGCAAATTCCTCGACGAGCAGCCGTTAAGTCTTACCCTGTGCAAGACCGATATCGCCTGCTCTGGATCTGGATGGGAGACCCTGAATTGGCAGATCCCAACTTAATTTTTTCAGTCGAAAATTTTAAAAACCCCGATTGGGGCTACACCGATGGTGGCGTCTTGGAGGTTGACTGCAATTACCTGTGGGTCTGTGATAACCTTTTAGACCCCAGTCATGTCGCCTGGGTGCATGTAACATCGTTCGCAGGGGCTGGGACAGATGACGAACCACTTGATGTAAAAAAGACTGATCGGGGCGTCGTCGTTTCGCGTTGGATTCACGGGCAGCCACCTTCTCCTTATTATGCTGACATCGTTAAATTCGAAGGTAATTGCGACCGTTTACAGCACTATGAAATGTGTCTTCCGGGGATTGGCTTGAACAAGTCCATTTACACACCCGCTGGCACTGGTGGTCTAGAAAAAGATCCTATTGATCTGACTCTGATCAATATATCGTATAACTTTATGACCCCAATTGACGAAGATCGAACACGTTATATCTGGTTTCAGCACCGGAACACAGACCCCCACGATAAAGAAATTTCTGAAAAGATGAATGCCGGCGCTAGAATGGCATTCGAAGAGGATCGGGCAGTCTTAGAACATGTGCATTTGGGGATGAAAGGCCCAATTACCCCCTCCATTGATCTTGGATTAGATGGCGGTTCTAAGCTGTTTCGTCAGATGCTAACCCGAAAGGTTGAGGCCGAAAAAAACGGATGAAACAACCTGAACAGATTGATCTGACCAGCGGTCATCTGTCACAGCATTTTCGGACACTAGCCATCCCTGCTGCTATCGGGATGGTGTTCAACACACTGTACAATATGGTCGATATGTATTTCGCTGGACGCCTAGCCACGGCTTCGCAGGCGGGAATTTCCATTGGATTTGGTCTATTTTTTATTTATATTGCATTTGGCTTTGGCCTCAGTTCCGCAATCAGCGCTTTGGTTGGTAGCGCGTTAGGGGCCAAGAACCAACGTGCGGCGCGCAAATTAATTGCCCAGGCGCTTATATTTGGGATGCTTTTGTGCATGATTCTGATGGGGATTGGTTTGCTGCTTAACCCTATTCTCGTGGAAATTGTATCTGAACCCGGACCTTATCGCGACGCGGCCAACCGGTACACTTTCGTGTTGTTGCTCGCAATACCAGGGTTTATCGTAGCTTATGCTTGCAATGGGGCGCTGCAGGCACAGGGAGACAGCATTTCGCTTACCCGCGCGTTGATCGTCGCTTTTTTTGCTAATATTGTACTAAATCCACTACTGATTTACGGAATCCCAGGCGTCTGGGATGGAATTGGATTCGACGGTCTCGCAGTTTCGACAGTATTAAGCCAGAGTGGAGTTATGGTTTTTATGGTGTCACGACTTTTAAAATCTGACGCTGCTAACGGTCTCAGTCGAGCCCATTTAGCGGTGCGTTTTTCGATATTACGAACTTTGGCAGTACAAATGTTGCCGTCCAGTTTTTCGTTGCAAGTTATGATCCTTGCTGGGATAGCTGTGCAATATGCGCTCAAATCATTCGGAGAGCACGCAATTGCCGCCTATGGCGTCGGGATGCGGATTGAACAATTGGTACTACTGCCAATTCTCGGTGTTGCGTCTTCACTTTTATCAATCGCCGCTCAAAATTTTGGAGCCCACGATTTTGACCGGGTACGTGCAGCAGTGGCGTTCAGCATCAAAATTTCTTTGATATTCATGGCCGCGGCTTGCCCAATTTTATGGCTGGGGGCTGAATTTGCATTTAGTTTATTTTCGCAAGATCCAGAAGTCATTCGTGTAGGCGTCGGCTACCTGCATTTCGATGCTGTCTTATTACCAATCTATGGGTTGCTGTTCATTATCAATGCTCTACTACAGGCTCTACAACGGCCAATTTGGGTGTTGTGGATCAGTATTTATCGACAAGGTTTTGGTGTCGCCTTTTTTATTTGGGTGTACCTAACACTGTTTGGGTGGGACATCTGGCACGTCTGGTACGGCGTGGGAACTAGTGTTGTTTCAGGTTTGATCCTTTCAGTGCTAATCGCAATGTATGTCGCAAAACGCGAGATCAACGGGCTTTTAAGCACAACAAAATAAGCATAGAATTTAACTCCTTAGCCGTGCTCCATGTGGCGATTGGTTAGGGCGCCAAAAAACCTAACACACTAAATCAAAACCTGTACAATCCCATTCACAACCCGGGATTCCAGCATCCGAAGTGGGACACGTGCTGGAGAGGCTAGGGCCGCACCCGTACGAACATCAAATAATCCTTGATGCAGCGGACATTCAATTCGGGTGCCGTCAAAATATCCGTCGCATAGATCCGCCGCCCCATGGGTGCAGCGTGCCATGCTTACAAAGACACCATCATTAGCGTCAAATACAGCTAATTCACGACGGCCAATTGTAACGGGTGTCGCGTCGCCGGGATCAAGATCTACTATGGCGATTAAATCCTGCCATTTTTTTTTACGGGTCACCGCAGCGGTCGCATTCATTCGTCTGGTGCCGTTCTATCGCTGCGCGGTTTGCACCCTATCAATTGCATAATGATGTCGATATGCGCACCTAGATAGCCGCGTTTTTCGACATATACGTAGCCTTTCAATTTTTTATGAAGTTTGGGCAGTGCGTGAAAGGGAACCGAAGCGGCGTAATGATGTTCCGCATGGTAATTCATATTCCACGACAAAAACCTCAGTGGAACCGAGACTAAGGAAGTCCGAGTGTTTTCCTTCATGTCATCTACGTTTGGACGACCAACGTGTTCGGTCAGACGTATAAATCGCATCACTGGTTCACCCATGAACAGAGGGATCACCCAATACCACAGTGGTGCCCAATAATTGGTTGACGCGCAAACTAGTAATATGATCGCATAAATTGCAACCATGCTCCGAGCCTCGCGAAACACAACGAGCGCTTCGTGATTGGATAAAAATGCCCGATCATCATCATTTAGGCGACCCAAAAAATGCCGAAAAATCTGCTTAAACTTGTTATTCCAATAGGGGACAGACGAGATATACCAAAGATATTTCCGAATTGAGATCGGTAATTCGATTAGTTCAGGGTCTTTCCCTTTTAACTGAGTATAAGTGTGATGGTCACAATGTTCATATCGAAATTGCTGGTTCGGTAGAATAATGGAAATCCCGCACAACATCCCAAAAATGTCATTTAACTTTCTCGTTTTGAAAGCTGTGTAATGCACACATTCATGTTGAAGGGAAAAATGGTGAACAACAACAATGCCTTGGATAAACATCGCCGGCACAATCCACCAACTTTCATACGTTAAAAAGATCAAACTACTTGTAATCGTAAGAATTACGGCCCAGATTGCTAATCTGATAAATGCGTGACCATTTGACCGGGACATAAACGCTTTAAGTTCCTGACGGGTTAGTGCGCCCTCACTGATTGCTTGGGTAATTGGCGTTCGTACAGGAGCAACCATAGTAAGATCCTCTTTTATAATTCTTAAAAGTTTACTGGTATGTAAATAATTTATCAATAGTTAAGGTAAAATGCTATTTTCCGTTTCTAGTAAGTCTTTAAATTAATGCGACGTCGCAATGGCAGGCATCAGTGTGTGACAGAGCACCATTTATAACTCTAGTCACTAATTGTGAACATCTAAGTTTTCTTTTAATAGAATCACTGGGAGAGTTTGCAATCGACACACATGCTTATATTCTATTTTCTAGAGCTCGTGGAGCATGATACAGCCCTCAAGCAAGCGCTCGCCATCTTAAGTTTTTTAACAAAAGGCAATAGAAAATTTGAAATAAATGAGGTAACAATTTTGGAAAAAAATTAACAGTGCGGTGTCTGTGTGGCTGTGTTCGATTTACGGCTAATGGAAAACAAATATCTACAGTAAACTGTCATTGCGAAGATTGTCGTCAAGCAACTGGTGCGGTATTTGGGACAGTGCTTTACTTTCATCTAGACAATATTAGGATATACGGATCGCTTAAAGACCATACACATGTATCAGATCGAGGCACTACAGTTCAAAAAATATTCTGCGGCACCTGTGGTTCGACAGTCGTCACTTGTCTCGCGGCCTGGCCAAACCTGATTGGTATTCGTGCGGATTGCATCACCCAACCCGCAGCTATAAAACCCGAGCGGAATGTATTTATGAACAGCCGTATAGAAAGCACATCCGTTGACCTTGACCTACAACAGTTTCCTGGCATGCCTTAAGGTGTCCGCTTCGTGTGTGCCGGCGAAAACCCAAAAGCTTCCCGGTAAGATAGTGTAAACGATCGTCGGTTGGAAAACCCAGACGCAATTGAAATTTCGAGAATGGACATTGAAGTTTGTTCAATCAATAATCGGCCATGTTGCAATCTTTGCCTGATGTAATATTTCTTTGGCGCCATACCTAGATGCGTAACAAACAATCGTTCACTTTGACGTACAGAAATGCCCACAGATAGCGCTATATCTTTCACGCGCATTGGCGTTTCTAAATTCTTACCCATCAACGCGACCATTTTTTGGAGTTTTATAGGTGTATTTCGTAATTTACTGTTCCTTTTTTGCGGTTGCGGCGTATCAGAGAGACGTGGAAAACTGATCATCAGATTGCTACAAACTTGCTCTGCCAAATCAGCGCCAAACTGATTAGTGATAAAAGCGATAATCATGTCCAGGGCCGCGGCCTCACCTGGGGAACTGGTTAAATGGTCGGAGACAACATAAAGTGCGTCCAGGGCCGCGATATCGAGGTGACGTTCTGCGAAAGCGGGAAGCGTTGCCCAGTGAACAGTACATCGACCCTGATCCAACAAGCCGGCATCCGCCATTTTCCACGCAGCACATCCAGTGCCTAATATAGGTATTCCCGATCTGTTTGCAGTACGCAGCAACTTTTGAATATCGCCCTGCACTCCATAAGGCGTCCGCAAACCAAAACACAGAAACAAAGCATCTGGACGATAGACGCCTGTTAGGGATTTTAAACACTCAGAAAATGACAGAGGACAAGACACTTCTAAGCCAGCGGCCGAAACAATCTCGTCCTTCCCAATTGCACCAAATTCAAATTCAATTTCAAGTTCTGGAGCAATTCTATTCAATGTATGGATTGGCTCGATCAATGCACCAAGCGACAGATGCGAAAACCCAGACACCAATATAATCATTATCTTCATTGACGCATTATAACAAATTTATGTCGCCTTTTACACCCCTTTTTAAAATTTCATTATGTGATGATTACCCAATCCACTCAAACCTAAAGGAACAACATTATGAACACTTACAAGCACATGACCGTAAAGCCCATTACTGGCGCAATGGGCGCCGAAGTTTTTGGCATCGATTTGTCGAAGCCACTTAGTGATGCCGCAGTTGCCGAAGTCAAATCGGCCTGGACTGATTACCTTGTACTGATCTTCCGTGACCAAGATCTCACAGATCAGCAGCAGGCCGACTTTTCTGCTCGCTTCGGTCCTATTATCCCACACCCTTATGTTAAAGGCCTACCTGAAATTCCAGAAATCTTTCGGATTATCCGAGAACCTGGTGAAAATTTCAGTTGGGACGGATTTTACCATTCAGACTTGATGTTTCTGGAAAGGCCACCGAAGGGCGCAACTCTTTATGCAAAGGAATGCCCACCTTTCGGTGCGGATACAGCATTCTGCAATCTCTACCTGGCCTATGAAACTCTCTCGGATGGTATGAAAGACATGCTTGAAGGTTTGGAGGCCGTGAATGACTCCGGTGACCCGATAAAGTATTCGAGCAAGTATCAATCGATGGAGGAACTAGCCAAGAATGACTCGATGGCCGCCACTCACCCAGTGGTTCGTTACAACCCCGATACAGGTCGCAAGGCGTTGTTTGTATCATTGGCCTTTACCAAAAAATTTAAAGGCTGGACTGAGCAGGAAAGTTTGCCATTGCTGACCTATCTTTATGAACACAGCATCCAGGCACATCTTGGCTGTCGGTTGTCTTGGCAACCTAAGTCATTGGCAATGTGGGATAATCGCGTGTGCCTGCATCACGCAGTTGCAGATTACTTTGGAGAAGTGTCCAAGCATCGCCGCGTCATGCAGCGGGCTACGATCGAAGGTGAAATACCAATTGCCGCCAGCTCAGTAAGAAAAAAAGCAGCTTGAAAGGTGCAGTAATTTACTTAAGCTGAATTGAATTGAATTGAATTGAATTGAAATGAACTTGGGACTCAAAAATGAGGTCTATGTCTGAACTACCCGAAATCGACTTTGGCGCTGCCGACTATTTGGCGGCGCCATTGCAGACTCTTGCTGGTTTCGCCAAAAAATTTACACTTGGCAAATCAAAGCGTGGTATTGAAATTTTTGACTACGATATGTGCCGATATACAATTCTCAATCGCAGCTTTGGTACCGGGCATCCACGATTAATGGATGTGCTTGGACTGCCAGAAGGGCCAGCTCTTAATTATAAGCGTCAGTCTATCTCCTTCCACAATCGTGGGGAAACTCGGCGTCGACTTCGGGTGCCAATTACAACGTTGATGGGGCCACAGGGCTCCGAGCGATTTAGGACTGATATCAAACATGTGGTCAAAGTTACTTTTGATGAAATCGAAAGAAAAGAGCCGATCAACCTGATCACCAATCTATGTGATCACATCCCAAGCCGCGTTTATTGCTATTGGATTAACGCCCCAATGGAAGATTCGGAATTCGTTTCCAAGACCTCTCATATCGTACAGCAAGTCCATACCAGAGATCCTAAAACCACAAGCGAAGTGACAAAGGGGTTTGAGGAACTATTGGATTATGTTGATCGTAGGGTCGCTATTACGCGTCAAAATTTAGGTGATAATCTTTTGTCCGATCTTATCCGTGCCACCAATGCGGGGCATCTAAGTGAGGATGAGTTGCGTAATTGGGTCGTAAAAATGGCTGAGGCCAACACTGATAACTCATCTCATCAAATTGCGATAGCGGTGATCGAGCTGGCTAGCCGTCCAGAAGTTTGGGCCGATCTGGGTGAAAATACTTCACTTGTACCTCAAGCCTTGCGTGAGGTGATGCGCTATCACCCTCGGTCTTTGTCGACATCGCGCGAAACCCTAGAAGACGTGGTGATGGATGGCATTCAAATTCCTAAAGGGGAAGCAGTTTTTCCAAATATAGGTGCTGCACATTGGAACCCGAACTATTTTCCCAATCCTGACGTTTTCGATATTTATAGACCGGATAAACCGACGCATCTAAATTTTGGTGGTGGTATTTTCTCTTGTATTGGGCGGTTTGCTGTCACCATCGAGATCGAAGAAGTGATAGCGTATATGGTCACTAATTTTCCAAACCTGAAACTTACTAAATCAGAGTTTTCACATGACCCAATGTTCACTTCGGTTTCCAAACTAGAGGCTATTTTAGATGGCTGATATGACACTGGTTATTGCAGATAAAAACTATTGCCTTTGGCCTTTGCCTGCATGGTTGTGCCTTAAAGTAGCAGGACAAGAATTTGACGAAATTTTAGTACGCTTTGGGGATGCCGATCGCCGCGAGCAGATGCTTCACCATGGACCGACGGGGCGTGTGCCAGTTCTGCGCCACAAAAATTTTACAATCTGGGACTCTTTAGCAATTTGCGAGTACGCAGCCGATTTAGCACCCAAGGCTCTACTGTGGCCAACTTCTATCAGTGCCCGCGCAGTTGCCCGCTCATTTGCAGCAGAGATGCATGCAACAGGAGGCGCCTATCCCGGAGCAGTTCGCCATATCATATTCTCGCTCGACACAAACGTACGGCGGCGCACCAATCCAGTGATACCTACTGCACAAGTTCAGGAAGCTATTGATCATCTTATCGAAACCTGGAGCAGACTACGCAGCGAATATGGGCAAACTGGCCCGTTCCTGTTTGGCCACTTTACAATTGCTGACGCTATGTCGGCGCATTTGGTGAACCGGTTGACGACCTACAGAATTTTAGTTCCTGACCACATCCAAACCTATATGGATGCAGTGCGGAGCCACCCAGCAATGGTACAGTGGATTGCAGAGGCCGAAGCCGAGGGCTGGATCCTTCCATCAGCAGAAATTGATACCACAAAAATGCCTTAGCTCTGGTAAATTAACGGAAACTTTTCACTAACAAACCGTTCCCCAGGTGTCAGTGAATAATCTTCCAGCCAGGGTGAAACTCCTTGATCTGGCTTGTAAACAGCCCCCTCGGTAGCATATCGGACAGCGTAGGCACGGCGGCGGCGCGTAGAGGTGCGGTTGCCTTTAGCTGAATGAACAATATAGCCATCAAACGCCAACATATCGCCTGGCTCCATATCCCATGAAACAATTTTGTGTTGATCGCGCTCAACCTCAAAATCTGGCATATCAGAATACTGCGGGTCATTTGTTTTCAGATACTCTTTAAATCCACCAGACTGGTCAGTTAAAAATGGACGATATTTTTTGCCCCAAGCGTGGCTACCAGGAATAAATTCCATCGCACCGTTATCGGCATCAACATAATCCAACGCGATCCACGTACTCATGACTGGACCATCGACCGGCCAATAAGGTTGATCTGTATGCCAACCAGTTTTGGTTTTGGTGCCAGGCTCTTTCACAAACATCTGGTCAAATACCAGAGAAGTGAATGGAGAGCCAAGAAGATCAGCCACAATCCGCCCAGCGCCGGAATGTAAACAAAAATCCTGAAATCCGCTGGGTTCAGTTCGCATATTTCGGTTTGCAAAGTATCGAATACCTTTGGCCACTTGAGTTTCAATTGCCTCGCACAAAACTTGCTGCCAATATTGGTTTATCGTGCCAGGGATCATGACTACTCCATCACGCTGATAATCCTCTTGTAAGTAGCTAACGTCTTTTCTCAATTGATTTGAGATGAGTGAACCCCTTCCTTCATTCATTTAATATATTATAATTAAATTATAAGTTGAAATCTGGCAAGATAAAAGAAAGCAGGGGCCTGGCCGTACGGGTAGCAAACCACTTGCCTAGACCTGCATACCTCAAACCGCCATGATCATGGGAACCTAACACCTATTAGTTAGCGTCAAGAAGCACGGTTTTTGTATCTGCTTCCGCCATTAATTAAGCATCCAGTTTCATTGAAGCCTCTTCGGCTGCGACCAGGGCACCTTCTAAAAAACCGCCAAACTCCGACGCAATATCGGTTGAGCCCAAAATTAATTTACCTCTCCACAGGTGGCGTAACGCACTAGGTAAGCCATAGCGTGGTCTTGTCAGATTAAACTGGCTTGAAGCGCGTAAGGCTCACCCCAGAGCTTATTCAAAAAATGAAAACTCTAACAAGCCAGAAAGTAAAACAATTAAATGCATTCTATGCAGATCAATTTGGATCGAAAGATGTTGTTCTAGATTATCAACCTATGGGATTAGAGATAGCAAACCAAATATTAGGTGAAGTTACAGTTTTATGTGCCGCTGTAGGCACTGGAGGGGCTCTAATGGGTACCCTTGATGGATTAAATAACGCAAAAGAATTTCCAAAGGTGGTAGCGTTGGAACCAACTCAATCCCCTTATTAACTACAGGTAAAGGTGGATCTCACAAAGTTGAAGGTAAAGGTGTTGGGTTTTACCCTCCCTATTTGGATCCTGAACGAGTTGATCGGTTTTTGGCAATACACCAGCGCGAAGCATTTGAAATGTGCATGTTAACGCCGTTCAATTTCCACCTTGATCGTCACTCGTTCGGGGTTGTTTGCTGTGGGCTGCTAGCCATTCTTCCGGTTCCCAGCGTTTGAGATCAAAGATATCCCTGAGGGGTGCGTATTTGTCAGCATAAAGTCGTCCTACGATATCGTATTTTGACTGATCCAGGTAAAGTGTGTTGGGGTCGATAAGGCCATCGCGGACATGCATGGTGAGGATTTCACCGACAACCAGATCGCGCTCTGAACTGAGTTGTAGGGTAACCGTGCGCTTGCATTCAAAAGATACTGGGGATTCGGCGATACGGGGTGGGGCTACCAGACGACTGGCGACCGGCGTGAAGCCAGACAAGGAAAATTCATCGACTTCGGGGGCAAAATCAATAGCAGAGATGTTCATGCCTTCCGCAATATCCATATCGACCATATTCACGACAAATTCACCACTTTCCCGGATCAGGCGTGAGGTGTCCTTGCGGCCACCATCCACCACTCTCTTTGCAATACCAATCACGCAAGTCGCCGGATCTTCAGCAAAGACATTGAAGAAGCTGTAAGGAGCCGAGTTACAAACGCCATTTTCATCAATCGTGGAGACCAAGGCGATGGGACGTGGAATCACTGTTGAACTCAAGAGTTTATAACGATCCTTCGATGAGAACTTACTGAAATCAAATTCCATGATTTACCCTATGTTGTCTGGCGGGCATTAACAATCCTTTGTTCTCGTTGCAATATCGCCGACGACGCGGACCCGGGCGCGAATGGCATGACCAGGTAAATAGGCAATCGGCAGATCTTCCATTTCGATGGTTTTAATCGATTGCCGGTCTGCCCCAGACTTGACGGCATTTTCCACCGCTATTTCCAGGGCTGCTGCCAAAGCGGCATCTCGCGTGAAATCTTGAAAGACCTGATCAGCCTCGCCGCTAATTTGGGCAATTGCTGCACCGACGGCGTTAGCAACACCGTGAAAGGGGACGCGATGAACTACGGAAATGCCAGGAATTTTTTCTGGGATTAAGGGGGCACCACCACCGACAGCAATCATTGGCACATCTAGCGAATCTGTTTTTATTTGGTCAACGGTTATGGAGATTTTTTGATGTGCCATGGCCAGCGCAGCTGCGATGAGAGTTTCAGGAATATCGCTAATCTGGGTTTTATCGCCAACATCCATCAAACCACTGGCCACGGCAACATCCGTCAAAGTTAATTGAGATCCACCAAAGACCCGGGCCTCCCCGAGGAGCCGGAAGCCAACGCTTTCCGGACCAACGGACAAAGGGTTCTCGCGTACCATGGTCCCACCGCCAATGCCTATACTGATCAGATCAGGCATGCGGAACAACGTGCGTACACCGCCAACTTCGACCACATTGTTGGCTTCTCTGGGAAAGCCGTTGACCAAGCAACCGATATCTGTGGTTGTGCCGCCAACATCGCAGACAATGGCGTCATCAAGTCCCGATAGAAAAGCTGCCCCCCGCATGGAATTTGTGGGGCCGGATGCGAAACAGTAAACAGGGTATTTTCGAGCTGATTCGGCGCTGGTGACAGTGCCATCATTCAGAGTGATATAAAGTGGTGCGGAAATTTCAACATCGTCAAGAGCCTTGCGAAAGGCGTCGGTGGTGTTGGCCGCTAAATCAAGTAAGGCGGCATTTAGCAAAGTTGCATTTTCGCGCTCCAGCAATCCAATGCGGCCCAGCGCATGGGAGCAGGTAATACGAATACCCGGACATTCATGCGCGACAATTTCTGCGACACGATCTTCGCAGGCTGAACTAAGCGGTGAGAAAGAAGCTGTAATACCCACTGATGTAATACCAGAATCGCGGATTGACCGTGCCGCTTCAACGACAGCGTCTTCATCAAGCGGCACAACCGGTTGACCATCAAATTCATTACCACCAGAAATATAGTAGCTACCGCCATTGACGACCTTGGCTAGGTCCTTTGGCCAGTCGACTAGCGGTGGGAGGCTTGCAGAACCGGGTAGGGTAACACGTAAGGCGGCGATCTTGTTCAAACCCTTGCGCTGAACGACAGCATTAACAAAATGCGTCGTGCCGATCATGACGCTATCTACCTGCTGGGCATTCGGTCCAACGCTGTCGATCAGTTCCGCAAGAGCCTGACGTACACCACTGGTGACATCTGCTGTTGTAGGTGATTTGATCGCACCGATGACACCGTTTGCGTCTACGAGTACAGCGTCTGTATTAGTGCCGCCAACATCAATGCCAATACGTTGGTTCATTTTTGATCCTTAAAATAAGAGCGGTAGTCAAAATCAAACCCGAAGGCACGCGGTCCCACCAGTTCTAGTCCACGGGGGGAGAGAAAGACCTCGGGTGCCGGCAAGACCAAAACATCAACCCGTTGACCATAACGAATGGACTCAGTCCCAATACCTTCGCCACTGATACTATCAACAACACATATCAGATCGGGGGTCATAACGATGGCTTCGCCATTTAGCGAACCGACTGAAAATTCGTTCTGAAAATCGAGATTAAATTTTTCTCTAGTATTTTTACCCAAGCCTTCTAGGACTGTGCGTCCACGCAGAAAACCACCTGTTGTGCGTCGTTCAACATCTATTATTTTTCCTGTAAATATACGAATTCCCTGGCATTCATCTAGGATTGCGTCGACTGGATTGGCATGTTCCTGACGAGCTCTTAAGACTGCCTTGCCAAGTGAGATTGCCTTATTGCCGGTATAGAGAATTCCGTGATCTCGAACTTCTTTGCCCGACCTCGGTGCTTTGCAGGTTGAGGCCTGAGAGCCGAATTCAGTACAAATCCTACGACTGGTCCGCTCCATCCATTTCCAGCTATGGGCTTTGTGAATGATTACTTCATTGTCCCGGATATCGCTGATGGCGAGGGGATAGCATTGCAGATCGGCAACAGCAAAACTGGTCATCTGTGCCTCAGGGTAGGCCCGCCCCATAGCGTCTGCGTCAATAGCTGGTAGTCCTGTTGCCGCCGCAACCATGATCGCGTGCAAACCGTTTCCACCACCAATTTCGACTGGCATGAGAGCATCAAACTTACGACCCAGATATTCTTCCATAATGCGTAGGGGCTTCATGGCCATGGCGGAATCAGCTAGGCGTTCCTGCCCAATTAGAGGCGCCCCTTGTGATGACAGGACAGCAACTAAAGCATCGTCTGGCAGTGTCATAGGATCTTTCAGTATAACACGGCGCCCTGCCGCGTACAGCTCGCGAATATTCAGCAAATTTAGATAAGGCGAGCCACCTCCACCTGTTCCGAGAATCCACGTCCCAACGGCCATAGCCTCGATATCATCGATTTGTAGCACCCGTTCTTGTACTTCGTTCAACTGGACCTCTCCATTCGTTTGATCGTTATTGTTCATCATATGGACTGTGCATTGGCCAACATCCACGACAGGTCTTCACCGCGTATGATTGCTTGTTGCTCTTGCTCAGAAAACAGAGTGCCATCAGCCTGGCCTTTCAAGGTCAGCGCCCCGCCTTGCTTGATCAGGGCGGTCCCTTCGGGTAAAGCTAAAACTTTCTTTTTGGGCTGAAAGGCCAGGAATTCTGTAAGACGGTGTTCCCGGCTTTCTCCATTTTGCCCATCGATCTGGCCACTAACAAAATGAGGATTAATCTGGAAGGGAATCAGACCAAGTGCATCGAAATTTTCAGGTTGGCAAATCGGCATATCATTGGTGGTACAGATTGTTGGGCAGGCTAGGTTGCTGCCGGCACTCCATCCCACATAAGGTTTTTCCGAATTTACCGCTTGTCGGATGGGTTCCATTATTTTGGCTTGCTGCATCCGTGCGAGCAAGGCAAATGTATTGCCGCCACCAACAGCGATGGCCTGTGCATTTTCAATTACCGCCACCGGATCACAGGCATGATGTATATAACGGATTTTTAGGCTTGGGGACGCCAGTGCAGCTACGACACGGGCTTCATAATCATCATAATCCTGAGCGGCATTGGCGTAGGGGATAAATACAACTTCGCCTGGAACATCCGAGAGAAAGTCGTAAATGGCCGGTCGCGCATCCACGAGAAACCCAGTGGTGCGGTATCTTGAACTACTCAGCAATAACAGATTTGACAACATCAGGATACGGGAATTCTGTTTTCTGACTGGAAACGGAACATGTCGCCGTACATGTCAACCATGCGACTAAATTCTTCAGCATCATGAAACGAACAGGCCCCGGCTGTGTAATCCTTGGCGACTTCTACGGCGAAACGAGCAGCGCTTTCGACATCTATTAGTTGAGTAGCACCTGTCGCACAGCCCGCCACAGCCACTTCTGTTGTGATAGCCAGACCAATCACGGGCGCAGACGTCATGATGGCCGGTTGCAGGATGGAGTTGATATGGTCCAGACCATTGCCATAGGGAGTAATGTCTTGCTGCGACAAGGCAAATACCTGCGGCAACTGGCCCGTAACTCGACTCATTACATCGAGGACGGTCTTGCTGACTTTGAGAATATAACCTTCCTTGACCGTCGGCGAAATTGCAAAGCCGCGAGCATTGATCACGCTGTTGCCCTTCGTGGTATCAATTGACAAGATCGCATCCATTTCGGGAACAATTTCGACGGCATTAATTGCCTCATGAGAAACCGGTGACCCCATCAGGGGAACCGGGTCATGCGAACGGGTTGGCGCGTCTGGGCAGATGTGAGTCGTGATTATGATGTCACCAGGCAACTGATCACCGAGGGAAGCCATGCGTGACAGCTTTGCAGCGGCTGACAAAGCGGCAAGAGCGCCGTCACCGTCGGAGACAAAACCTATTATTTTCGGCCTAGCCCCCAAGCCTCCAAGACGGCCAATTATTCCCAAAGTCTGGGAAGTGCCGCCTTTTATGCGGCCTGAATGGCCAGGAATTGTTATCTTGATATGGTCCGTTGTACCATTCTTTCCTGTTAATGTGGCGGTTTCGACATCACATGCGCCATTGTCCAACAGATAGGCCTTGATGGCTACGGCGCTAGCATCGGGGCGATCCAGTAGCTCAAATAAATCAATTACCTGCTTGAACATTAAATAGATTCCATTACTCTGAGTAAAGAATGTTTAGGAGACGACTTCAGTGAATTCTAGACGAAGATTAGTGAGTTGGAATTTGTATTGTAATGGGTGCTACTACCCAAGTGACACATTAATTGTTTAACAATAATATATAATTTTTTAATTATAACTTAAAAATATATAATATATATAATATATATT
>Ga0114996_10002898_pt1 | contig 21743 bp, 17 predicted proteins | sample ArcticOcean_MG_C_4_FD_87039 | JGI IMG/M metagenome (GOLD analysis project Ga0114996, IMG submission 87039) | Marine microbial communities from western Arctic Ocean - ArcticOcean_MG_CB4_134 | ecosystem: Environmental > Aquatic > Marine > Oceanic | place: Arctic Ocean: Canada Basin | collected... | reverse complement strand
GGAACTGATTTTTTAATAGTTACTTTATGTTCTATTTTATATTTAATTATTAATTGATTTAATTCAGAAAATAATTCACCATTTCCAATAATTAGTAAATGCCCTTTAATTACTCTCATAGACTTAATTAAGATTTTATGATTTTTTACAGGAATAAGATTTCCCACTGACAGAATTAATGGTTGAGGTAAATTACTTATTGGTTTTCCGTTAAAAAATCTATTACAATCAACTTTATTATGTAAGACTTCAGAATTTTTTGAAGAATGTTTTGTGACATATGGTTGTATTATTTTATAAACTACAACAATTTTATCCGCAGCATCTAAAACAAAAGGCTCAATAAATTTTTCAGTATATTTTAAAACTAAATATTTTTTTAATTTATTTTTAGATAATTTTCTATTATAATCATATTGAGTATGTAATGAAACAAAAAATGGTTTCCTTAATTCCTGTGCACAATTTGCTGCTAACCATCCTTCAACAAATGGATTAAATGCACGTATGACATCTGGATTAATCTTTCTACATAATTCAATAATTTCTTTCAGATATTTTTTTCTATTTTTAATATTGATTTTACCTACCGAATGAATCACCATTTTTGCTTCTCCTACAATTTTTTGAATTTTTGATGATTCTATATCTTGATCAGTTAAAGTGATAAAATGAACTTCATCAAAAAAATTTCCTGGGTTGTAATATTTATCTTTAATTTCACCTTTGTCATAATATGCTTGAAGAGGATCATTTGGAAAAATACATAATTTCAATTACTTTCCTCCGTTTTAGGACGTTTAAAATGATTTTTCTTCCAATTTCGAATTATGTAATCTGGTTTTGATAAAATTCGATATATCTTATATGATAATTTTTTATTTACTTTAATAAATTGAAAATATGTATATTCTGTTCCACCCCATTTTTTCTTATAATTTGTTAGTCCTTTCCACTGCTCTTGAAATTTTTTATCATATGTATCGTCTCCTTTAGGTAGAGCAACTCCGGAAAAATCATATATTCTTTCTCCTTTAGTTTTTGCCCATTTTATAGCACTCCATGTTAAAACAGGACCTCCTAAACTACTTATTTTTGTATAACTACTCTTCACTTGATCTGTAAATGCGATTCCATTAAAACACCCTACCCTTAATCCCGAAATCATTTTCCCATCTTGAAATGCAAAAAAATATTTTTGTAATCCCGATAAATGGTCTTTCCAATCTTGTTCTACAAGTGATTCTGGATTATATACTTGAATTCCTTTAGTTTTTGCCCAATTTTTCCCCAATATTTCATATTCTAATAATTCATCTTTATTTTCTAATTCTTTTACTGTTACAAATCTACGTTGAGCTCTGGTGATGTCATTCTTAGCACTTTTTGCAACTCGTTTCCAAATTTCTTCAATACTGTCATTTAATTCTATTCTAAATGTGACCAATTTTTTTATTGTATATCCAAATTTTTCAAAATTATTTTTATAATCCTTTGTGATATTTTCTTGAGCATTTGAATAACCGTCTATAATCATTAGATTATAATTAGATGATATTTTATCAAATATGTTTAGAAATTCATTTAAGATTTCATTTCTTTCTTTTTCATTATCTGAATTTATGATTGGCCCTCCAACCCAAGTACCTCTGTTTCCAATTTTTGAAATAATTTTCATATATTTATTCAATTTTTTTGTTGAATATACAGGATGTGATGAAATAATTGTCATTGCTAACTGTCCTTTAATTTCACCACTTTGATTTTTAATATAAATAAAAATAGGTGTTTTTCGTGAATCGTTTTTTAAAATATACTCTGCTGTTTGTAGATATGTTGAATGTTTGTTTTGTTTTAGATTATTATCCCATTCTTGTGCATTTATTTCATCAGAAATTTCAATTTTATACTTTTTAACTCCTTCATAGTTTTTCATTTTTTTAAACTCCATACTTCGTTTATTATTGCTTTGAAAAGAACTCTACTTTTATAATCCATAATGAATGTTAGGCCAAGATATGACAATAAAGATAAGAAAACATATGGTAAAACACTTGGAACAAAATCAAAAACACTAATTTCATAGACTAGAAAATTGTCCATTACAACGTGAGTTAATCCAAAAGCAATAAAACATGCTATTCCATATTTCAAAATTGCTTTGTAATCAAAATTCAATGTAAAATCCCGTTTAACAATAATTGAAAAATAAATTGAAAATGGTATTTCAACAGCCAATGCTGCATATGCCCAATATTGAACTAACTCTATTTGAGAAAGACCTTGATTTACCAGTATGTACAAACCAACACACAATAAAATAGCATAACAAGCATATTGTATCATTCTAATAGTTGGTACTAGAATTAAATTACTTTTGATATATTCTTTAAAAGTTGAGTTTTCTGATGTATCAACTTTTTCAATAGCCTGAAGTGATGTACGATAGATTCTGTTGATCGTTGCAAAGAATTCCCTGATGGCAAGTATACATACAACTGATGCAGCTATTGCATATTCAGGATTTAAAATAAATAATCCAGGCTCAGCAAAAGTAATGGAAAACGCAACTAGAGGAAAAGCAAAATAAAACACTTTCATCAAATTTGCTTGTAAGTGTTCTTGACGACCACCTGCTAATAATGATGGATATATTGCAATACTGATTCTCTGTGAATGTTTAACTATTAATGAAATTGCTCTAGCTGCTGAAATGTATGCTAATCCTGTTACATTACCTACAATAATTGTAAAAATTATCATATCTGAAATGAATAGAGTACTTGGAATGTCTTTGTATAGAACTATCCAAGATAACTTAAACCATTTTTTTATAAATTTGAATTGAAATTTGCCTTTTAGTTTTTCCTTGTTATAATATACTTGAATCAATATGCTTATTGTATTTGCTATTACCACAGTTACTATGAGACCAAATAGACCAAGATCTAAGAAATAAATCAAAAATAGACCAATTGGTATTTTTGAAATCTCTATTCCTATGAAACCATAACTATCAATGTTTGGTTTCCAACCTTGACTAACAGCCCGTATTGTATGATCAAGAAAGTTTACTGGAACTAAAATAACTGCTAATATTATTATGAAAAAATCTACATTTGATTGTGTGCCAATCATAAAAGAAATTATTACATAGGCTAGCATTCCTATAACTGAAAAAATTCCACTTGTCACAAGACCTGTACGTGCTGATGGAACATTCCTTGCAGTTTCTCTGATTACCCAGTAAAAAATTGTCGATTCAATAAGAAGTGTATATCCTATAATGCTACCAATTAAACCCCAAGTACCAAATTCTTCAATAGATAATTGTCTTGTAATAATAATTGTAAATATACCTCCAAAAATAATACTAGTAATTCCAACTAAAAATGCAATTAAACCAGATTGAGTTATTCTAATATTACTCAATTCCTTTCAACTCAATCACATCATACTATATTTTTTGATAAAGATTGTTGTCTACAAATTAAATTTCTGACATTCAAATTTCTAATGTCATACAAAATGTTTTTAGTTCCTTGCATAAATAATTAAATTAATGAAACCAAATATTTTATTTCTATTAATTGATTCTTTTAGAGCAGACAAATGTTTTGGAAATGATAAAACTTCACTAACCCCAAATATTGATAATCTAATTAAAAATAACGTATATTTTACCCAAACAATATGTTCAGCTCCAGTAACTTGTCCTTCTGTTTCTAGTATTTTTACATCTAGATATCCTTTTGAGTCTATAATTCAAGATAAAAATTATTATAAACTCAATCCTGATATTCCAACATACATAGATGATTTAATTAAACTAGGTTATTCTCCATTTGCAATAACTCCAGAATTAATTTCATACATGGGATTAAAAAAAATATTTAAAAATAATATTGAAACATACAACTCTTCATCTACATTATATGATGGATTAGGGGATCGTTTAATTGAAAAATTAACTTCTCAAAATTTTAAAGAACCTTGGATTTTTTATTTTCATTTATTAGATCTTCATGGCAATGCAACATTTCAATTAAGTGATGGACCAAAAAAATATGAGGATAAAAAATACGGTTCAAATCAATATGAAAAAATGGTATCTGCTATGGATGAATGGATTGGAAAAATTATTGATAAAATAAATTTTGAAAATACATTAATCATTATAACTTCTGACCATGGTTCAGAAGTTGGAGTTTATACTGAAGAAATTGAACAATATAGAGAAAATATAACTCAATACAAAAAAATCTATTTTAAATCAATACATAAACTGACATCCAAACTTCCAAAACCATTTTCACCTCTACGATCTACTTTATCAAATGTTTATTCAAAAAGAAAACGAGAAAAACTCAAAATTAAACGACAGGAAGAATCTAAAAAGATTTCTAAAAATAATCTAAATTCATATGAAAAAAGAATATTGAAATCCACAGTTGATCCAACATTGGAATTATATGATGATCGATTCCGAATACCTTTAATTTTTGCAGGATATAATATTAATTCACATAAAATTATTAATCAACAAGTAAGAAGTGTAGATATTTTTCCTACTATTGCTGCAATAACAGGAAATAATATTGAAAATAAAGATAGGAGAGGGCAAAACTTACTTCCTTTAATTCAAGGAAATACTTTAGAAGAAAAACCAGTAATGATTGAAAGTACTTCTAATTCGCCGCAATCGTTAACATCTAATACTATTGGTATTAGAACTTCTAAATACAAATATTTTAGAGATAGAGCTGAAACTACAAAAAATATTCATTTATTTGATTTAATTAAAGATCCTCTCGAAGAAGTTAATATTGCTACATCTAATTCAAATTTGGTTAATGAATTGGAAAATAAATTATTAAATATTGAAAAGGATGGGAACTTTGAATTTAAAAAAGAATTAACTACAAATGAGAATGAATTAATTGAAAAAGAACTAAAAAAATTAGGCTATATTTAATTTTTTTATTTCATACAAACAACATCTGTTTTTTCATTATTTTGGCTAAAGCCTACTTTACAAAATGTTTTTGAATAATCTTTTAAAACAAATTCATAGTTATCAATTAAATTTTGGAGAGTTTCTTTTTCATCATTTGATGTTGGTATTTTAAAAATAAAAACTTCATTACCTTCACTTATAATTTGTTCAAGTAAATTTACAGAATCATTTGATAATTCACCTTGATAAAGAGAAAAAAATGGAGTTACTCCATATTCAATTACCATTTCTTGATCATGAGCTATTATTATACTATTTTTTGTTAAACCTTCCATATCTAGAGGATATTTTTTTGTAAATTCTTCTGGATCCTTAAAAAATTCTTTATCATCTAATACTGCTTGTATTGGATTAGCATTGTAAAAAGCAATAGTGAAGAATACAACTAAACTTAAGATTAAAAATATTTTTCCAGATTTTAATAAAATTTGAAAACTTATCTTTTTATCATCAATATTAATTTTTAAAAATTTAATAATTAAATATGATAACATCATCGAAAATAAAATAAATGCACCAATCATGTATCTTCCTGGATAACCAGCTAATGCTCGTTCCCAAGTTGTTATTGAAGAAAAAAACCATACAGTCATTCCAATTAGACCAGCAAATACTAAGAATTCAATTTGTCTATTTTTTGTATATCTAGACCAAATTAATGAAATTACTAATCCTAAAATAGATAGAATTCCAATCCAATTATTTCCTAAAATTTCATCATAAGTGTAGTTTTCATTGTTATAAACTGCCGGAATTTGATATGGTAAAAGATATTTTGAAAATCCTTTTATGTTTTCAAAAGTTTTACTTTCAAAACTATACAATGATGAAAATTTTGCATCTCCATGAATTTCTGAACTATAAGCTAGTTCATTAGCAGTTGCTGTAATTTGTCTATAATTGATAGTTGTTTCTTCAAAATAATAATCATAGTAACTAAACCAAAATAGTAAAAAAATTATCCACGGTAATAAAGTATAACCTGCTAACTTAATTCCTCTTTTAAAATTTATAGAAAAGAATTTTGGCATATTAGAAGATTTATTATTTTTAAATCTTGAACTTGCATATTTTATTAAAAATACTAATGAGACTATTCCAATTTCTACAGGTAAAAATGCTAATCCATTTATTTTAATAAACGAAGCAAAAACAAAAAAAATCGATGCTATCAATAATCTACTATCTTTTTTAGTTTTGAAAAATATTATAAAAAAATATGTTCCAACTAAAAAAAGTAATGCAAACAAACTTTCTGTTTGTAAGTTTAAACTATTTCTAAAAATTAAATGATTTGTGGCTACAAACATTAGTGTTAGTAATCCACAATATTTTCCAAATAGTTTTGTTGAAACTCGCTCAGATATAATTAAAAGTAATACTGCTATAATTGGTGCAAGATAAAAAAGAGCATAATATCCAAAAATTGAATAAAAAACTGAAGCAATTGCTGCAAATCCCATACCAGATCGGGGAACTGCATCCCCATGAACCGTTTTTAACCAATTTGTTCCTACGAATTGACTTTTTCCAGTTTCTTCTAACAAATCGTTTGAAATACTAAAAATACCATTTGAAAAATTTACTGCAAGATTTCCATATAGAAATGAATCAGTGCCTTCATAAAATGGATTAAAATTTCCAATTAAGTAAATAGCAGCAAAAGAAATTATGGCTATTTTTAATACTAAAATCGAAATTTCAATATTTTTAGACATTCTTTTAGATTTTATGAGCATTCTTTCTAAAATATACTATAAATTCATCTATATGTTTCTAAATCAAATTAGTTACCTAAAATTATGATATTTAATTTGTAGACAACAATCTTTATCAAAAAATACCTTAAAGATGAATAGAATTAAAACTAAAACTTCAATAATTAATTTAAGGACAAAATATCAATGAAATTTTCTAAAACTGTTAGACAATTTTCTTTTGTAGGAATCGGAAAAATTGTTGGTTCTGGATTAAGTGCTATCTTTTATATTTTATTTGCTTTGATACTTGAACCCTCTCAATATGGAGAACTTTCTTTTTTAATTGCAATTGCACAAATAACTTCAATTTTTTCAAGACTTGGTTTTAATCACACTATTACTATATTTCAGGGAAAACAGGACAAAAATATTTCTGAACAAATCAATAATTTTGTTCTTTTATCTACATCTGTAGCTTCTATATTTCTATTATTCATAAACCCATTTGTTGCATTGTTAACACTTTCTATGTCATTTTTTGTAATGGGACAACATAATCTTTTAGGAAAATCTAAGTACAAATTTTTTATGAATATTTCTATTTTACAAGGATTACTTCATTTATTTTTTGTACTTATTATGTTTACATTTTTTAATTTAGAAGGAATTTTAATTGGAATGTGTATTAGTAATTTAATTTGTTGTTATCCTTTTTTTAAATCCTTTTCTAAATTTAATTTTGATTTTAGAAAATTACGAACAATTTGGAAAACATCTATTCATAATTTTGGAGTTGATGCTTCAACAAATCTTTCTCGAAGAATTGATAAAATAATAATTGCACCTATTTTTGGATTTACATCTGTAGGTATTTTTCAATTTAATACTCAAATATTATTTGCTTTAGAATTGATTCCTTTGGCTTTACATTCATTTTTACTGTCAGAAGAATCTAGAGGAAATAAATCTAAAAAATTAATTTTTTATATTTTAATTTTATCAATAATAATATCTACTTCCATTTTTTTCTTATCTCCTATATTTGTGAAACAATTTTTCTCTCAGTATTCAGATGGTATATTTAGTTTACAAATATTGGGTTTTACTATAATTCCTCTTACTATCTCTTCAATATTTTCAGCAAAATTACAAGTAATGGAATCTACCAAAGTTGGTTTCGCCGCTTTAATTAGGATAGGTTCTATAATTATACTGATTCCAATATTAGGTAATTGGTTTGATCTAGCCGGTCTTTCTCTATCTTTACTAATATCTTCTATCTTGTATTCTATATTTTTAGGAGTATTATACAAAAGACTAGTAAAAAATTATTAATTATTTAAAATTATTAATTAGTATTCAAATCCTTATTACTCCTTTGTCCTAAAATATAATCTGATTTAATAATTTGATTAGGAGAATTATTTTCATCCCAAAAATCATTTAACAAGGTAATTTTAAATCCATTTTTCTTTAAAATTTCCAAAATTTCATTAGAATTTTCATTATTTTGTTTTAATATGTGCTCATGTACTTCAATTATAATATTTTCTGTTTTAGCAAGTACATTGGAAGAACCTTTTAAAACTTCTAATTCTGCACCTTCAACATCAATTTTTATCCATGCAATTTTATCATATTTTTCTTTAATGAGATCATCTAAAGTTGCTGTTTTAACAATTACTTCATTCATTTCAGATTTATCTTCTTCATTAACAAACATAGATGATGTTCCTGAATGAAACAATGATTGATGGAATGTTATTTCACCGTTTGAATTAGAAATTGCAATATTGTGAATATTTACATTTAAAATATTATTTAATTCACAATTTTTTGTTAGAGTATTAAATGTTTGAAGATCTGGTTCAATGGCTATTACCTTTCCATCTTTACCCACTAAAGAAGATAATCTTAATGCATAGTATCCAGTATTTGCACCTATATCAATAACAACATCATTTTTTTTTGGTTTCAAAATTTTTAGTGGTTCCCATTTTGCAATAATTTCTGCAAACAAATATCTTGCAAGATCTTCATATTTTGGTCTAGCTAAAAATAAAATTCCTGTTGGTGTTCTTACAATAATTTCATGGGGTAAATAATCTGATAGGAAATGTGTTGATTCTGATTTTTGACGATTTAAAATTACTTTAGGATCTCGTATGACTGAACGAAAAATTGTAAAATAAATCCAAAATATGTCTTTTTTTGGTACTGTGGAACATTTTAACAGTACTTTGATGCATTTAATAATAGAAATAATCATATTTAGAAGAATTATTTTATGACAATTAATTATATGTATTCATTATAATGATATTAAGTATGAAATTCTTGAATTTATATTCTAGAATTAAATTATTTAATTAATGAAACTAAACTTAAACAAAAGTGGATTTAATTTATTACATGGAAAAATCTTACAAAAATTTAATTTTAATATAAAAAATTATGGAATTAATATAGTGGAAAAAGGTATCAAAGATAGTTATGCATTTGTAAAATTACAAAATGGTTTAATTTTTTATGATATTGATATGAAATCTTTACTTGTAAATTTAATTTTTAGATATCATCAATCACACTATGAAATTAATAAAAATTTCAAAAAGCCTGGAATTCATTTAAGTCACGTTGATAATTTAGTGAATTTATCTGTTAATTCTGAATTAAAAGAATCCTTGATGAATAACTTTCCAATTAAATCTGGAGATACAGTTGTTGAAATGGGTTCATTTAGAGGATTTGGTACAATAAAACTTTCTCAACTTGTTGGAAAAAGTGGTCAAATTATTGCAGTTGAATCCTCTAAACCAAATTTTGAAATTCTTAAAAAAAATATTGAAATCAATAAAATTTCAAACGTTTTGGTTGTCAATAAAGGAATATGGAATAAAAAAGGAACGTCGTTATTATACAAAGAAAAAAATCAAAGAACTTCTCTTGTAAAGGATCTATTAAAAAAGTCAAAAAATGAAGTTGAAATTAAAGTTGATACTATTGATAACATATTATTAGAAAATAACGTGGAAAAAGTTGATTTTATTACTATGGAAATTAATGCTGCAGAAATTGAAGCGCTAAAAGGAATGAAAAATACACTTTCAAAGAATGGAATTAGAATTATTTCTGCAGGTTGGTATGATTATCATGAACAACCAGCATGGAAATTAATAAAAAAAATTCTTGAAGATTATGATTTTAAAGTGTATGTTGGGAAACAAAATCGAGTTTATGCAATTAAAGAATAATACTTTTTAATCTATATTTGTAATTCACTATGTTGGTCTGGCCAAATTTCTTTATTGTTGGTGCTCCACGTTCAGGAACAACTTCACTTTATGAATATTTAAAGAAAATTCCCGAAATATACATGAGTCCAATCAAAGAACCAAATTTTTTCTCATTAAGTCTAGATCTTAATTTTTTATTTACTAAACCTGTCAGGAATGAATCAGATTATCTTAAATTATTCAATAATGCCAAAAATCAAAAATGTATTGGAGAGGCAAGCTCTAACTATTTGTGGGATATACAAGCACCAAAACTAATTAGTAAAATTATTCCAAAAGCAAAAATAATAATTATATTGAGAAATCCAATTGAACGAGCATACTCTCATTATTTAATGCATATTAGTAACGGTTCTGAAACTCGTTCTTTTAAAGAAGTAATTCAAGAAGCTCAAAAACCAACTACCACTGATTATGTACGTAGAATTATTGAAGCAGGCTTTTACAATGAGCAGATTTTAAATTATCAAAAATTTTTCCCCAAAAGTCAAATGAAAATTTTCTTTTTTGAAGATTTTAATAAAAATACTAAACAAGTAATAAAAGATATTTTAAACTTTTTAGAAATAGATTCTTTGATTCCAAATAATTTAGAAATTAAATATAATCAATATTCAATTCCTAGAGGAAAGTTTTCATCCTTTATTTTATCAAATAAAATAATTAAAAAAATTGCTAAAATTTTATTATCTGAATCTTTGGGAACTTATTTTATTAAAAAAATTTTTAATAAAAAAGTTTTAAAACCTAAATTAGATCCTACTGAAAAATTTATTTTAGAAAAAATTTATAAAAATGATAGTCAAAATTTACAAAAAACCTTAGGGCAAAAAATTGAATGGGATTTTTTATAATTAATATTAATAGAAATATGAAAACTTATTTAACCAGTCAACAAAATCTCATTTTATGTCTTCTTTAGAGAAAATTAATGATGTTCATGTTCATTTAGGACCTTCATCTGTTATTAATCAAAAACTTCTTGACGATGATCTTTTAAAATTTCGTAAAACTTATGGTATTGATCATATTGCTTTGATGACTCTTGATATTGATATTGATAAAAATAATTTAAAAATTATTGAACTTTCTAAAACATATAATTTCATTCATGGTTTATTTTGGATTCAAAAACATAGAATTCAAAATGATGTAGAAATCCTGAAAAAAGAAATTGATAATGGGATTATAGGAGTTAAATTTCATGGAGTATTTGAAAATTTACCCGTTACTGCAGAACAATATGTTCCAATTCTTGAAGTTTTAAATCAAAAAAAATCGGCATTACTTATTCATTGTGGACGCTATAAAGATGGACACCGAGATTCTAATTCATCATATTTACATGGAATTGAAATTGCAGAAAAATACCCACACATTAAAATTATTTTGGCACATATGGGTGGAAATGATACAAGCGTTGTAAAAAAAGCAATTCAAGCTTCCGAAAACATTCCTAATATTTCACTTGATACTTCTGGAATTAGTACTCCCTATAGAGTAGAATATGCAATAGAAAAAATTGGTGCTAAACGGATTTTATTTGGTTCTGATTTTCCTTGGTGCTCGTTTCGTGGAATGTTTTATGGAGTTGAAGATGCATTAATTGATGAAAAGGAAAAAGATCTAATATTGAGGAAAAATTTCTTAAAAATTATTGAACACTAATTTAATTATTTGATTCAGTTTTTTCTTTATTAGATAAATATTCTTGTAAATTCCGTTCTGCAAATGCTTGTCGTTTAAAAACTATGTTGGCAAATAATCCTAACATAAAATTTACTACACCTAATATCACAAATCCTGTAGAAAGTTCTGATGATATACCTCCTCCAAAAATATTACTAATTGTAATTACTTTTGCAACTATGCCTCCAATTATTAAAATAATACCTAAAATACCAAATGTCAAAATTGGTCTATGATATACTAATGATTTTACAATAATTGATAATGCTCTATAGCCATAATTAAAAATATTTTTTACAACTCTTGATTTTCGTTCTTCAAAATATTTTACAGGAACTGAAATCTCTCCTAATCTAAATCCTTTGAATTTGAGATCTAATATTGCTTCATGGACAAATGTAAAATCATTTACAACTATAATGCTTTTTAGAGCATTTTTTGAATATGCCACAAATCCACTTTGTGTATCAGTAAATTTTTGACCTGTAACAATTGATATCATTTTAGTACAAATTTTATTGCCAAGTAAATTTTCCTTTGGAATTCCTGTCACTTCTCTATTTAACCATCTTGAACCCAAAACAACATCCAGTTGATTATTTAAAATTGGAATTGTAAGAGATGGAATATCTTTTGAGTCAAATTGTTGATCTGCATCAATTATTACAGCAACATCTGCATTCATTGTAATACAGTTCCTAATACCCGTCATGAATGTTGCACCAATACCCATATTGGTGGGATGAGAAATAATTTTATCTGCACCCGCGTTCATTGCAACTTCTACAGTTTTATCTTTAGAACCATCATTAATCACTAAAACTTCCACAGTATCAAATCCTGAAATTTTTCTAGGAATGTCTAAAATTACTTTGGCTATAGTTTCTTCCTCATTATAGGCGGGTATAAAAACGACTAATTTCATATCATGCTTTTTTATTATTTTTATTTAACCCTTTAAATTATCTATTTTTTTAAATTTGCCTCAAAAATTGTTGAGCGATATAATATTATGCAAACTAAAAACTCTGTATTGTGAGGAAATAATGGATTTTTGGATAATACTAGTGTCATTTGTTATATTTTATTTTATTCTTGAATTTTCATTTTATTTTATTGTGTCATTTGTAAGAAAACATTTTCAATGGTTAATAGTAAAATCTGATGAAAATCCTTCATTCTCTAAAGAGGGTTTATCAAAATTTATTTTACAAGGTTATGATTCTAAATTAGGTTGGGTTAGAAAACCTAACACATCCAATAAAGAAAAAAATACATTTTCTTCTTCAGAATGGTCCATCAACAATAAGGGTTCTAGAACAAATCCTGGGTTTGAAGATCTACATTCATTAATTTCATGTTATGGTGATTCATTTACATTTTGTAGGCAAGTTAATGATGATGAAACTTGGGAACATTTTTTGTCACAAATTAATAATGACAACGTACAAAATTTTGGCGTAGGAAATTATGGTATTGACCAAAGTTTGTTACGATTAAAAAAAGAATTTATCAATAATCCTACAAAAATTGTAATAATCGGTGTAGTTCCTGACACCATTAGTAGAATTATGAGCTACTGGAAACATTATTATGAATATGGTAACACTTTTGCTTTCAAACCAAAATTTAAATTAGAAAATGGGAAATTAGTACTACTTCCAAATAAAATTGATGATCCAAAAAAATTTAAAAGTATAAAAAATTATCTTCAAGAAATTCAAAAAGAAGATTATTTTTATAAGTTAAAATTTTCTAAAGAAATAATTAAATTTCCATATGTTCTTACATTGCTAAAAAACCTAAAAAGAAATTTCTCAATTATTTATTGGGTTTTATTAATACAATTAAAAAAAAGTCAGAATAAAAAAACTTCTGATATAGAATGGAATCCAAATAAACTAATCATGGATATTAATTTGAACTGGAGAATTTCTCTCTATAAGAATAAAGATAGTTTAGCACTTTTTTATTCTATTTTAGAAGAATATGTTTCATTTTCAATTAAAGAGAATTTTGTCCCAATTTTTGTTCTTATACCACAGAAGGATGATTTAATTTTCATCAAGAATAATTCTAATTTCTTAAACGATTTTTCTAATAATATAAAAAAAATTCAAAATCTTCACGTAATAGATATTTTGAAACCATTCATCAATGAACCAAATATAGATGAATTATTTTCTGACGATAATGAATATGGGGGACATCCAAATAAAAAAGGTAATAAATTAATCTCAAAAATTATTCAAGATTATTTAGTAAATGAAAATCTTTTAAAAAATTAATATTCAATTAAAATATCTATATTATTCTCTTGAAAATTATTAGATAATTTTTTCTTAAATTCTTTGATCAAATGATTATTTTCACTATAAATATTTTTTAATTCATTAGGATCTTTTTCTAAATCATAAAATTCCCAAGTTTTTGGGGTGTGGTTATAAATTATTTTTTTACTATTTGCTCTTATAGAAAAAATATTATGTTCTTTTGATGATGGCCAAGGACCATAAAGTCCACCTGTCTCTATAAATGCTTCTCGTTCTATTTTTTCTTTTGATAAATTCAATAAACTTTTTCCTTGAATATTTTTTAGCTTACTTTCTGGTGAATTATTTATGATATCTACAATTGTTGGGAAAATATCTATTGTTCTTGTTTGTACATCAATTTTTTGTGGTTTATTGCCTGGTATTTTTAAAATGCAAAAAACTTTGATAGTATAATCATATGTAAAAACTCCATAAAATTTCTCCCCCTTTTTCTCTCCTAAACTTGTACCATGATCAGAAAAAAATATCAAAATTGTTTTATTTTCAATTTTATTTTCTTTTAGTGATTCAAGAATTGTTGAGATATAATCATCACATGATGGTAAATACGAATCATATCGTTGAACATTTTCTTCAAAAGAATTAAAAAATTCATCGTCATTATCTTCTTGATTATATTTTTTTACTATTTCTCTAACTAAGTGTTTATGAGTTTCTGTGAAATGAAGAAATAAAAAGAATTTTCCTTTATTTGACATATTGCCAATTAATTTTTTGTGTCTTTTTTGAAAATCAACTGTTTCTTCTTCAAATACATTAATTTCATCAAATCCTTGATTTGGAATCACTGCTTTACTAATTATGTCACAGCTAGTATAGTAGCCAGACTTTTTTAATAGTTCAGGTATTGTAACTATTTCATCTTTTTTAAATTTAAAAATATTATAATATGCATTCATCCCATTTTTTGATGGATACATTCCTGAAAAAATAGAGTGCAAGGATGCAAAAGTATATGGTGCAGCAGTTATCATATTTGAAAAATAATAACTTTCATTTTTTAGAATATTCAATGTTTTACAATTCTTTACTCTATCTGTTCTTAATCCATCTAAATTTATTAAAATTATATTAAAATCCTTCAATTTATTTTCCACCATTTCTAATTTCATCTAAAATTTCTAAGATTTATTGTTTTAATGATATTAATTCAGATATGGTGTTTTCATCATTTTTTTTTTGATATAGATTGTAGTCACTAATTGAATCTAATTCTAACCATCCATTTGTAATTTTGACTGCATTAATTTTTACTCCTTCATTAATCATTGTTTGAATTAGATCAGTCATGTATGATTTTTTAAATGGTATATTTTGATTGAGTAAATTTATTCCTGTCATACTTTTCATTTTAGCATCATCATAAATTTTTTTTAAATTTTTTACTCCTTCATTCTTAAATTTCATTAATCCTATGTATTGCCCTTGAATTTCTTCTAAACTGTCAACTTTCATTCCAATATTTGTAATGAGTCCATTTTCATCTATTTTTAGACTCTCAACATCATCTAATGGATTTTTAAATCTCATTTTCCAATATTTTTCCCATTTAGTATCTATAATTATAGATGAATCCCACTTTGAATCAATTAATTTCTGAAGAACTTGTTTTTCAAAAATTATATCTCCATATGAAATTATTACATTTTCAGAAAGTTTTTCTTTTGCACAAAATAAAGTTTCAACCATATTTGTTGTATCATAATTTTGATTATGCAAAAAATTTACTCCATCTATTTTTATTTTATCTGCTTGATATCCTGTAACAATAGTAATATCATTAATTTTACAAGATTTAAAAACATCAATTTGATATTCCAGTAAAGTTTTATTAAATAATTTTACCATACATTTAGGAATTTTATTTGTTAAAGGTTGTAATCTTTCTCCTTTTCCTGCTGCTAAAATAATTGCATTCATATCCTTATTTCTCTTTTTCAAAAAATATTTTTATTAAATTATAATTATTTTTATCTTTCATTCTTTCAGGATGCCACATTGTTCCAATTATTGGATAGTTTGAATGAATAAATGCTTCAATTGATTCATCATTTGTGTCTTTTGCTATAGATATTAGATTTTTACCTAATTTTTTTTCAATTATAATATTGTTGTGAAATGAATTAACCATAATTTCTTTTTTATCTAAAAACGAAAAGATTTTTTCTTTACTTACTGTAATACTGTGAGATTTTCCTACGTGTTTTTTATCAATAGTTTTGATTATATCTCCACCAAAAAATTGATTTATTATTTGCATTCCTCTGCAAACTCCAAAAATTGGTATTTTTTTATTAATTGCATATTTCATTATCTTTCTCTCAGTTTTATCTCTTAATGGAAATTCCCCTATATTATCTCCACCAGATAAAATTATTCCATCCAAGTCTACACCATCTAGAAATTCTTCAATCTCTACTAAAGAATTTGGAATCAATATTGGAAGAATGTTTATCTTTTCTAATAATGATGCCCAATCATGACTTAATGCATCCCTATCATCAATATAATTTTCTGAATGGATTATTCGCGTTGATACACCAATTCGTAATTTTTTCATTGTTAATCTTTACTTGTTTGAATTGTTTTTAAATTATAGTTTAAATTATTTTATATATCCTAGTGATTTTAGCACTTTTCTCTCTTCAATATAATCATCAATTATTTTATTTTCAAGTATGGTAATCTGATTATTTTCACAATCTAGACTTATTTTTGAAGACATAGTTAATTTTTCAAAAATTAGATCTCCGCATCCTATTGCAGCTGGAAGAGATATTTCTGCGCAACGTATAGCCATATGAGATGCTATTCCTCCATATTTTGTAATTAAACCTACTGGATTTTTTGTAAATATCCAATCATATCCAGGATCAGCATTTTCAATTAAAATTATTTTATCATTCAAATCTGGGATTGAAGAGAGATCATCTAAATAAACAATTTTTTTTATGATTGATTTTTGAGTTATAAAATTTGGCTTTACAATATGAGATTTAATTACCTCAAAATCCTTTTTAGAAAATATAATTGGTGGTAAAATCAAATTTTCATTAATTGATTTCTTTTTCCTTTGCTGAATAATTTTTTTCTTTAAAAATAATTTAAAATCATTTTTCTTAAATTTTTTATATGATAAAATATCTGATATATCTAAATCTTTTAGTTCATCTCTAGAAAAACCTAATTTTTCTCCTGCAATTGCAATTAATTCTAGAGCCTCAGATAAGTTCCTTGTGAATTGAAATTTTAACTCTTCTCTCTGTCTCAAGGAACTTTTTATAAAATTAATAAAATCTTTTTGTTTGATTTTTAAACCATGATTTTGAAAAATCTTATCTAACTTAATATCTATAAAAATTTCTACTCGAGATTTATCTGTATTAATAAATTTCACATCACTGAGAAATTGTGTTGTCTTGTCATATCGTTTAGCAGTAATATCGTATGTACCAGGTCTAAGATGACCATATTCTTTCAAAAAATGATTTTTTGAAATTTTTTTCTTAGAAATTTTTTCATAATCCTCTCTGAATCTTGATAGTGGAGTATTGATAGAATTCATTAATGCATCTGCCCAATTGGAATCTATGGAATTGTGTTTTACAAGTGTCTTTAGTAATATTGAACTAATGAATGCAATTCTTGCCATTGTTGAAAATGGAATGGTTCCATGATTTTTACAGTCATCTAATAACATTTGTGTAGTGCTTAGTATTTTTACGTAATTTGATTCCTTTTTTATTTTTTTAAGAATTTTCTCCCTATTTTCTGTCATTATAATTAATGAATTGTTTGATTTATCTAATAAATCAGAATAATCTTTAATTATTTTATTTGTGAATTCTAATAAAGATTCTTTTAGTTTTTTAATATCATTTTTAGTAAATCCATAATTTAGTAATTCCTTTAATCTGCTCTCAATTAAAAAATCATAGCATGTGAATAATATTTCAAATTCAACTTTATCATGTAAATGTGGATTTTTTTCAAATTTATCAAAATAATAACTCAATAATTTTTCCTTATTCTCTAAATTTTCAGGAATTAATGAATTGAAACTTTTTCTAATATCTACATATGGTTTATTTCCAAATTTAATCATCAAATTTTTTTGTTTTATTTTTTGATACCCAATTGCATATCTTCCTTTTTCCCATGAATCTCTCATAATCAAATAACTGTAAACAGAATAATCCAGTGAATTAGGATTATTTCCTATTATTTCAGCTGGATTCCAGTCAGTCATATCTGAAAAAAATGTTTTTCTACCTAGAATATTTTTAGATTTTTGTTCAGCATTAAATTTTTTTTCCAAATTATTAATAACTTTTTGAGTGATATTTTCATTTTGATTTTCTAATTTATTTCTAATAGATGTAATTGGTCTTACTTGAAAAATAGTTACTTCCTTTTTTCCATTAATTCCAAATTCAATATCCAAATAATCTATTAAAATAATTTTCTCAATTTCTCTTATTGCTAAAACTAGTTTTTGCCATTTTTCAGGTATGTGTAAAATAGATATTTTTCTAAAAATTTTAATTGTATTATTAGATTTGCCTTTAGTCACTCCATCAGTAGCATTACTATCCTCAAAATTAATTATGAAATATGATAGTCCACGTTTACTTTCTTTGGTTAAAACTACCCCACTTGTAATAATATTTGTAGTTTGATTCTGTATGAGAATTTGATTTTTTAAATTTTTATTTCCTTGTAATTCATATGATTGAATTACCATTGATATTGCTTTTTGAACATCTTTTTTTGAATTAGAGTCAACATTTAGAATACTTTCATAACTTCCTGCTTCAGATTTTTCAATGGAATCTTCTCCTTCTGCAGAACTACGTACAATAATTTTTGAATTAAATTTTACACGAATAATTTGTAATATTTTTATTTTATCATGATTCCAATCTTCAATAGTAAAGTCAAAAATATTTTCAATTTTTGATTCTTTAACTCTTTTTTTTAAGAATTTTAAAGTCTCTGATTTTGTTTGAAATTTAAATTTACTAGTATTTTTCATATATTTTACAATTTAAAATTAGAATATCAATCTTTAACAAAATTTATGTCTACAAATATTTGATTAATCATTAAATAATTTTATTAACATCAAATAATGATTTAGTGTTTATAGTGCCTGAAAATTTAAAATCTGAAATTTCTTATGATATTAATTGTAAAGAATGGAATAATGAATTATTAAAAAATCAAGCATCTACAGTGTATCAAACAAGTAATTGGCAGGATATCTATAAACAAACATATGATTCAAAACCATTTTTTATAACAATTAGTAAACCTAATGGTAAGTTATTATCTCAACTTGGAGGTATAATCCACAAAAAACTTTTTTGGAATAATGCAAATTTGGTTGCCTCATATATTGGCAATAAATTAAATTTACGTACTACTCTTAATTGGTTCCACGGTCCTATTATTCATGATCATGATTATCAACAAGAAATTATTACTGAAATTTTATCATGTATTGATAAAATTTCAAAAGATAATAAAGTTGCAATTGCTACAGGAATTTCATCTCCATTAGAACAATCTATTTCGAATTCATCCTTTACTACTTTTGGATATACAATAAAACCTTGGACAACTTACATTACCAATTTACAACAGGATAAAGAAAAATTATATAATTCATTAAATAAAAAAACTCGATATGACTATCGTAAATCTCAACAACAAGAATTAACATTTGAAATTGCAGATACTAGAAAATCATATGATGAATTTAATGATTTAAAATTAGATGCAAGAAAAAATAATGGTGAAAAAATTAAAAAAAATAATATGTTTTTTGATGCACATCGTGAGTTCTTATATGAACATGATTATGAAAAATTATTCCTTGTAAGAGATAATGGTAAACTTATTGGAGGTATTCTTGGTGTTATTTTTAATGGTAATGTAATACAGCATGGTGTTGGAATATCTTCTTCAACTAAACTTTTAGCTGGGCCATCTATAACCTGGAATTCATTACAATGGTGTATTGATAAAAAATATTCTACATTTGATATGGGTGGAGCAAATCCATTTCCTGACTCTTCAAAAGAAAAATCAATTGATTTTTTTAAATCAAAATGGGGTGGTGAAAAATATTGTTATAATTTATACACAAAAATATTTGATAAAACTAAAACTAAAATATCTTCATTCATTAAAAATCCCAAAAGATTTTAAAATAATTTCATAGGTTTTTAAACTACAATTTAATGTAATTCGTCTCATGAATTTTTATATCTAATTTCAAATAAATTTTTATTTTATTCGTTAATAAAATTTGTAGACATTTTTTAATATTTAACTACATTATTTATTGTATAAAGATAACAAATTAAATACTTAAAATTAAATCAAAAATTAATGACACTTTCTCATGCCTATAAGAATATTTCAAGATTTCGTAGACGATATGGTATTGTTACTGGAATTAGATCAATTATTCATTATTTTGTTGTTGCAACAAGAAAATCAAAATTAAATTCTAAAAATTCCATAATTGAAGTTAATGGTACTAAATTAGAAGTAATTCCTGGGGATCTTGGTACATCATTTGAATTACTAATGTTTAAAACACATGAACCATTTTCGACCCAAATTGTTAGAGAAACATTACAAAAAGGTATGACTTGCTTAGACATTGGTGCAAATATAGGATATTATGTAACACTAGAAAGTAATGTAATTGGTGATCAAGGAAAGATCATTGCAATTGAGCCTTCTCCACTAAATTTTGAATTTCTTAAAAGAAATGTAGAATTACAAAACAGAAAAAATATTGAAGTTTTTAATTTTGCAGCAGGAGAAAAAAATGGACAAATTAACTTCGTTATGGATGAAAATGAATCTAATAGTGGTAGGGTTATTTCTGATGATAAACTTGCAACATGGTCTGGTCCAGTAACTAAACTTCCGGTTAAAACTATTGACTCATTTCTGGATGAAATCAAACTAGATAAAATTGATTTCTTAAGAATGGATGTTGAAGGATATGAGTATCATATTTTTCAAGGGATGAAAAATACTATAAAAAAGTCAAAACCTATTATTCAAATTGAAGTTCACAAGTCCATCATGGGAATTGAAATTACCAGAAAATGGTTAGATGAATTAAAACATGAAGGTTATGAATTAAAATCATATATTGCTAGAGAACTTGACATTCCTTTTATTGGAACATTAAATGACGTAAAACATTATGATCTGGATGAACTAATTACTAAGTTAGACAATAGTGAACTTCCAAGCTTTTTCATGCTCACTTTAGAAAATAAGAGTACCTCTTGAAAAATTTATACTAATAGTCCTTAGAATCTCAAAAACTCATTGAGCCATACAGTCAATAACTATCTGTAAAATCTTTTTTCATCTTCCACTAATTCAATCAATCATATCAAATGATAGTGGTGTTTCTTTATCTATCCTGATTTTAGCTTTTTTTCCAATAATTTTATTAAAATAACTTGGTGGTATGCCCATTCCTGGTCTTCTTATATCTATCATATCTTTTGTAATCACTTGATTTACCTGAATTTCTTTTAAAGATATGATACTTACTCTATTTGTGATTGCATTCTTTTTTTCTGAATTAGTAGGAATTTTAATGCCATTTCCTTTTGCTTTTTCAATTAATCTAGTGGATTCAATTAAAGAAGAAAATTGTTCTTTATCT
>Ga0114996_10002897_pt1 | contig 21745 bp, 18 predicted proteins | sample ArcticOcean_MG_C_4_FD_87039 | JGI IMG/M metagenome (GOLD analysis project Ga0114996, IMG submission 87039) | Marine microbial communities from western Arctic Ocean - ArcticOcean_MG_CB4_134 | ecosystem: Environmental > Aquatic > Marine > Oceanic | place: Arctic Ocean: Canada Basin | collected... | reverse complement strand
TCAGCCGCATCGCAACCCGGCAGCCGCGCCGCCGCCCGCGAAAATCCAATTTCGCCCCCACGCCAGCTCCGCGCCCGATTTCTGTGGGACAGACTCCTAGGCCGCATTTCTCACCGCCTGACGGGCGAAGCACGGTCGCGGTAGGGATGCCATTCCTTCGTTGCGCTTGGCCGCCGAACGATTGGGCGTCGCCGCGTTGCGGCGATGGACCGGCAAGATTGCCGGTCCCTACGGCGGGCGCCTCGTACTGACGCGCCTCTTGCGCACTTCGTCTGGCCGGGCGGTGAGAAATGCCGGCTAGCAACCGCTCCACCGCTGGGCATCGGGAAGCCGAATCGAAAGCAAGTCGAGCACTCGCTCCACATTGCTATCGACGATCTCTTCCAGCGTGCTTGGCCGGTTATAGAATGCGGGCATCGGTGGAGCGAGGATCGCTCCCATCTCCGCCAGAGATACCATCGTTCTGAGATGACCCAGGTGCAGAGGCGTTTCCCGGACCATGAGTATCAAGGGTCTGCGCTCCTTGAGGGTAACGTCCGCGGTTCGAACCAGGAGATTGTCCGCCATGCCGGTCGCAATCGCCGACATCGTACGAATCGAACACGGGGCAATCACCATCCCCTGCGTCAAGAACGAGCCGCTAGCGACCGTGGCTCCGATTTCTTCATTGGAATGCCAAGTGGATGCCAGGGCTTTGATTTCGTTGAGAGTTTTGCCCGTTTCCTGGTAAAGTGTCTTCTCTGCCGGCCGTGTCACGATCAGGTGAGTTTCGACCTCTTCCACAGGGTGCAGGCGTTCGAGCAGCCGCAATCCATAGATAACGCCGCTCGCCCCGCTTAGCCCGACGACTATCCGAACCATTCAGCCCCCTCAGTCCATATTCCGAACACAACACAATCCGTTGTTCTGAAATCAGAACACTTTACCATCTCGCCCGTATCTCAAGAGTTGTCAACACTCTATAATTACAATGAATCGGCGCCGTTGTTGTGGGCGCACCCCTTAGAGGATGAATGGACCCCGGTCTCAAACTGAAACGAGTCCGTGAAAAGTTGGGCCTCCGCTACCGCCAGGTCGAGGAAGCCAGTAAACAGATAGCCCAACGGCATCGTAACTCGGATTACATCCTTGGCCTCAGCCGGCTGGCGGACATCGAGAATAAAGCAGTCATACCCAGTCTGCATCGATTCTACAGCCTTTGCGCCATCTACCGTCTGGATCTGGCGGAAGTGCTGGAGTGGTACGGCATCGACGTTTCCAGAATCTTCGAAGATACACTGACCGTTGAGCCCAGCAATACCCACCTGATTCGTATCCGCGACGGCTCTCGTGGAACCGTGCAATTGCCTATTCGCCTTGAGCCCGGCGTGGACTTGACTCGAACGACCTATCTGAGCCGCATCATTCAGCAGTGGGGCAAGATCCCGCTTGGCTTGCTGGACTCATTGGACATTAAGGAAAACCGCTACGGATTCATCGGCAGCGACGACTTACTGATGTACCCCCTGTTGCGTCCCGGATCGCTGGTTCAAATCGATGATTCTCGGTCGAAGATCCGCAACAGCGGGTGGACCAACGAGTTTGAACGCCCTATCTACTTCTTCGAGCTTCGCGACGGCTACGCTTGTTCTTTTTGCAATGTGAGCGGCGACCGGCTTATCCTGCACCCCCATTCCGGATCACCCAGTGAACCGCGGGTGCTGGCCTATCCGGCGGACGTTGACGTGATCGGGCAGGTCGTTGGTGTCGCCATGCACTTGCAGGCGCAGCCGGTCAAAACAAAAATCAAGCGGAGAGTTCGTTCCGCGGTATCTCCAAGAGCAATTCCAAGTCGGTGATGTAGAGCAATCGCTCGGCTTCTCGGCTTCCCGCCGGCATGAGATTGCGGTAGGGAGCCAGCGTCAACCAGGTTTGCAGTACGGCCTTCCGATCGCCCTCGATCGATCGTAAATGCTCTTCCAGGTCCTGCCTCTGCCGCGCCAGCGAGTAGTTCAGCCATTCGGCGAATATCGCTTCATGACTGGTCCGCAAGACGCGGTCAGCCTCTCCTTCGGAATAGCGCTGCGCCAAGCCAAAGTGCTCGTAGACGCCGGAGTTTTGGTTCCTTAGACTCGCCAGGTAAGCAACACGCCCAAACGTTGTTGAGATCTGAGCGAGCGTTCTGGACCAGACGTCATGCAGAGCGCGCTCTCTTTCAGTCTCGTTCGAGTTGTCCAAAGTCCCTGCCCCGCGATGAGACCTGCCGTTCACTACCCTTTAATCTTATCCGACAAGAGCCGATCCGTGCTCCCTTCCGAGGTTGCTGAAAGCGGCTGCCTTTGAGCCTGGAACTAACCCTATAATATACTTATAAATATTTTTTGCGTTTTCAGAACACGGTTCACCCCGATACTGTCCGCTGCGAGCTTTCGATCTGAGCGCTGTTCGAGCTGAGCGCTTTCCGCCTTGGGGCTTTCGAGATGGCAACCTTCGCCCGCTTTTCTCACCGCGTGGAGAGGCGAGCGCGTCAGTACGAGGCGCTCGCTGCTTGACGAGCGCGGACGTACTTGCGCGGACGTACTTGGACAGTACGTCGAGCACGGCGAACAAGGGCCACGAAGCAACGGTGAGCCGAGCGCCAGTTTCGCCTCGCCACGCGGATTACGCCACCTTGCCCCTGGCAGAATAGCCGAGCGCCAGTTTCCATGCAACGGTTTTCATATTGTGCCGCGTCTGATACGCCGCCACAACGTATCTCCCAGGAAGATATCGATTTCCCAGGAAGGTATCGATTTCCCAGGAAGGTATCGATTTCCCAGGAAGATATCGATCGCCCAGGAAGATATCAATCGCCCAGGAAGATATCGATCGCCTATCCAGCATTTCACTTGGACTCATCGAGCAGGCCGACAACTTGATCCAGACGCGGCACCACTCCCAAGGCGCACCGCTGTGCCGCGGCGGCGGAGGCGAACCGCAGGGCGTCGACCTCTTCTCGTCCTTGAGCCAATGCCAGAGCGAAGGCGCCGTGGAGCACGTCCCCCGCCCCGGTGGAGTCCACGACCGTGACCGGGAACGCCGGCATCCGTTCACTTCCGAATGCCACGCCCTTTTCGCCCAGCGTGACCGCGCCCCAAGGTCCCAGCCTCTCGATGCGAGACAAGAGGCCCTTGACGCCTCCGTGCAGTTGGGTCATATCTTCGTCCGCGATGACGTGGGTCGCAAGACGCGCCAATTCCCACACCTGCGGTGTATCGATGTCAAAGTCGAGCACAATCGGAATTCCCCGCTCACGGGCCTGTTCGGCTAGCCGCAGGCCGCCTTCGGGCCAGCGCCCGTCGATCAGCAAGGCATCGGCGGAATCGATTGCCTCCGCTGGGAGCCACTCAGCATCCATGGGAATGCCTTCCCCCCACGAGGGAAACAGGAACCGCTCGCCGTCGGGACGGATAAACACCTCGCAGCGCGGGCTCGTGCATCCAGGGAACACCCGAAATCCGCGGGTGTCGACTCCGCCCGCGCGAAGCATGGCCTCGATCTGGTCTCCCGTGGAATCGTCACCGCGGCGCCCCCACACGGACGCTTTCCCGCCTAATTGGGCAACCGCCACCGCCCCGACACTGGCCGGGCCGCCGAGGGCGTCTCGGCGCTGGGGGACACGCTCGCGCCGCCTTACGGGCGGGAAGCGCTCAACAAACAGGCGATTGTCCAGGCAGCCCATCCCAACGCACATAACATGTGCGCGCATATCTTGAGTCGTCGTCATTTCGGAATCGCGCCTCACTCTATCCCCGGACTATACAATCTATCGTCTGCCGATTACCGTCTGCCGATTACCGTCTGCCGATTACCATCTACCAAAGACAGGCCGCCGCGGGCCGAAGATAATTCCAGCGGGACTAGCCCGCGTTTCTCGTCGAGTGGCGAGGCAAAGTGCATGAGAGACCTGTCAGTACGAGGCGCCCGCCGTAGGGACCGGCAATCCTGCCGGTCCATCGCCGCAACGCGGCGATGCCCAATCGTCCCGAGCAAGCGCAACGAAGCAATGGCGGGCCTGTCGTCTGCTTGGCCCGTCAGCCGCTGAGAAATGCCGGCTAGCCCGCTTGACCTGCCCGCGGCAGCGGCATGTGGCCATGGCGGCATCGCTGCTCGTTTCCGAAAACTTTGAACCCAGGTGGCAACACTGATGCGAAGATAGTAACGTAAGGAGAGTTGCGGAATCTCGGTGCGGCCCGCGGCCGTCGCCTGTGACCGCATGGCCCGTTTCCTCATGAAAACTAAAACTATTTTCCTCGCCCTCCTGCCCTTAGCTGTCGCGGTGCTCTCGACAATCCCGGCCTCGGCTGACATCGTGATCCTGGAAGAGATTATCGCCAAGGTGAACGGCGACGTCGTTCTGCGGTCCGAATACGACGAGACTCTCCGAGATCTGCGAGCGGATCTGGCCCGCAACGATCAGCTCAGCGATGAGGAGAAAGCCCAGCGATTGATAGAACGGGAAGGCAACGGTCTGCGTGATTTGATCGACAATCGCTTGCTGATCCAGCGCGCCAAGGACATGGGCGTCAGCGCGGAGGCGCAGGTGCTGCGGCAGCGCGATGACATGATGCGGCAGTACAAGATCAAGACGGTCGACGAGTTTGAAACCTGGGTTGCGGAGGAAACCGGTGAACCGGCCGAGGACCTGATGGACCGCATGCGCAACAACTTTCTCTCGCAAGCGGTCATGGGCCAAGAGGTCGGATCGAGAATCGTGATTCCCCGCGCGGATATCGAGGCTTACTACGCCGAGCACAAGGAGGAGTTCGTGAACTCCGAGGGTGTTCGTCTCCTGGAAATTTTCGTTGCGACCGAAGGCAAGGCGGGAGAGGAACTAGAAGCGGCAAAGAAGAAGGCCGCGGATGTTCACAGGCGCGTGCAGAGGGGCGAGCCGTTCCGGGAAATGGCGAAGCGCCACTCAGAGAACGAGCAGACAGCGGCTTCGGGGGGCGACATCGGAATTTGGCGGCGAGGGCAACTTCGCAAAGAAATCGAAGATGTGGTTTTCGAGGCCAACAGAGGCTTCATCTCGGATCTGATCGAGACCGGCAATGGGTTGCTGATTCTGCGAGTCGAAGACAAGTTCAGCGAAGGTCAGGCGACCATCGAGGATTCTCAAGCGGAGATTCGCAACCGGCTGATGGGCCCAAAATTCCAGCCCGCTGTTCGTAAGTACCTCAGCAGCCTGCGCGGGGATGCCTATATCGAGATTCGTCCTGGGTATCTCGACAAGGGCGCCGTGGCAGGCCAGAACACCGACTGGAGCGACCCCGCCAAACTCGTGCCCGTCACGACAACTCGTGAAGAAGTCGTGGGGACAAAGAGGCGGCGCCGCTTGCTCTGGTCGATTCCGATTCCCGGCACCGGTGGCGACAAGAACGGCGGCAAGAACAAGGACGAGAAGAAAGAGAAACAAGCGGACGGCTAACCCTGCTCTCCCGAGCTGGAAGGCGTGAAAAAATGCTAGGGACAGCCAGCCGTGTCTAATGTCATCATTGATAAATAGGGAGTCAGGAATGGCCGCTTGTGGCAGTCCCCGATTTTTTCACGCCTTCCAGCCCCCGTTTTCGGCCGCGGGCCTATCCCAACGCCAGGCTCCGATTTCGTGAACGGATAAGCCGCTTGGCTGCGGGGACGCGCCACTCCGAATTCAATCATGCCCGCCAAGACACACTTTGTCCGAGACCTCCAGCCGAACCAAAGCGTCACGGACTTTTTCTTGGTTCGGACCAAAGACGTCCGGCTCAAGAAGTCGGGCGACCCCTACCTGGCACTCAATCTCTCGGACAAGACCGGGCAGCTTGACGTCAAGATGTGGGACGAGATCGAGGGCGTGGTCAACACCTTCGAGCAGTCCGACTTCGTCAAGGTCAGCGGTTTCGTCACGATCTATCGCCTCAAACCGCAGATGACGCTGCAGCGCCTGCGCCGGGCTGAAGAATCCGAAATCGATCTGGCCGACTACTTGCCGCATACCGAGAAGAACATCGATGAGATGTTCAGCCAGTTGCGGGCGATCGTCGAAGGGTTTAAAAATCCTCACTTGAAGCTGCTGCTCAACGCCTTTCTCGATGATGACGAGATTGCCAGACGCATGAAGATCGCTCCGGCGGCCAAGACGCTGCATCACGCCTTCATCGGCGGCCTGCTTGAGCACGTCATGTCACTGCTCAACCTGGCACGGCTGACGGCTTCGAACTATCCATACGTTGATGTCGAGCTGGTGCAAACCGGCGTAGTCCTTCACGATTTGGGAAAGATTTACGAGCTGAGCTACGGCCGCACGTTCGAATACACCGACGAGGGGCAGTTGCTGGGTCACATCTCGATCATGTTGCGGCTGCTGGACAGGAAATGCAGCACCCTGGCCGATTTCCCTCCCAAGCTCAAGACGCTGGTCGAACACCTGATCCTGAGCCATCACGGTAAATACGAGTTCGGCTCGCCGAAGCTGCCTTCGTTCCCCGAGGCCTTGCTGCTGCACTATCTCGACGACATGGATTCGAAGCTCGAAAGCATGCGGGCGGAAATCAGCGCCGACCAGAACGATAGGGATTGGACTCCTTACAACCGGTCGCTCGAAAGATCCCTGCTGAAGAAAGATCGTTTTCTCGACGCCGGGGAGAAGTCCTCCGTGCCCGGCGGCGGGGGCAAGCCCGGCGTCTCAACGGCCAAGCCGGGTCCGCCGGCGAGTGTGCCGGGCAGCAAGCCGGCCAAGGCTTCACGTCCCCCGAGTGCCCCATCCTTGTTTGGGGAGCGACTCCAGTCGGCTTTAAAGGAAGAACCCGCGGGCGAGTAAGTCCGCTCCATCATGTGCTCAGGCAGTGCGCCGGAGAGAGCGCAAAAGCCGCGAAGCGGCGAAACAAGAACAGCCCTTACCCGCATTTCTCACCACGTGCCGCGACCAAGTGCGCAAGAGGCCCGACAGTACGAGGCGCCCGCCGTAGGGACCGGCAATCTTGCCGGTCCATCGACGCAACGCGGCGACGCCCAATCGTTCCGAGCGAGCGCAACGAAGTCATGGCGGGCGTATCGGCCGGCGTATCGGCCGGCGTATCGGCCCCGCGCACTCGGCGCGAACCACTCCACGTACGCTAATATTTGGGTCAACCCTGAGTGTGAGATGACTGCCCCCGTTCCCGGCTCTAGCCTGTATTTCTCACCACCTGGCGAGACGAAGTGCATGAGAGGCTCGTCAGTACGGGCCGCGCCAGCCTCCGGGCCGGCGTCAACTAGACGTAGGGACGTAGCGTGCTACGCCCGCAACTGCGCCGACCACGGCGAGCAAGCGCAACGAAGTCATGGCGGGCCTATTGCGTGCTTCCCCCGTCAGGTGGTGAGAAATGCCGGCTAAACCCGAAAAGCTTCTGCCTCCACTCGAACTCGAGGCCATGAAGTCTTTGTGGGCTTTGGGAAAAGGCACGGTCTCCGACGTTCAGCAGCGGATGGGCCGCACCAGGGAGTTGGCCTACACGACAGTGATGACCTTGCTGGATCGCCTCGCCAAGAAGGGCGTTGTCTCCCGCAGAAAGCAAAGCCGCAGCTATGTCTACAAGCCGGTCTTAGAGCGCCAGGACGCACTCGAACTGGCCCTGGACCGGCTCGTTTATGACTTTTTTAACGATTCACGCCAAGACCTGCGGGCACACCTTCTTGGGACGCATCTCCCTGGGGCGGACGCTCCTGGGGCGGACCAGGAGACGGGGTCGCCGCCTGCCTTCCGCGATCGTCCCGCGGATGAAGATGAGTCGCTAGACTCAGTACTGTTGTGAGCCTGCCTGGGGGCTGGCTTGCTCGGCTGCCCGAACGGTTGCGGCCATGACAGCGCGTAGCATCATGGCAGCGTGTAACATCAGGGCAGCGTGTAACATCAGGATTGACAGTGGCGGGGTTGATAGCGGCCCGGTTGATAGCGGCGAGTTCGTGACAGCGACTTCGTAACATAGACGCTAACCCGCGCGAAGGTAGCTATCGATTACCCGGCGGTATTCTCCGCGCCATAATCGCGGATCGAACGGCGCCGCCGCCCTTTGAGTCCATACCGTGTTCGACAGCGTTCTCATAGAAAGCCAAGCGCGGCGGGGCAAGCCTTGGGCTGTCGTTGCTTCGCTGATCGCACAATGCTGTGCTCTCTCTATTGCGATCTTGATCCCGCTGATCTACACCTATGAGATTCCCGCCGGAGAGTGGCTGGGCCGCGCACTGCTGCTCGTGCCACCACCACCGCCGCCGCTGCGTGCTGTCGAGGTGAAAGCCGAAACACCGCAAGCGCCCAAACGCTTTGATGCCGTGTTTCGCCAGCCCAGCGTCATTCCCGAACAAGTGTCGATTCTTGACGACTCACTGGATACTTCTTCCAGTGCGGCGTTGCCGGATCTTCAGGGTCGCGGCGTTCAGGGGGCGCCGTCAGACGGTTTCGCGGACGGCGTTCTCGGCCTGGGTCAGCTCGCGTCACTAGAGAACCTGCCGCCGCCGGCGCGGGTGCGTATTGGCGGACACGTGCAACAGGCATTGCTGATTCACAAGGTTTCGCCGGTTTACCCGGTCGAAGCGCTCAAGGCAGGGCTTACCGGCCGCGTTGAGGTCGAAGCGCTGATCAGCGTCCAGGGGCTGATTCGAGAGGTCCAGGTGCTCAGCGGCGACCCATTGCTGGTCGACAGCGTGGTGCAAGCCGTCAAGCAGTGGCGCTATCAACCGACGACACTCAATGGCCGCAAGGTCGAGGTCATCACGCGCATTGAGATTTTCTTCAAGTTCACCGAGCCGAAACAGGACCCCAAGGGGAAGCGGAAAAGCAAGAAGCGCAACAAGGCCACAGGCTGAAAACAGGACCGGCTGAAATCCCCGTGGAGGGTCGAAAGCGGGGAACAGTTGAGTTTCCCGTAGCGCTGGGCTCGAACAGACCCGCGGCCTTTGGCTGCGCCCTCCTCCGCTGCGCCCTCCTCCGCTGCGCCCTCGTCCAACGATGAACGCGATCCAGATCGCGGGTGAATCGCCCGCTTGCCCCCCCGCCCACGCTCGATAGCCCACGCTCGGTAGAATGACTAGTTCGATGCCTACGAACGGAAACACACCACGCCTGTTTTCCGGCATGCAGCCCTCGGGGAATCTGCATATCGGCAACTATCTGGGAGCGCTGAAAACTTGGGCGCGCATTCAGTACGACTACGAACCCATCTTCTGCGTCGTGGATCAGCACGCGATCACGGTCTACCAAGAGCCCAAGGGACTCCAAGAAAAGATCGAAGACGTCGCGGCGCTTTATGTCGCCGCCGGCATTGATCCGGAGCACTCGGCCGTGTTCGTGCAGTCGTCGGTCGCCGCGCACGTCGAGCTGGCTTGGGTCTTTACGTGCGTCACTCCGATGGGCTGGCTGAGCCGCATGACCCAGTTCAAGGCCAAGTCCGAGACCCAGGAATCGGTCGGGACCGGGCTGTTCGTTTATCCCGCGCTGATGGCGGCTGACATTCTGCTCTACCAGGCGCAAGTCGTGCCGGTTGGCGAGGACCAGGCGCAGCACTTGGAGCTGACGCGCGACATTGCGCAACGCTTCAACTCGGTCTACGGCGAAACGTTTATCGTCCCCAAAACAGAGCTGCCCGTGGTCGGCGAGCGAATCATGGGATTGGATGACCCCACCCAGAAAATGAGCAAGTCGGCGCCGGGGTCCAATCACGCGATCGGGTTGCTCGATCCTCCGTCGAGAATCAAGAAGCTGATCGGACGCGCGGTGACCGATACCAAGCCCGCCGTTGATTTCGACGATCTCGGAGCTGGCGTTACCAATCTCATCACGATCTTCCAGGCCTTCAGCGGCTGGAGCGACGATCAGGTTCAGGCCGAGTTCAGCGGCTCGCAATACGGGGCGTTGAAGAAGGCCGTGACCGAGGCGGTGGTGGCGAAGCTGGAGCCGATTCAGAAGAGATTCGAGGAGCTGACCAGCGACCGCACGGTCATCAGGGAGTTGCTGCGCAAAGGAGCCGAGCGCGTGGCGCCGATCGCTGAGTCCACGATGAAGCAGGTGCGCGAGCGCGTGGGTCTATACTCGGGTTGAGCGCCCGAGCGGAACGCTCGTGATTGCTCGGAAAACAAAGCAGCTCAGAAAGTAATGCCGACCAGAATTTCGGCCTGATTTTGATTTGAGTTCGCAAGGCCGGTTGCGATGCTCCGTTGCAGGAAGCGAGTGAAGCGACCTTCGATCTCTAGTTTGACCCCGAAATCATCCACTAAATTTACACCAATTCCAGCGACCGCTCCCGCCGCAGTCTCGTTCGCCGGTGCCGGAGTTATATCGGTAAACTGGCTCGTATCCGCTTCCAGATCCTCTGGGCTAATGGTTTCGAGAATGCCTTTGAGCTCCGTCACTCTCCGCATTACCAATCCTCCCGTGAGATAGGGGCGAGCCCCCGCTCTGGGATTGGTTAGGAAATACCTCATCAGAATCGGCAAATCCCAATAGCGGCCGTTCGCCCGTTCGAACTGCGACCCCAGGAACGACACCGAATCAGGCCCCTCCACGTCGGTCCCGACGCTTGTTTCATAACTGAAGGTTCTCGTCATGAATTCCAAGTTGATCCCGATCTTTGGAGTGAAATTGACTAGGAAGGTAGGTCCCCATGCAAACCGCTTTGTCGGAGCCGAGGCTCCCGCGGTTATGGTCGTCACCGACTCCAAGAATCCTGTAAAGGGATCGATGTTGTTAATGAACTCCTGGCCGTTCCCGCCGCGGATCGTGTTGGTGAAGGCAACGCCCATCCTGATGCCGCCGGCGAAGCGCTCAAAGGGCACCTTGGGTTTCTTTTCCGGCGCCGCCTCTTGAGCAAAGCTGCCCGAAATCGAGCAGGCCAGCGCGATGATGAATAGATGTCCGGCCGCGGCCAGCAAACGGTCAATTGCTTTGCGGCGCCGAGAGACGTTATGTTTTGTTGTCATTCATTACCCAAGCTGTCATTTGCTACGCAAGTCGTCGTTGATTACCCGCAGGGTTTATGCGTAGAAAGGCCAAGCGAAACGAGGATTGATTACTTGCGGGCAGGGGGACGAACGGCTTGCCGAATGCATCCCTGCTCACCAATGGTCAAATCACAATGATATCAGAAGCCGCGGCGGCGTCCTGGAGCATGCTTCCCTCTTCGAGAACCGCCGGAATGGTGATTCGTGAGCTGCCGCGAAAAGGGGCCGGCCGCGTTGCGCGCATTGCCAAATCCACGATGAAGGCGGTTCGCGAGCGTGTGGGGCTTTGCCCGCATTTCTCACCGGCCGCCGGGCCAAGCACATGAGAGGCCCGCCATTACTTCGTTGCGCTTGCTCGCCGTGCTCAACTCACTGTGAGAGTACGCCTGCGCCCGTCAAGCGGCGCGCGCCTCGTACTGACGCGCCTCTGATGCACTTTGCCTCGCCACCCGATGAGAAATGCGGGCTAGAGTTGAACCTTCGGCACGCAAGCTCGGCGCCCGTCCGGCGTGGCCCACGGCTCCAGCCGTGGCGCGTTGAGCCTCCGCCCGGGAACTCGTGGCGTCCGAAGCCCCCGACGCCGGTAGGCACGCGCCAAAATTCGCGACCGTCCCTGGGGCGATCGTTGTTGTGCTTCTTCTTTTTACCCGCGGGTCATCTTCTTACCCATAGCTTCTTACCCATGGCGTTCTTGCCAATGGTTTTCTTGCTCATGTTGATCCAATCGACGAGAGCTGGGCAGAACGGGCGCCACAGATCCCGCTCTGCCCAAAAACTGCAAGCTGCGGCCGGCCTCCAGCTTGAAGATCGCAACCCGAGCTAGTAGCCCTTGTGCTTATCCACCACGTTCAACAGCGGTTCGCCGTTCCCAAAGCGTCGGATGTTCTCCTTGACCGTCCCGAGCATGCGGCCGCGGTCTTGGTCGGAGCGGCCGGCGATGTGCGAGGTAATGATGACGTTGTTGAACTTCCACAACGGGTGTCCGGCTGGGAGTGGTTCCGGATCGGTCACATCGACGCCCGCGGCGGCGAGCCGCCGGCTGTCGAGGGCCTTCACGAGGCCGCCCATGTCGTAGGTGCCGCCGCGGCTAACCGCGATGAAAAACGACCCTTTCTTCATCAACTCGAACTGCTTGCGGCCTACCATCTTATGGCTCTTGGGCGTATGCGGGGCCGACATGAACAGAACGTCGGCTAATGGCACCACGTCATCGAGTTGCTCGGGCTTCACCACGCGATCGATGAACGGCGAGAAAGGGATATCGTCCGGGTCGACGCCAATGACCTTCATGCCGTGCGCCCAGGCGCGGACCGCGATCTGCTGTCCGATACCGCCGACGCCGATAACGACGGCCGTCTTGCCGCGCAGTTCCATCAGTTTGTTGCGGCGGCGCTCCCAATTCTCCTTCGTGCGCTTTTCGATGTAAAAGGGCAGGTCGCGCGTATGCGCCAGCAACATGGCCATGGCATGGTCGGCGATCTCAGGACCCTGCACGATTTGATTGTTCGTCAGGACGATGTCGCTATCCCGCAGGTCGTTGCCGCCGGATAGGTGCAGCACGCGCTCGACACCGGCGCTGGTGGTTTGCGTCCATTTGAGTTTCTTGCCGGCGCGGACGTGTGCGGGTTTGATCGAGCCAATAAATGCGTCCGCGTCAGCGATCTCGTCCATGATCTTGTCCTGGTCGACGAGCACGAGCTTGACCTTGTCGGACACCGACTGCCAATCTTTTACAACGTCCGCGGGGTGTCCCGTGACAAGGATCTTTTTGGTTTGAGCGCCCAAAGCGAGCGCTGTGATGAAGAGAGTAATCAGAATCCGGTTCATTGCGAAGCCTCCGTTGTCCCTACTGGAATGTTCCCGCGGGAACGTGCCTACGAAAATGTGCGTGCGGGAATGTGCCTACGGGAAGATTCTAGCGCAGACCGGGGAGCCGAAACAGCAGGGACCGGCGGTGAAGGCAAAATAGCGCGACGCGGGATTGTGTCCTGCTCCGCCGTGGCGCCCCCTGGAGAAAAACGGCGGATCGCAGCCTGGCCCTGGTACTAGCCTGCATTTCTCACCACGTCGCGAAACGAAGTGCGTGAGAGGCCTCTCAGCACGAGGCGCCCGCCGTAGGGACCGGCAATCTTGCCGGTCCATCGCCGCAACGCGGCGACGCCCAATCGTTCCGAGCAAGCCCAACGAAGTACTGGCGGGCCTCTCATGTGCTTGACCCGTCAGCCGCTGAGAAATGCCGGCTAGCCCCAGTCATGGCAGAATATATTCAAGACTGGACGGTTTCATTTCACCGGCCTCTCTCGGCAGTTGGAAAAGAATCAAAAACAGGAAGGCGACTGAGCCGGCATGAGCTTAAAAAAAACATTACAACGTCGCGTCAGCAAGGCAATCCACGAGTTCAAGATGATTCGAGAAGGCGACCGCATCGCGATTGGCGTCTCTGGCGGAAAGGATTCGCTGACCCTGCTCGACGTCCTGCTGCAACTTCAGCGCAAATCGCCCGTCAAGTTCACCGTCCATGCGTTTACAGTCGAGCAAGGGAAGTTTCTGAGGCCTATTGAACCGCTCGGCGATTACATGAAAGCTCGCAACATCCCGTGGACCTACTACCGCGACAAGCCTTCGTTCAAGCTGCTCGAGGATCAGCCCGAACACGGCTGCGATCTCTGCAGTCGCTTTCGCCGCCGCGCGGTTTATGAGATTGCATCGAGCCTGGGAGCAAATGTCGTCGCACTCGGGCATACCGCCGATGACTTCTGCGAAGCGCTGCTTCGCAACACGCTTTATACCGGGCGGCTGAGCGCACTTCCGCCGGTCACGCCTTCCCGCACCAAGGATTTTCGGCTGATCCGGCCCCTGGTCTACGTCTCGGAGGAAGTGACGAGCGCTTACGCGGAAGAGCAAGGAATGCCGCTCACCCCCTGCGTCTGCTCCCATCGCACCGGAACGGTCCGCCGCCGTATGCGCGAGTTCCTGGACGAAGTCAAACAGGACCACCCCCATGTCCTCGAGAACATGTTGGCCGCCATGAGCCGAATCGACACTCCGCGCCTGCTGGACCGCCGCTTTCTGGATCTGGAGGAAGATTCGGAAGCCCGTTCGGAAAGCCGTTCGGATGCCCGTTCGGAAGACAACGACACGCCGCCTCAGCCCCGGTTCGCCACGTTGCCCATTCTTACTCAATCCCCTTTTTGAAACAGTGTAGACTTGTGGTTTGAGGCAGTGCTCACTGCTCAAATTGAAACCCGGGCCGTTCGGTTCTCCCCATCTCTCCCCAACACCGCATGACCGCGCATATACGTCCAACTTCTAACGGTGAAGCTCTCGCCACGGTGCGGAAGATCCTCACCGTTGTCCTGTTGTTGTTCATCTTTCTGCTTGGAGTCAAAGGTATAGGAGACGGTTTCAAGCTGCTCGGCAGTGATCTGCTGCAGGCGTTTTTCTCGGCGACCGAAAATCCCTTTATTGGGCTGATGGTCGGCATCCTGGCCACCACGCTGGTGCAGAGTTCTTCGGTCACCACTGCGATGGTGGTCGGACTCGTGGCTGCTCCCGAAAATCCGCTTCCGATCGCCAACGCCATACCCATGATCATGGGAGCGAATATTGGGACAACGGTCACCAATACGGCCGTTTCGCTGGCTTATATGGCCCGCCGCGACGAGTTTCGCCGGGCATTCGCGGTGGCCACCTGCCACGACTTCTTTAACTTCATGACCGTGGGCATTCTGCTGCCGCTGGAGCTGATGACCGGTTACCTGCGCGGCACCGCTGCCTATTTGGCCCACATGCTCGCCGGATCAGGTGGATACAAATTCGACAGTCCCCTGAAATCCGGCCTCAAGGCGGCGTTTCAACCGGTCATTGATCTGAGCAAGATGTCGTTTGAGGCGGAGCAGGCCCAGGGTGTCGTCATCATTCTGATCAGCGGCATGCTCATTGTTGGCGCGCTTTTCCTGCTGGTGAGAGTCATGCGGGCGGCGATGCAAAGCCGAGTCGAGGCCTACATCACGCAGTTTCTCGGGCGCAGCGCGGTGCTGTCGATCTTGGTCGGGGTGATCGCCACGGTGATGGTGCAGTCGAGTTCGATCACGACCTCGTTGCTGGTGCCGCTGGCCGGAGCAGGTGTCATTACGCTAGCGCAAGCCTTTCCGCTGACGCTGGGCGCCAATATCGGAACCACGATAACGGCCATGCTTGCATCCCTGGCGGCGACTGGGAAAAACGCTGAGGGGGGAGTGATTATCGCACTTGTCCATCTCTTATTCAATCTGACGGGAATCGCGATGATCTACCCAATCGCGGCAGTCAGAGATATCCCCTTGGCCGGCGCCAGATGGTTTGCCGATTTTGCGGTTCGGTCGCGAAAATGGGCGCTGGTTTATGTGCTCGCGCTGTTCTACGGCGTGCCGGCATGTTTCGCTTTTCTAAACCGATATTTGTAGTGGACTGGAGGTAGCCATGCTGCAAGAGTTGCTGAAGATTTTTCGCCCGGGAAATACGCTGAGTGTCATTGCGGATGACTTCTCCAAGATGCTCCAACTGGGCTGCAAAATGACGGCCACCGCGGGAAGTATCTATTTTCGGGAGCCCCTTCCGCCGGAAGTGCGAACGCGGCTCTACGAGAAAGATGTTGAAGTCAACATGCTGGAGCGCACGATCCGCAAGCGCGTCGTCGCTCATCTTTCGGTACGCGTCAACACGCCGAATCTTCCGTATTGCCTGCTCCTGATGAGTCTCGTCAAGGATGTCGAACGAATCGGCGACTATGCCAAGAACCTCAGCGAAGTAGTGGATATCTACCCTGGTGAGCTTCCAGATGACGACGTCGTCGCCGAACTCAGGGAGATCCGCGCCGCCGTCGAAGCGGGGTTTGAGGCCGCCAGCAAAGTGTTCGTCGAGTCGGATCGCGAAACAGCGCTCGGGCTCATCCGCAAAGGCAAGGACAGTGCCCAGCGCGCCGATGGATTGCTTTCGCGCATCGCCCAGCTCAATTACGACTCCGGGAAAACCACGGCCCTCGTGCTCGGCGCGCGTTACTACAAGCGCATCAACGGTCACCTGATCAACGTGCTCTCCAGTGTCGTGATGCCGCTGCACAAAGTGGACTACTACGACGAGGATGAAATCGTGGAGGGTGCGGCGAGTGCCTGACGATTCCCTGGTGGAAGGATGCGGCTCAAGCGCGCAACCGGTTTCAACTGCATCGGGTCAGCTCCAGAGCTAAGCGGGGGCTAACCCGCTCTTCTCACCACGTGGCGGGAAGAAGTGCATGAGAGGCCCGTCAGTACAAGGCGCGCGCCGTAGGGACCGGCAATCTTGCCGGTCCATCGCCGCAACGCGGCGACGCCCAATCGTTCCGAGCAAGCGCAACAAAGCAGTGGCGGGCCTGTCATGGTACTAGCGGGCCTGTCATGGTACTGGCGGGCCTGTCATGGTACTGGCGGGCCTGGAATGTGCTTGGCCCGTCAGCCGCTGAGAAACGCGGGCTAACCCCAATTCGGTTCACTTGGCGCCTTCGCGCTTAATTCTCCGAGCCCGCGGCCTTCGAAGCCGCGAAGCGGCGCAGGATGGTAGCCCAGGGTGAAGCGAAGCGAAACCCTGGGTAAAAACCCTCAAAACGGGAGCCCTGAAGGGGCGGAGGAACTAGCCCGCATTTCTCACTACGTGACGGCCGAAGCACGCGATAGGCCCGTCAGTACAAGGCGTCCGCCGTAGGGACCGGCAATCTTGCCGGTCCATCGCCGCAACGCGGCGACGCCCAATCGTCCCGAGCAAGCGCAACGAAGTAACAGCGGGCCTGTCATGGTACTGACGGGCCTATCGCGTGCTTCCACCGTCAGCCGGTGAGAAATGCGGGCTACCGATTCACGAAATCTTCAGCGTAGTTCTTCGCCCCGAGCGGCTCGCCTGTAGCAAATTCAGCCAGTTCGTTCCAGCCCATTTTCCTGCCCGGTCCAAAGACCTTCTTCTTGAGAAACTCGCCCACCCGCGGATCGCCCGCGTAGACCAGGGAAGCCGGATCGTCAGCCCCCAGCTCGCGCGCAATCGCGTGATGAATCTGGGAGGCCAGCAGTTCGCCCATCATGTAGTTGTGGTAGTAAACCGGCGCCGCCACAAGATGAATCTTCGAGGCATAGTCGGGTTCGTGCCTCTCGTCGGGCCTGCGAACACCCTGGTAGCGCTCGACCAGATCCCACCATAGCGTCGATAGATCTTGATTCGGGTCGCGGTAAAGCTCCCGCTCGAAGTGCAGCATCACCTGGCACCAGCGGCTGAAAATCAGCGAAGCCAGCCGCAGCATCTTGCGCGCTTCGCCGCCCGCCCGCGCGGCTTGCGATTCCTCCAGGCCCAGCGCCGCCCGCAGCCAGCCCGGCTGCTTCGGCAACCTTCCGAACATCATGGCAATCGCCTCGGTCGTCAGAATATGCGACTCGATGCGCAGCAGGTAGGGCAAACCGGGGTCCAAGTATTTCGAGTAGGCCGCATGCCCCAGCTCGTGCAGAACCGTGTCCATCCAGTAGTCGTTCGGGCGAATATTAGTCAGGATCCGAACGTCTCCGGCGCGGTCGATGTCGATGCAGAAAGCGTGCGGGCTCTTGCCTTCTTGTTCGTAGAGGCTGCTGCGCTCCAGCACGTCGTCGAGAGGCAGCCCGATCCCGGCGTAGAAATCGCGAGAAATAGCGGCCAGGTCGCGGCCGGCATAGAGCTTGTCGAGCCGCACGTCGTAAATCCGCGGCGCTTCCTGGAAGAACGGATCCTCGTAGTGCCAGGGACGAAGCTGTCCGGGGTCGATCGAATAGCGCTTCGCCAGCACTCGATCCGCCGCGGCCTTTTCCCGCAGAAACGGCTCGCGCGTCAGCTCGTCGAGTTCCTCGAAAAGCGCCAGCAGTTCTTCTTCGTTTTGCTCGTTGAGATGGAGCGAGAGGGCGTAGTAGTCGCGAAATCCAAGTTCTTGGGCGGCTTGGTTTCTCAGCAAAATGAGGTCTTTGAGGATGGTCTCCACCTTCCGTCCGACGCCCTTGCTCGCTTTCCAAGCCGCCTCCCTCTCGGCGGAGTCGGGCGACTCCTTCAAGATCGTTCGAACGTCATTCTCCGTCAATCGCTGTTCGCCCACTTCGGCCCGATAGGTGTTGAAAATCTTCTCCACCTCATTCGCTTTGGCCGTCATTTGCCGCAGCAATTCGGGATCAACCTGCTTGCCGAGATAGGCCAGATAGAGCACCTCGATTTGCCGGCGGAGCACGGGGTCGGTCAATTCTACCCGCTGGCGAATTTCTTTGAGTCTGGCGAATGCCGCGGTATCGGAGAGCGCCTGATTGAGGGCGTTCTCGGCATCCTCCTTGGCCTTGAAGTCTTCTTCGGAGCCGGTCACGTTGGCCTTCCACCAACTGCGTCCCGCTCCGATTTCAAGTTCCTTGGTTCTTTGCAGGTGGTCGTCAATGAAGGCGATGGCCGCGGCTTCCGCCGAATCGCCGTTCGAAGAGGAGCACCCCATTACCGAGACGGCGGCAACAGCCGTCAAAACCAGCACGCTCATCTCAAGGCCCGCCCCAAAGGGCCCCCCAACGAAACCAGAAGCGACTTCACGCAGGCAAAAAGCGGAGAAGATCATAACAGCACGATTGTGACACATGCCTTGGCCGTAATACCGTTGAGCCGTTGAGCCGTTAAGCCGTTAGGCCGCGAAGCGGCACCGGATCGCAGACCAGGGTGCAGCGAAGCGGAATCCTGCGTAAGAATCCCTCAACGTGCAGGCTCTGAAGGGGCGGAGGAACTAGCCCGCATTTCTCACGACGTGATGGCCGAAGCACGCGAGAGGCCCGTCAGTACAAGGCGTCCGCCGTAGGGACCGGCAATCTTGCCGGTCCATCGCCGCAACGCGGCGACGCCCAATCGTTCGGGGCAAGCGCAACGAAGCAGTGGCGGGCCTGTCATGGTACTAGCGGGCCTGTCGCCTGCTTCCACCGTCACGTGGTGCGAAATACGGGTTAACCGGCCCCCTCGTTTCCGCCGACAGCGATATCCAGCCTGGGTTCAACGATACCCGGCGCAAGACGACACCCCACGCAATAAACATCGTCCGCCGAACCGGGAAGGAAACAGTATTGGATTCAGCCGCACAGCTCGGCGCGAAAACCTTCGCGCCAACTTGCATACGCGGGCTCCCAGCCAACCGCATCCTTGATCTTTTGGTTGGAGGCGCCTCGTTGCCCGGTCATCATGTAAGCGCCGTAGGCGCCGGCCCCCATGCGCCCCATCAATTCCGGAACACGAAAAGGCCGCTTTGCCGTGAGCAGTCCGGCGTAGTAGGGAAGCCAGTCGGCGACGGCAGCCGGGTCGTTGTCCACGACGTTGTAGATGCCCGGCTCGCCGGCTCCGACGAACATGGCCGTCGCGGCGGCCGCGTCACGAACGTGAATGAAAGAAAACCGGCCCTTGCCTTCGCCAATAATGGGCACGCGCCGCCAGCGGACGTCATTGGCGAAACTGCCATCTCCGGCAAAGCTGGTTCCTGGACCGTAAAAGGACCCATATCGCAGCACGACACCCTCGATGTGGGGCGATCCAAGAACAGCGTGCTCGTGAACATGGATGGTATCGACCAGCTCGGAAGCACCCGGAATCAGACGAAACAGACCCTCGCTCTCGCTCGCCGCCGACCCGCCGTTTGGGTTGTAGAAAAAGGAAACACTCTGCGCGATGACTCGGCGCACTTTGATCGCCCGCACCGCTTCCATCAGGACCAGTGTCCCTTCGGTCCGCAGGCGGTTCGTTGCGGCTAGCTCTTCGACGACCCGGCGCGGGTGGATCCGCTTGGGAATACTCGTGAGCTGGTGGATGAGCACTTCCGGCCGCGCTTCCATCAGTGCTTGCCTCAGTCGCTCTCGGTCGAAAATATCACAAACCACTGCCTGGGCATGCTCGGAGCTAATCCATCCGGCTCTTGTGGGAGAGCGAGTCATCGCCGTGACCTCGTGCCCTGCTTGCACCAGCAGCGGCAGCAACTGGCGTCCGATGGCGCCCGTTGCTCCGGCGAGAAAGACTCTCATACTAGACAATACGAACCACAACGGCCTCAGGTTGCAAAGTGGCCTCGGGCGGCGCCAAACCAGCTTCCATTCTCAGGCGCCGGGCACTAGTAAGTTCGATCGGTCGTTTTTCCCGCGAGCAGTATTCCTCGGCACGTCGGAAACGGCGAACGGGGGCCTGCTGCACGGCGATTTCGGTGAGGGGCGTTTTCCAATTCAAGCTTGGCAAGAGACGACGCTGGTACGATAGATTGAGGTTCGGGAACGATCCCGGATATTGAGTCGTCTTTACACTACGTCGGCAAAACCCGATTTAGTCTTGGGCACAGCCCCACTTTCCTTAGGAGTCACCGGATGAAGAAGTTCGTTGCAGCCGTAGCCATGATTGCCGCCTTGGGGGTCAGCGCATTTGCTGAGCATCACGGCGCCAAGACCGTCAAAAACGTTGTCGTCTATCAGAAGGAGGGCCGTTTTGGCGGCTGGCCGGCCAACCATGGCATGTGGGTTTGGGGCAACGAGATTGTGGTCGGTTTCGAAGCGGGCCACTACAAGCAGAGCGAGAGAAGCCATGCCATTGATTACGAGCGGCCAGCGGAGCACTTCCTGGCTCGCAGTCTCGACGGCGGCGAGAGCTGGAAGCTTGAAAAGCCAAAAAGCCTGCTGCCTCCGCCGGGAACCAAGATGGCCAACGTCCCGACCGAGAGCGGCGGGAAGCCGGCGGTGGATTGCCCGGGCGGAATCGACTTCACGCATCCCGACTTCGCCATGACGATTCGCATGGCCAGCCATCAGAACGGACCTTCGCGTTTCTACTACTCCTATGACCGCGGCAAGAGCTGGATGGGGTCCTTCAAGTTCCCCGACTTCGGAGAAGCCGGACTCGCCGCGCGCACCGACTATCTGGTCAATGGCAAGCATGACATGACGGCCTTCGTAACAGCCTCCAAGCCCAACGAGCGCGAAGGACGCCCGATTTGTGTGCGGACACGCGATGGCGGGAAAACCTGGAACCTCGTTGCTTACATCGGCCCCGAACCTCCAGGGAAAGACTACGCCATCATGCCGTCATCGGTGCGGCTGGGGGAAGATAGCATCCTGACAGTGTTCCGGCGCCGTCATTGGATCGAGGCTTATCGCTCCGACGATGGAGGCCGCTGGTGGACCTTCAAGAATATCCCCGTCCCAGACACGGGGCGCGGGAACCCACCGAGCATGGTCAAGCTCAAGGACGGCCGTCTGGCCATCACCTACGGCTTCCGCGACGAGCCTTACGGCATCCGAGCCAAGCTAAGCAGCGACAACGGCGAGACCTGGAGCGACGACATCGTTCTGCGCGAAGACGGCGGCAATTGGGACCTGGGCTATCCCCGTTCGGCGCAACGGGCTGATGGCAAGATCGTAACGGTCTACTACTTCAACAACAACGCCAACGCGGAGCGCTATATCGGGGCGACGATCTGGGACCCGAGCGAGGGGCAGGGGCTGGCTAAATAGCGGCTACCGAGAGGTAACCAGAGTACGCCATTAATCGCTTGGCTTCCGACAACCTCCAATAGCGGAAGCTGGCCGACCCTAGCGCGCTTACCTAAGCATCGTATTCAGAGTCTCGCGGCGACGGTCAGGCGGCCACGATCGTCGCCGCGAGCGCCATCCGATGGTCCTTTGCCCAAGGCGGTCCCAGCGTTGCCCGCGGGCCGTGGAGTACCTCGTCGGCCCGCTCACCGAGGATGGTCACCGCCTGG
>Ga0114996_10002896_pt1 | contig 21746 bp, 17 predicted proteins | sample ArcticOcean_MG_C_4_FD_87039 | JGI IMG/M metagenome (GOLD analysis project Ga0114996, IMG submission 87039) | Marine microbial communities from western Arctic Ocean - ArcticOcean_MG_CB4_134 | ecosystem: Environmental > Aquatic > Marine > Oceanic | place: Arctic Ocean: Canada Basin | collected... | reverse complement strand
GGCGTTTTTTGAGCCATACCCGCAGATTCCAGCCACCCGTTCGAAAGACGGTCGTTTCTGGCGGGATGAGATCCAAGAGCGCTTCGTCCTGTTCCCATCGTCCTTCGGATTTCGGTTTCACGGTGAGCACCAACGGCGACCAATCGAACTCGGGCAGGAACTTGGCGAACCGCAAGGGCCGAAAAATCCCGACAACCGCCGAGGGCGGAAAGGTATAGGTCACCATGAGGACCGAGCGCGAAGAGCCCGCTTCGTTTAAGTCACACGTATCATCGTCGGTCGTCAGCGTCATCACACCGTCTCAGTTGTAGACGAACGTCGCGCGATCCATCGAGCATGTCGGCACCACGCCACACGTCCATTCGGCACTTCGTCATATGGCATTACTATGAATTCTTTTCTTGCACAGCAGCTCGGAAAATCCCCAACAACTGGTCGATCATTTGGTCGTAGGTGTGTTGTTTCTCGACCCGTTTGCGAGCGGCTTCGCCCATGCGTGAGGCCAGCGGTTTGTCCTGGAGTATCGCAACAAGTTTGTCAGCCAAATCATCGGGGTCGTTCTTTTGAAATAAGTAGCCAGTCACGCCTTCGTCGATATAGTCGGGAATACCAGCCGCATTGGTCCCCACGAGTGGTTTCGCACAAGCGCCTGCCTCGACCAGTACGTTTCCGGAGCCTTCTGTCAAACTTGGCAAGACGAAGACGTCGCAGGCTCGAAAGTATTCCGGCATCAGGTCGCGTTCGACACGGCCAACGAACGACGCAGCCGAGTCGATATTCCTTTCGCGTGCAATGTCCTTGAGCGTCGCCAATTCTGGCCCCTCGCCACACAGCACGAGTTGGGCGTTGGGAATACGCTGACGAACAATTTCAAACGCGCCCAATAGACAGGCGACGCCTTTGCGAGGTATCAACAGGCCGACAAACAGCACGGTCGGGACATCGTCGAGTTCTAGCTTGCGTCGGGCCTGCGCCGTATCGGCGGGCGAAAAACGAACTTCATCCACTCCTTTCAGCACGACGGACGTCGTGTGGGCGGACGCACCGAGTTCGATTCCTCGATCAGCGATCGCTCTGCTCACTCCGATGACGTGATCAGCGCGACTCAATGTGGCGGAAATTCGCTTTCGTGAGTTAGGATCCAGTGTGTTGCCGTAGCCGATCGATTCCTCAACTAGTACATCGGCTCCGCGCAAAGAGGGCACAACAGGAATTCCGGCCAAGGTCGCAGCCGGTAGCCCTGCCGTTTCATACGGCGAGCAGAATGGGCTGTAGATTACATCGATTTGCTCCTGTTGGATCACTCGGGAAATCGTCCGGAGAGCGCGACAGAGATGAATCCGGTCCCGTATGGTTTTCATCTTCTGCGGCACGTGGGAAAACCAGCGGAGAGACGCCAAGGTACGAAATAATTGTCGCTTCCGAGGGACAGGGTGAATCGTGACGCCGTCAACGACACATCTGGTCTTTACCGCAAACGAAACGACGTGAACGGCCACACCTCGTTCTGAAAATGCTTTCAATTCCTCGGTGAGATACGTATTGCCGGAATTTGCTGCCGGAACTAAGGCGAGAATGTTCATGAGTTTTTTATAAGGTCCGATGCTCATTGCGATGTGGTGGTTTCATCGCACCGAAAAAACGTTTCTTGCGTACGGAATGTATTTCACCGTGACACGTTACTCACGCGCCGAATGCCATCTTGTCATGCGTGCGGATACAGTTCTCTCAACAAGGGCCAGAATTCAGATCCATAGCAATGAGTTGCTTCGTACCACGCGCGGAACACCTCCATGCTTCTGGCAAATGTTACTTCAGGCTCATATCCCAGCTTGTCCTTTGCGCGGGCGCATGAATGGTGGACGCCCCTGAGTTGATGGAGGCTCAGCTTTCCATCATAGGAGGCCGTGTCGGACTTCTTGGCCACGTGTTTGCGAGATAACCTAACTCGTACTTTCCGTGGCAATTTCTCCGAGGCCGACCGGGCCGTCCTGAAGGCGCCTGACAGCAGGGCATTCTTCTTGATCAGTTCCCTGGTGTGGGGATTTCCGAGAACTCCTTTCACGACGCCCCTAACCGACGTGATCCCAGACCGGTCGGCGTGATCGATGTGCTTGCGCGCCTCGACCTCGGTCAACGACCGTGGCCGATCGCACCCGTCGTTGAGCGGCATCAGTCCGTCGATCACTTCTCTCCACGTGGTCGGTTCGGCATCGTTGATAAACATCCGTCTGCCGTCAGGGTTGTCGCACGACATCGCTAGCTCCAGCGCATGTGCGACGTTGACGACATCGACCAGACAACACGGCCTGTCGCCTCCGTCAACTAGGCCAAACCGATCCTCTCGCATTGCCGAGAGTATATCCAACATGTATCGCGAGTAGATTCCCGAGACGTTGGGAATACAAAGAACAGCGCACGGCAGCCCTTGCTTGTGAGCCTTTGCAACCATTCGATCCTGCTGGAGTTTCAACCACCCATAATGCCAGGATTTCTTAGTCGCCAGAGGCTTGGCGTTCTCTGAAACACTTTCTGGCGAGGGAGAGTGCCCGTAGACCGCCACGCTGCTGAGATGCACGAACCGCTTTATTCCCTTGTCCCTGCAAACGTTCAACAGGTTCTGCATCGCAGACAATTTTGGCGACAGAGCGCAGTTAACCACATGCGTACACCCACTGATCGCAGCGCGTATTTCCGCGATGGAGCATAAATCCGCCGATACCAGTTCCATGTCCCTCCGAGCGAGTCGCCATGCGTTGCCGGCGGTGTGAATCACCGGGCGCACGTCGTGCTGGCCCTTCTTAATGAGGCGCTCGATAAACACAGAACCGACATGCCCAGTGGCTCCGAAAACTACGACCTTACTCATGAACCTGCTACTCCTAAAGGCGGTTGGCAACTGTCGTAATCGAGGTAAGTTCGCTGTGAATACATGGCCTCGATCAGGCGGATCGACTCCAGCCCCTGTTGGCCCGAGACCTCCAGCTGACAAGTTCCTTGGCATGCGCCCACGAAATTCTCCAACTGCCTCTGGTAGACCGTCTGGCCCTGTCCCGGCGTCATCGTGCGATTGGCCACCAGCAGTTCAAACTCAGACAGAGACTTCGGGCGGAACCATATTCCGGGCGGTTGGCTCCCGTGCATTACGACAACACCGCGGTCGGTTTCCATTACGAAGCCGGAATTGAGCGCGATCGTCTTTGAAAATCTCAGGAATCCTTGAAAGGCCGACCCATTGCTATCGAATGTTAGTGTGGCCTCGGCGTTGGCTTCAGGACCTCCCAGCGAATCGTCTGCATAGGAAATGCTCCGGGGATACCCGAACCAGTACAGCATGCGGTCCAAGAAATGACTGCCTGCGACCGTGACAACGCCTCCGCCACCTGCCTTTCGGTCGAGTATGTAACCGCTTACGGGGTCCCAACCGCCTCGCGTTCCGAATTCATATGCGAATCGCTTAATCGTTCCAAAAAATCCCGAATGCAGCAAATGCGTCATCTGAATGACTTCGTCCTTGAATCTGGTGGAATATCCGACTGTTGCGACCGCGCCTGATTTTTTGCTGGCATCAAGGATCTCCTGACACTGCTCGACACAAACGGCCATTGGTTTTTCGATAAGAACGTGGACGCCGGAGTTGAGGCACTCGACTGCAATAGAACAATGACTATTGTTCGGAGTAGCAATGATCACCCCGTCAACTTCCGGCAGTATTTTACTCAGGGAATCGGTGATATGCGGTTTGATCCCGAACGCTTGCGCCAGTTGAGAGGCTCGCTCCACGCATGTATCTACCAGGGCAGTCACCTTGATGTTGACACTGGCCAGCGCAGCGGGCAGATGGCTCTGGCCACTGATCATTCCCATACCAATAATTCCCAAACGAAAAACATCCGGCATCCGAGGTCTCCATTAGTCAAAAGCACAGATCTGTCCGGGGCAGGTCCGTCGCGCAAACGCGCTATGCGTCCCAAGTTTCGTCAGGCAGACAGAAGTTTTGCTGAATTAATCCGACATTTTCCAAACTGACGATCCTCTCAAACATCATTCCGGGGTGCGCTTGGTAACCATCTGCTCGACGTTTAACCCGATCCGCTGTAGTCCCTTGCCGACGCCCCAGGGGGCGATTCGCCACCAGCCGATTTCGTCACATTTGCGGCCAAGTCGTTGCCAAATAGTAGCGGACCTCCGTCGCTCCCATTCAATCACCGCGGGACTTTCTGCGAGCGTTCGCTCGACGTCTTCTGCCGAAATCGCGCCGGAGGGAAGCGCCGTCTTTTCTTTCAGGCCTTCTTGCTGAAGAACGTCCTCGATCTCGGTGGGAAGCGTTCGAATGTCGAGTCGCAAGGATTCATCGCTGTCGAGTCCGTGCCACATGCCGTGCATGGCAATCCGGAAATCGGCATCCTGGTCGCGGTGGTCCCGCCAATAGGCCGCGAACTGTCCTAGCCATTTCATATGCTTTCGCGAATGAACATAACATTTCCGGTAAATATCACGATAATACTGCTCGTAGTCGTGCGAAGCGATAATTAGTGGCGCAACGGCGCAACGATACCCGGCCCGCTCCATACCCTTGATCAGTCCGCGACTTTCCGGTCTGTCGCAGTCACCGTCAGCAGGGATGTGCTTAAGGGCTTCGCTGAGCAACCGCGTTCGATACAACCGCGGACCACCTACGCGAACCGTGCCGGTGAGTTTGTCGAGGATGAATCCTTGGATCTGGAAAACCGACTCAGGGGCACGCTGAGCAAAGTCGACGAATCGCCTTATTCGTTTCGGTGAAACTAGTAGATCCGCATCGACCACGATCGTCCAATGGGAGCCCTGATCGAGAGCCACCGCACACGTTTCTCTCAGGGCCTGTTCAAAGGGCACCTCTTGTACTCTCCGGACGGAGTCGCCACACGACGTTGAGACCAAATCATGGGCAACCGTTGTCGTTCTTTCGCCGGCCTCTCGAATAACGGCCCCGACCGAAGTCTCAACGTTGTTCGAGTCTTTGTTCCGGTTCAAGTATCGCACTTGGAACTCCTTCTGCAGTAAAGACTGGTCCCTCGCGATTTAGCAGTCGAGTGCTGTACTGACTTTGGCCGCCCGATCCGACGCAACAGTCGGACGATTCGACCGTCACCCACTCCTCGATCATCCGCGATCACTTCCAGGCCGGCCTTTGAAACTAATTCTCGAAATGAGGTTGGGCTGAAATAGTTAAGGTGCTCCCAGGGATTGAATTCCTTGACCGGTAGTCGGCCCAGTTTCAACTCTTGGATAGCTTTCTGTATTTCGCTTTCTGCACAGTTTGGAACGGATAGGAAGATGACTCCATCAGGAGCCAACCAGTTTCGAAAACGCTGTACCGTTTCCAAGGGGCAAGGCACATGCTCCAGTACCTGATTTGCGACGATCACGTCAAAAGGACCAGCGGAGTCCAATTCACGTTCATCGTCGGTGATCGATATCCCTTGCGATTCAGCCCAGGACTTTTTTTCTTGGTCGATTTCGAACCCAAGGCACGCGACACCGGGAGACTGTGCTACCATCAAGAATTCACCCCAACCGCACCCGAAATCAAGTACGCGCAGAGAAATTTTGTCTCGATCGCTGGTCGTAAGTGTAAACAGTTCACTCCACAACTTGAGCAATCTTCGCCGTTTTACGGACCCGAGCACTTTGGCCTTACTATGCACATGATCGATCACCTTACCGTAGAGATAGCCGGCCAACTCGTCGACAAGTCGATGTTGAGAGTACACAAACCCGCAATCCACACATCTGACAATCGTAAATGTTTCGTCGTCGTCGAAGCCGAGGTTACTGATCAACTCGTGGTGGTAACCCGGATTACTGCGAGTGAACTGGCGTACTGTCATTTCGAACGATGCGATCGCCTCAGTCGAATCACACATCGGACATGATCGCGAGATTGTCCGCACTCTCGCGTCGTGTTCGCTAGCGCCAGGGGTCGGTGAAGAAGTGTCCATTTGTTTCTCCAGAATTAGTGAAGTAGCGAGGGGCAATCGAGGCCGAATCGCCTTCAACCTGTCTTCGCTGTGCCCCGACGCGCAGTACGAAGCTGACGTCAGCGCGAAGCACATTCGAATTCTTGTCGATTCGGACGTTGTCACGCTGGAACGTCATTTTATTGGCGCACGTTCTCTTTCTCGAAAACGTATCGGCGCTATTTCCTATCAACGTGAAAGACTCCTAGCCATTTAAACGTTTCACATACTCGCAGCATGTGCCAAGGATCGCTGAGGATACAATGGTCAAAGAGTGGTCTCTCTTGCCAGCATCATGCTCATTCCAAATTCGTTCGATCGCCCGTTTCCGTAAGAACCCCCCTTCGACAGCGCTGTTCGCCGCATCCCAGACCGCCTTGCGGAGCATGCCGTCCTTCTCCAAGACCTCCTGCTTCACATAATAGTTCGCCATTCTTCTTTGAAGTTTCTTCTGGGCCGCCCGTCGAACAACTCGTGGGGCACATCGCTTTGCTGAAGAAGCGAGCCGATCACGAACGCGATTCCAGGTGGTCTCGGGTGAAAGCGATCTGCCGTGGTACGTTTTCGTTGGGAGTTGGAACAGAGTCGGATATCGCCGGAGCAGCATCGCCTTATAGAGCGACTGGTCTAAGAGTTCGTCTCCGTGCAGTTCTTCCGCGAACGACGCAAAAGCCGTCCGCGTGAACGGCAATGATACCGTGGCGTCCTCCAATTGTGGCATCACCGAAGGCACAATGTATCGTGGTTGCCGAACCATCAAATCCCAACGCATCATCCACGTGGCGATGTCCGAATCCGGAACAACGGCAGCACGTCTTGCACACTCAACAAGTTTCGATGTGGACGCATCGAGACCCGGTTCAAAAATATCTTGGCACTTCGTCAAATGACGATTGACTTGTCTTAACAAGACCGTTTCGAAACGCGACGCCGTGCTCAATTCGGTTTCGATAGACGAAAACGCCGGCGTCAAATGGGAGCCCGTCAGCGGGTCCCCCAGGAATCCCGACAAGATATTACTCTGCGCAACTGACGACAGAGTCATCTTGCGCCAGGGTATATTGTCAATCGGATCCACGAGGCCATGCAGATCATGAATTCGCCGTGTAAAGTCATCAGCGGACGTGGGCATTGCCGGGAGATCGACGGTCTGGTGCTGGGTACCAATGTGATGCGCCACAAGATTGCCGATGTCATAGTCAAATGTGCCAGGCGTTCCCATCGTAAAGGTCCTGATCTCCCGTGCATCGCGATGGGCAAGTAGTGCACCCAGAATCGCCCGCGAATCGAGTCCGCCACTAAGCGGAACAACAACGTGAGAAGACCCTTTGGCACACTGCGCAACGGCCGCTTCAAACCTTTCCCCCAATTCGTCTTGTCGCTCGACCGATTTGCCGGGATCACCCTGAATGCATCGTGTCGGCCGCACACTTTTCGGGTACGGCAGGCGGTACTGCACCTCGGTGAACTCCTCGGGAGTAATCGTGAGAAAACTTGCGGGTAGGAGAGATCTTACGCCTTGAAACAGCGTCGAACCATCCAAAACATATCGGCAAGCGTATAGTTGCATCGCCACGCTCGGCGTGATCTGTGCTGGTACGCCATTTTGGTTCGCGAGACTTGGATCAGTCGAAATAACCGTTCGATTCTGGTGTCGTGATACGTAGAGCGGTAGGGTTCCGAATCTATCGTTACAAACACATAGTGTTCTTTGAGTCTCGTCCCACACCAACAACGCGAACGAACCATCGAAGCTCGCCACACGTGAAAAGTCTTTGCTGGCGACTGCCTGCGCCGCGTCGAGAGCGCATTCGCGGCGCGCGGAAACGCTCAGCTCGTCGATGGCTGTGTCGGGAAACTTGGGGTGGTAGAGCTGGCCGAACACTACGACCGTGCGGTCTCCCGGAAGCGAGGAAACGATTGCGTGTCGTAGTCTCGTCGAACTATTGCGAACGGAAACCAAAGGGTTTTCATAGACCAACGGATAACTGTCGCAAGCGTGTTTCTGGCAAGACTTATTTGGGTAGGAAACGAGCATCATGAAGACCGCAGATTAAAAATACCGTTTATCAGTGTTGAAGTTAGAGCCGTCATCGCATAGGGGCTCTGCCGTTGCGGCTCTAAAGACGAAGAACAGCCGGCAATCGAATGCGCCTCCGGCAACGGGAGACGAAGATCGGCACATCGACGAGAATACTATCGCACTTTTGCAGTCCTCACCCCATATCCTGCCTCACCGATTGCTCCGCACTCGCCTGGGGACTTTGCCTAGTCTCGTGCGTTGCAATAAGCGTCCCGCGCTTGCTTCGCTGTGGTCCAGATCGGCGTATCGCAAATCCGGCCGCTTCGAGATGCTCAATGATCAATTGGTGTGATAGCCCGTTGGAAAGATCCTCATGGTAATGGATATACATGACTTCAAACCGCTGCAGGACCTCGAGTGAAGCTGCCAAAAGAATCGGAAATTCCGCGCCCTCGCAATTGAATTTTACAAAATGAATCTTCTCGATTTCATTTTCTAAAACAAACCGATCGAGCGTCATCCCTTCGACCGGCTCGGAAGCAGACTTTTTTTCGTACATGATCGAGTTGCCCCAGTTTCCGTAGATTGAATGAACCAATTCAACGGGCCCGTCACGGTCCGACAGGGCAAGATGGAACGATCGGATATTGGAGAGGTGATTTAATTCGGCGTTTGCTCGCAGTAGGTTAAAAGTCTCTCGGCAGGCTTCTACTGCATACACGGTCTGGACTTTGGTCGCAGCAAACGCGGCGAAAGTACCGATGTGTGCGCCGACATCGAGTATGACATGGCTGAGGTCAGGTACAAATTCGGGCACGTCGACGAAGATCTTATCGTGAGTAAAACTGTCGGCCAGGACCTTTTCGTCAACGGAATTCTTCCGATAACCAAACAAGAACCCGTCAAACTCACCCAATTCAAATGGAAAAACGTTGCACTGCGTTTTCAGCGTGAATCGTCGGAAGGTCTTCTTTACAAGTTGGACTCGGTGGCGGATTCGCCGGGGGAGAAAGCGCATTGTGTTGTGTTTTTCGTGCGAGAGATTTGTTATCAATAAGGAACGGCGTGTCGGCGTTCTGCTCTCGTCGCTTGGGCGAAGCCGACTGTCGTTTCCCCTGAAGCAGCTTACGACCGTGGCTCGATCAAGGTTGCTGCCAAGCCAAGGTGCCCCTGCCAGTGAGTTACCCGATTCAAACCGTTCACCGTGTCGTCAGCGACATAGAGCGGGAATCGCGATGGAATTTCTTCAGTCAGTCCGTCAAACAGATCTTTAAGATATACCTGAATCGTGTATCGGCCCGGTAATAACGGGAAATTAGTAACTCGAAAACCCAAGGTTGTAGGCGTGTCCGGCTGGATCGGCGGCAACCGCGAGAAATTCCTTGTTTCAAGCGCCGACAGCCGTGTTCCATCGGGTGAGAAGACAGAAAAATAGACGCTCGGCGTCTCGATTTGTCGACGAGCACTAAACTCCAGCATGATATCTACGGTGTCATACGTTCTGATGTGATCATGATCGCATGATTTGGCTGTTACGGAGTAAACCTTAAAGGTCCGAGAACTCACCGAGCCGTCTGCATTGCTTTCGTCGAAGGTCGACGTTGCTCTACTAAGATACGAATCAACGGTTGAATCCACGGCACCTCTGAGGGCTAACGTGCCGTTTTCGAGCATTGCAGCCGAGTCGCAAAGAGCACGAATCGCCGCCATATTATGGCTGACGAATAGAACCGTCCGACCGCCCTTGGCGACCTCCCGCATTTTACCCATGCATTTTTTCTGAAACTCTTCGTCACCCACTGCGAGCACCTCGTCAATGATCAGAATCTCTGGTTCCAGGTGAGCTGCAACGGCGAAAGCCAAGCGAACTTTCATCCCGCTAGAGTAACGTTTTACCGGCGTATCGAGAAACCTTCCGACGCCCGCAAATTCGACGATTTCCTCGAAATTATGATCGATTTCTCGCTTCGTCATGCCGAGGATGGTACCGTTCATGTAAATGTTTTCACGTCCCGTAAGTTCTGGATGAAAGCCGGTGCCAACTTCCAACAAGCTACTGACATGACCCTGAATGACGGCACGACCGGCGGTCGGTTCGGTGATCCTACTGAGAATCTTAAGCAGCGTGCTCTTGCCTGCGCCGTTGCCACCGATGATGCCAACGACCTCGCCTCGCTGGACCTCAAACGACACATCCTTAAGTGCCCAAATGATATCATCCTCTTCCGCTTGGGCGGATGAATTGCTCGCCATGTTGAACGTATTCAAGCGGCGTAAACGTTGAAGATTACGCAGCGGCGCCTTGACCCAACCGACGGCCGCCACCATCAGCGAATCGGGAATCTCCTCTTTCAGGCCAATCCGATACGCCTTACTCAGGCTTTCAACGCTAATCGCAATGTCAGACATGTGAATAATTCGTTTCGCTGTATCGAACGTTCGTCCTGTTTTCGTGCACTACGCCACGTCCGCAAAAATGCGCTCTTTACTGCGGAAATAAAGCGCTCCGGTAATGGCAATAAACGTCGCCGAGACAACGCCTACGCCGATCAGATCCCATGGCATCGCACGAGTGCCGAGCAAAGCCGATCGAAAACCTTCGATGACGCCAACCATCGGGTTGATCGCATAGAGTAACTGATACTGCTGCGGGATCAAACTCGTCGGGTAGATCACTGGGCAGGCATACATGAGTAGCTGCACGACGAACGACATGCCATATTTCACATCGCGATACTGAATGGCCAGCGCCGTGAGCCACATGCCCAACCCGGCGGCGGAGAGCATCATTAACAAAATCAACAGCGGTAGGGCAAGTACACCGAGCGTCGGAGAAATGCCGAACCAGACCATCAACGCAGCGAGTATGACCATGGCGATCGAAAAGTCGACCAACTTCGCCAGAACGGCCGACAGCGGCAATACGAGCCGGGGAAAATAAACTTTGCTGATTACCCCCGCGTTCTGGACCAAGGAGTTAGTCCCCTCAGTAAGCGCGTTGGAAAAATAGGTCCAGGGGACCAGGGCTGCGAAGCTAAAAATGGAATAAGGGACCCCGTCGGAGTCAATCTTGGCAAGTTTTCCGAAGAAGATCGTGAACACAATCATCGAGAACAGCGGTTGAATGATTGCCCAGCCGATTCCGATAACGCTCTGAGCATAAAGAACCTTGATGCTTCTCCACACCAGGAAACGAAACAGGTCGCGATACTCGTACAACTCGCGAAAGTCGACCAGCCGCAAACCCTTTCGTGGTTCGATAACTATAGGCGAAATAGCGACCGAGTGCGGCGTCGAGTTCTCTTCAAACTCTCGCGCTAATGGTGCGTTGGTGGATTCTGAGGACATCGATGTGCCATGCGATTACGAGAAATGATACAAGAAGCTAACGACTTTCGCTGGGCGAACCACGACCTTTGGATAGTTTCTCAAAGCGGACCTATCAGTAGGTAAACATTGGTCTTGTCATCGGATAGAAGTCTTGAAGAAGGCACCGTGAGCCCTGCCAAATACTCGGTGGAGAATTCATTTTTCCCCATGTTCTCAACCAGAGCGACTCGGTGCCCGAGTCCGACAACGCCGTTGGCAATCACGCGAACAGTCCATGAACTCACATCGATTATTTTCCGCGTGCGAACCGGATTGCGTGAATCGCGCATGCCGATCTGTAGGATCCGATCGAGAGTTTCTGCTTGTCGTTGCCGGCGTACGTCGGATCCTGTACCCGCAAGGAACTGAGGGGCCCCCGCCACCGATAAAACGGAACGCCGTTTCTTACTTGCGGGCGATCACTAAGAAAAACAGCAATATCGACTTGGGTACGCTCGCGCAGTTCCACGCGAAATTCCACTTGGTAGCGAGTCTGCGGTAGAAGCGAAAATTTCACTGAATCCTTATTGTAAACCATTTTCTGCTTATCGATAAAATGCAGGCCAGCGTATGCGTTATTTTTGTCTCGCATCGCATTAAAGACAAAGGAAACGTTCTCGCTTCCGACCGGAAGGTTCACAAACGTCGAGCCGGTCAATTTCGTTCGTGTGAACTCCATTTGGAGTCGATAGTCGTCGCTCGTCTTTATCGGCAACGCAATCTTCGCGACATTGCTCGCGGACGACACTAACCCAATGCCCTGCCTGGACCACGTCCCGCCGATCGCATGAATCTTCGGATCGATCATCTTCAGCAGATCGACAAATTTTTCCCCCGATCGGGTTTGCCCTTGTATTAACCGTGTCTCCACCCGCGTTTTGGTAATCCCTTGCAATTTTGGCAGTGCCGACTCGTACCACTGTGAGGCATGCGCTTTTAAGGTTTCCTTTGCCGGACCGCGCGACTTCTTGGCGATGTTCCTCCATGCGTCGCCGACCTTTACCTGGGCCGGTGCTGCGGTGGGATTCGTCAACTCAAGGTTCGCCGCCTCGCTAAGTTTGTCATCACCGCCTTTGGCGAGCAGCGGCAGGCCTCGCTTGAAATCGTTTTTGCCAAGGCAATAGAACCGGCCGACCTGAAGGTTCGCTGCGGGATCATCCGGCGTGCTGCGCAACGTCTTCATCGCGGTCTGTGTTCGCGCATATTGCTGATCGAGGTAATCAATGCGTTTCTTCATCACCTGAACCTGGGTCACCAACTCGCCATCACGTGCCTTGCGACTTGCCAGCAACGCCCGGCTGACGCTCTTGGCCGCCTCGTCGTATTGATCGGCGGTGATCGCCTCGTTTGCCTGTGACAGAGAAACTTCGGCCACCTTGCGAGCCGCCTCAGGTGAAAGTGACCGACTCGATGCCAAACGGCCAAGCACATCGAGCCGCGTCGCGGTTTTCTTGTCGTTTAGGTCAACGGCAAATCGCTTGACCAGTTCGTCACGTGCGGCAAGCGCGGTAGCCACGTCCCCGCTGGCGATGGCCATGGCGATTGCCTGATCAAAGAGCACGTAGCGGGCCGTAACGTCATCTGCCGTGTCGATTCCCTCTTGCAGCAATTTCGCCGCCAGTGCTGCCTTGGCCTGAGCATTGTTCGTGCCGAACTGTTTGCCATACAGACCTCGAATGATCTTAAGCGATTTGGCGCGGTCAGCCGCCGAAGGAATTGCCTGACGCGCGACCTCTGGAGATTTCTTCGTGGGCACAACAGGCAATACCGTCAGTGTGCCGCGATCATCGGCGGTAAACGCCACGAGCTGAGAATAGTCGTATTGCACTTCGGACATAATCAGCTCGACCGGCATCGCCTGTCGGCCGGCGTCCTGCCAAAGAAGTTTCGCCTTGGCAAGATCGCGTCCTTGATCGTCGAAGGTCAAGAATGTGCCCGTCACAACCAGCGAGGCGGGTAACTTAAGTTGTTCGGCAGCCAGCGACACGGCCAAGTCGGGATCTACCGTTTCGATTCGTGTGTCAAAGGTCTTCTGTGCTCCGCCCGGTGCCTTGAGTATTAACCGCTGAGCCTCGATCGAGGTGACCGTGACCAGGGTATCTCGATATCGCAACGTGTCGCCGCTACGGACCTTTTGGCCGCCCAGCGCAACCGCATTCCAAAAACGCTTGAGTTGTGGCAGGAGAAGCGCTAACCGACTCACCTCGGACTGTTCGTCTGTCGACTTGGCCGCCGCTTTGGCCGTCGCAATCTGCTTGGCTGCGTCGGTCAGTTGGCGTGCGGCCATCGCCTCGCGAGCCGCAACGAGCGGCGTCAGCACGGACTTCGATATCTTGACCAAGGGCTTGGGAAGCTGTTGCGCGACGGGCCTTGGACGAGGTGCGTCCCACGGTCCCGGCGTATTGGGTGCCGTTGGGGGATCGATTGTTTTTTTCGGCGAGTCGGTTTTTTTCGATATCTTTGCCGAGGGGGCATTTGTCTTGGCTGATGATTTCTTTACGCTCGCGTCCGTCTTGATCAAGGGACCCGTACCCTCGCTCGTCTTGTCCGGCAAGTTGGTCTTCGCTACCGTCGACCGATGGCCGACCGAATCATCGGAGAATTTACTGACCAGTACGATCACGCCGACTACCAGGGCCGCTCCGGCGACCGATGCCGCCGCAATAATGACAGGACCTTTTGACTTGCGTCGTTTGGGTGCGGCAACACGACCGTGCGAACTGGCTGTCTTGGGAACGCCGGCGAGGGAGGACAAATTATCCTGGGCAGCGACCACAATGTTCGGCTTTGTGCCAGCTCGCGGCGGTGCAGCCGGACGAGGTGCCGGCGCTGCGGCGATCGCCACCGCCATCGGTTCTTCCGACGCGCGAAGCTTCTCGTCGTACGCCGATTTTTTTTTGTCGTTCAAAAGGCAGACCTTCGCCCGAGCGATCTCGTTGAGAATCGTCTGCGAGACGGCCGACTGCTTGCCACTCTGGAAAGTGCGCACATGCGCCATCTGGCGATCGGCCGCGTTGGCGATAATCGCACGATCGTTCTCCAGCGGTGCCAGACCCAGCAACTGATAGTGCGTGGGCGGTCGCTGTGGATCACGAATTCCCAGCCACTGCAAATAGGGATCGAATGAGTCACTCATTACCCAGATCCCTCCTGACGAGTCGTCGTATTTGTCATGGGGTATGACATAGTTTTCATCATTCTAGGCGAACCGGGTTAGAATGCAACGAGCGAATCAGGTACTCAGCCACGTGGTTTATGGTTTCGCCAAAATCGCCATGATTGGTCCAAACAGCCCAGCCCGCGCGCACTCCGTTCCCTTGGGTGGCACGGTCTTGTAAAAAACCGTTCCCCACAGGGCATTCTGTGATTTCAAGTCGAGGGGATCGACGTCCTGAGAAAAGGGTAATCTCCCCCTTTTCAACGACCTATTACGCGGCCCGCGCAAGTCAGATAAGTGTCGCAGCAATGCGATTCTTGCGAGGGGATTGGCGTCACATTGCCAAGATCTCAGCCGCCTTCATGACGTCGTCCCGAACCTACCATTCTAATGGAAAATCGGAGTTTTGTCGAATCGATATTGAGTCCCTGTTCGATCCAAAGCGGTCATTTGACGATACCCCACTCCGGCACTGACGGGAGTAGGGGTCGGGGAGATTATACCGATTTTTCCGGGCAAAATGCCTTACCTGTAGGATGCCGTTTTCACCCGTCGTTCGGAACCAGGGGAAATAAAACGTTTCGACGGCGAAACCCAAGGGATGACTGTCCAGGCAGGGAATCTCGAATCCGATTCGATCAGCGAGCTAAGGTCAAGTTCCTCGGTCGCAAAGTCACCGCTGACACCGGACCTCTTGCCTAACCAGTAGGGCGACCTTCCTGTCTGAAGTAAACCAAGGGGTGAGCCACACGGTGCTACTTGTCAATGGTAATTTCTTTCAAGTAGTCATCTGGGACATCTTCGCCTGCGACGAAGTATCCGATATGTGGAGAGGAATCATAAATGCCAAAACCGGCCCCGTAGAAGATCGGAGGGTAGGACTTAAATTGTTCTTCCCAAAGTTTCCTGTCGTGCAGGACCTTTAGGACCTTCACCCATGCGGCGTCGTGGGAGACATAGATTCCTAAGTCGGTTAGATGAGGCCAAAGCCCCACGAGGCAATCCCGCGCCGAACTGGGAATGTCAACGTCCGTGAATGCAAAAGCTACGTCTGGCGGCAGATTTTCCTCGTTCAGCGTATCACAGAGCCAGCCCTTGAAAAAATCGCAGACATCGATTTCGCCGAACTGACTGATGTTGCCCTTTACCTCGTCCATTCGCGCGGCATAGCGGCCGGCAGTCCAGTCACTCGCCCACTCCTCGCTACGACGTAGATGCTTGTCTCGAAGGTTGAAGCTATCGACAACCGGCAACCCCTCGAAGCTGTCAAAAACGAGGAGTTGTCTGCCCACTGCCTTTGCGACGATCGACAGTTTTGCCGACGAACCACCCGCATAGCAGCCGCACTCCACCACGTCGCCTTTTGCGCGACAATTAATCAGCAACTCGGCGAGAATCAAACCGTCAGTTGGCGTGGACCCAATCGGAACCGATCGGTCGATTTCCTCAAACCTCGAAACCATCCCGCTTCGCGCCGTCTCATCCACAGCCGATTGCCTGCCGTTCTCGATAAACTTGCCTTTCAAGAAAGCGTAGGTATCTGTTGCTGCCGCCGCGTTGACATCACTCTCCTTCCCGGCGTTGTTGTGGATGAATCTGGCCGCCCCTCTGACCAATCGGGAACGATCGGCAACAAACAGGCACAAGGATTTTACTAAATGTTTCATGTTGGTTGTACTCGCAGAATCGCAAAAGAAAAGCCAGGAGGCGATTAACACCGTGATGATCTCGCAGGGCGACCAACGCAGGCCCCGCGAAAACTGGTTCCGATGTGAACACAGGCAAACATTAACCACGTTGGCATCAATAATGCCAGAATACCACCGAATCCTGACCGTGACAAATAGGTTTTCAGGTAACGGTTCAGTTGTTTGTACTACCTTTTGAGACGGATGCTCGATTAGATCAACGTGGCGTACCGCATGGCCGAAGGCACTCTCATCGCCAAAAACCCCGTGTATCGACCACGACTCTTTCCTGTAGCAAACTTCGCGAGACGTCCAAAAAGGGACGATGATCAGTCAGTAGCACAATCACCTGGCAGGAGTCGAGGACCTCATCGAGTCCCTGAAGCGGAAACTCGTCGAACTTGCGCGACGTGATATACGGATCACAGACCATCACCTCGCCGACGTCCGCCGCACGAAGTCGCCGCACGATCTCGAGCGAAGGGCTCTCTCGCAGGTCATCCACATCGGCCTTGTAGGTGATCCCTAAACAGCCGATCTTCGGCGAGGCAAACTGTCCCGCCAGCGCCGCCACACGCTCGACCACGTAGTCCGGCTTGCGGTCGTTCACTTCACGAGCCATTCGCATCAGCGGTGTCTTGTCGGGCGCCGCGTCGATCAAAAACCACGGATCGACACTGATACAATGTCCGCCCACACCGGGACCGGGAGTGAGTATATTGACCCTTGGATGCCGATTGGCCAGTCCGATCACCTCCCAGGGATCAATGCCCAAGGTCTCGGCAAGCATCGACAATTCGTTGGCGAATGCGATATTCACGTCGCGGTAGGCGTTCTCTACAAGCTTGGTTGTCTCGGCCGCTTGCGCGGTGGTCGAGAACACCTCGCCGCTGACAAATGACTCGTAGAATGATTTGGCCTGACGAGCGCAGGCGGGCGTAATGCCGCCGACCACGCGGTCGTTCTGGACCACCTCGAGCAAAATTCTTCCGGGCAACACCCTTTCGGGACAATGAGCGACAAACACATCGGTCCCGACCTTGAGCCCCTCGGGCACCGCCGAGGGCACAACGACGTCACCGGTTGTACCGGGCGGGCTGGTTGATTCCAGCACGATGAGATTTCCCGCGGTCACATGCTCGCGAATCGCCTCACTTGCTAGTTTTACATAAGACAGGTCAGGAGATCGATCGTCGCAGATCGGCGTCGGAACGCAAAGAATGAAAATGTCGGCCGGCTGTGGCTCGGTTGCCGCCACAAGCTGGCCGCTGTTCACGGCCGATCGGACCAGGATGTCGAGATCGGGTTCTTCGATGTGGATCTCGCCACGATTGATCGTGTCGACCACGTCCTGACGCACCTCGACTCCCAGCACCTTGAAGCCCTTGGTTGCCAGAATGCTCGCGGTCGGCAGCCCGATGTATCCCAGACCGATGACGCAGACAGATGTTTCGGCCGGCACGATGCGGGCAAGAGAATTCGATTGGGTCATGATTGCCAACCTTGCTTTAGCATCAGGTCGACGATCCGCTTTGCGGCGTGACCGTCGCCATAGGGGTTATGATCGATTTGGTGACGACGGTAACCCTCGTCATCACTCAACAGTGCCGCGGTTCTCGAAACGATCCGCTCGGCCGATGTGCCGACTAACTCAACCGCGCCGGCGTCGACCGCCTCGGGACGTTCGGTCGTATCCCGCATCACAAGCAGCGGCTTTTTCAGCGACGGAGCTTCTTCCTGCACGCCGCCCGAATCGCTCAGAATCAGTGTACTTCGATCCATCAGCCAAACAAATTCGGGATAGGGTGCCGGTTCGGTCAGATGCACATTCGACAACTCGCCTAGCGCCTCGCGCACCGGCTGCTGAACGTTAGGGTTGAGATGCACGGGGTAAAGAAACTCCACGTCCGTGAACTTTCGGGCCAAAGTCGCGATCGCCTGACAGATGTTCTCGAAACCGGTGCCGAAGTTCTCTCGTCGATGTCCCGTGATCAGCACCATGCGGCGGTCGCCGAGCATGGCGTACTTCTCTTGCCACTGGGCCGACTGGTCTCGTTCTCGTTTCAGTGTCCAAAGCAAGGCGTCTACCACGGTGTTCCCGGTCACATGGATCGACTCGGCGAGCACCGCTTCGCGCGTGAGATTCTCCGCGGCACCTGTGGTCGGTGCACAGTGCAAAGCGGTAATGATGCTTGTCACGCGGCGATTCAATTCTTCGGGCCATGGCGCGTCGAGGTTCCCGGTGCGCAGACCCGCTTCGACATGAACCACCGGCACCCGGCGATAGAACGCCGCCAGGGAAGCGGCCATCACGGTGGTCGTATCGCCCTGGGCCACCACACAATGCGGCTCGAAGCGAGTGATCATTTCGTCGATACCGGTGACACACCGCGCGGTCAACTCGGCCAGCGACTGATTCGGCCGCATTAACTGAAGATCTGCGTCCGCCGCGACGCCGAAATACTCCGTCACCTGATCGAGCATCTCACGATGTTGACCGGTCAGGCAAACAACCGTTTCGATCACCTCAGATCGGCGCAGACACTCATGCACAACCGGGGCCATCTTGATGGCTTCTGGTCGGGTGCCGAAGATCAATAACGGGCGAAGTCGTGCCAAATCAAGAACCTGCTACATGAAAGGGTCGTGCCCGAAGCATCGCTCCAAAGCACGGCATCGTTGTCAAATTATCTTTGTTCGTTGACCGAATTGGTCAATACGTTTTCTAGTTGATCGACCAGGATCTGGCGCGAGAACTCGCGCTCGGCCAGAGCCCGACCGTTTCGTGACATCTGGGCGCACAACTGGGGATCGTCCGCTAGTTTCTCCAAGGCATTTGCCATGGCTTCTGGATCGTCTGGCGGCACATAGCAGCCGCACTTGTTCTTTTCGACCGTTTCTCCCGGCCAACCGGGAACATTTAACACGACCGGTCGTCCCGCCGCAAATGCGTCGAATAGCTTGTTGGGGGAACAGGTCAGCCCCGGCGCAGGAACAAGAATCGTGAGACAGGCGTCGCAGCCGGCCACGATCTTGGCGACCGTCTCGCGATCCGACGGGCCGGAGAAGATCAGGTTATCGAGCTTCCACTCGGCGGCCATCGCTTCCAATTCGGCCCGCTGGCCACCATCACCGTGCAGCACGATCGCGATCCGATCGTTGCCGCGGTCCTTGAGAACCTTGGCCGCCTTGACCGCGTAGTCCAGCCCGTTGACCTTTCCCATCGCGCCAAAGTAGATCGCCGTGAACCGATCACCGACGCCAAGTTGCTCACGGGCCGATTGTCCATTCAGGTCAGGATGAAACAGATCGAGGTCCGATCCATTGGGGATCGTCGTGATACGTGACTCGGGATAGCCGACGGCGGCAACTCCCTTTTTCATACCGGGCGCGAGTGCCACGATGTGGTCCGCGGCGCGATAGAGTTTCTTTTCGATCCGCGAAAGCCACCAGATTGCGAGGGGATTCTTAAGCACGCCGGCGAGAACCAAGCCTTCGGGCCATTGGTCTCGCACTTCGAAAACAAACGGCACGCGAAAATGCTTCGCCAGTCCCCGGCCACCAAGACCAACATGCAGCGGTGGACTGGTCGCGTAAACCACGTCGGGGCGATCGAGCTTTTTTCCGACCTTGATGGCAAGACTCGCGAATTGATAGAAGAGGAGCATCCGTTTGTAAGCACTTATCCCCGTTCCCTTGCGCCCATCACCAAAGGCCGCCGCGATCGGCACGCAGTGGATCCCTTCAACGTCAACCTCGCGATAAACCTCGCCAGGTTTCAAGGAGAGTTCCGGCTCGGTATGCAGACCGGGACAGATCATCGTGACCCGATGACCTTTGGCGATCAGCCCCTTGGCCATTTCCAGCGACCGCGTGCCGGCGTTTCCCTTGCGCGAAGCAAAGTAGAGATGCAGATAAAGAACGTGCAACGAATTCATCTCCCGCGGACGGCAAACCGATGAGTCTGACTACCAGTATAACGCGCATCGGAAAGATCTGGGTATCGTTACCGCAGTTGATGCGAGCAATGAACTCGCCAATGGTCTACACCGATTATGACGGTTGTAGCGAATGTCGTCCGCTAAGCTTTTTGCGGCGCACGAGTCTGGCGCTATTTGGGCGGTGATTCGCGTCGAATAATCCGCTCCGCCACAATCACCCGCGCCTACCTAGAAAGCTAAAAATCGGGACATCAATGGACAATCGGTCAGCCGTGCCAGATGGCGACAAACATCATCACCTTACGTCCCAGGAAATGTTTCTTCCCACGACGAAGGCCGAGATCGGTTCGCCGTCAACATGGGCTTCCCAGCGATGTCCCGTGTAGGAAAAGAGCCGAACTTCCTGACCGGGACTCAACCTAAATACCAATCTCTTCTGTTTGGGATTGGGGGCCCAGAATACTTCGATGTTCTTGGCCGAGCGGTTGCGGATCTCCATGTGGGTCCCGACGTTGCGCAGAGTCGGAGTTTTCTTTAGACGCTGAACAACGGCTTGCGGCAACTTTTCCTGAATTCGCGTGATCGTTTCCTCGGAGATCTCCGCGTCATCGGCGATCACCAATTTCTGCAAGCCCTCGAGCTGCGCGATCAAATCCCAGCCCTGTTTGCCGCCTTTCCAATCGCGGCCGATGAGCAGGTTCGAGAGTTGATTGTATTTCACCGAGCCAACCCCGTGGCCGGCAATGTTCACCGCACCCCCAAGTCGATCGATCTGCAGGACCGCCTTCTTAACGGCCAGATCCATCTTGCTCGACCGCAGCAATTGGCCCATCTGCAGGCGGATCGCTCGATCGTGTTGGCCGGCTGCGTCAAGCGCCTCCTGTATCCGATAGGCCGGTGGCGAGTGTCGGACGATGCGAATCGCACTCCAACTCAGGGGCACCTCTTCGAAGTCGGGGGAGATCAATCGCAGGGCAATCGCTTTGCCTTGATGTCCCGAGACCGGAAAGACCACCTCGGGCGGCACGACTTGCCAAGGCTGCCGGCGCGGGAGCTTTCGTCGCGCGACACGGTTGCCATCGATCTCGAGCGCGATCGTCCGCCCCGTGTGCGCACTTTGTTCGTGTCCGCGCACAGTTACTGACAGCCACCGCGCATCGGCGGGGAGCGTCATCCGTCGATGCAGCACCAAAGGGCCGCCCTTCGGCTCGACCGCCATGATAAAGCGACCCCAGGTTCTTTTTGTCTCCAGGAACCGTTGCGTATAACGCAGTTTGACGTCCTTCGAGTCGCCCACGGTCCAACCGTTCCAGGCTGGTACCTGCCGCGCAAGGCGACGCCCGACTTGCTCACGCAACATCTTCGCGTCGAGCACCACGATCGGATCAAGCCAGTTAAACATATCGCGAACGTCAAACGGATCGGCTCCGCGTGGTCGACCCCGATGTGCCGAATCGGCCTGCAGAATCAGCGTCCGTGGTGTGTCCTTGGCGGCCAGTTCGATCAGCGGCGTCCGGCTCATCGCCTTCGAGCCAACCAAGAACGGGCTCTCATAAAGCGGCTCGC
>Ga0114996_10002895_pt1 | contig 21746 bp, 24 predicted proteins | sample ArcticOcean_MG_C_4_FD_87039 | JGI IMG/M metagenome (GOLD analysis project Ga0114996, IMG submission 87039) | Marine microbial communities from western Arctic Ocean - ArcticOcean_MG_CB4_134 | ecosystem: Environmental > Aquatic > Marine > Oceanic | place: Arctic Ocean: Canada Basin | collected... | reverse complement strand
CATGTACTACGGCGTGATGTTTTTTCTCAAACAGCCGCAACTGATGTTCGCCAAGAAGACCTTCCTGATCTCAGTGTTCTCCGTAGTCGGCATTGGTTTCACCGTAGGTTTTGTAACGGTTGGCACCAGACTCTTGGGACCGGTGGGCGCGGCCTGGGGCATGCTGGCTTCCGGCATGGTCTCCGCTTTGCTCTACACAGTGGTAGGGCAGCGCTACTATCCCATCCGGTGGCAGTATCGGCGGATGGGAATGATCTTCGGGCTGTTCTTCGCGTCTACAATCCTCATCCTGGGGATGAACACTTTGGGCGTTGACTACGCGGTGCGCGTTGTCACGAAGATTGCACTGGCCCTGCTATACCTTGGCCTCGGCGTGCACATCAAGCTCGTCTCACGCGAGAGCTTCAGTGTCTTGAGGAAAGCGTTCGTTCTCCGTTCAAGCTAAGGCACAACCACTTCGCCCGCGATATCGGCGAGGGGCCTCGCACGGTACATAGACGGAGTTTGTCCCAATATCTCGAGGCGCCAGAGTACCCTGTTTGAGGGCGTCAGTTCGTACACCGCGATGGGTCCGCCCAATCCTTCTCCCACACTCCCCCTAGCCGTCCCGAAGGCGACGAAAGTATTTCCGTTGGCAACCCGAACGGCGGAACTGATAAATGGCGCAAAATTATCTGGGGTAGGCCTGAACTCCCAGAATACTTCGGCCGTGCCGTTCTGGGCGTCGAGCTGCAACTCAAGCCCTCGCGAGAATTGGTCACCGTTGTCGAAGAGAAGAATGTTGCCAGAGGGAAGTTCGAAGGCGGAGTGTTGGCCTATGAAAACGGCATTGGCGCCCAACTCGAAACTGCTCTGTTCACCGCCCAACGTCCACTCCACCGACTCAAAGTCACTCGCGAACGAAACGATCTTGTTAAGGAATCGGTACGACACGACGATGTTGCCTCGCGGACCAACCGTGCGCGCGGCTCAGTTCACGCCCAGCTCCTCCTGACCATCAATGTGTTCTTCAGTTGGGACATTTTCCATGGCCACAAGTGGGAAATATCCAACGGCCGCCAACAGAGATTGACATGAAGCGTCCGTTCCAAGATTCTCTCACCGCGCTAAAGGCCACCCGAAACTGGGAGGAGAAGGTGATCATGCTCGTCGTGAGTGCGCTGGGCTGTGGCTACGGCGACTATACTCATGCCGTGCCAAATACGCCAAGCCTGCGGGAGAGAGCCGAGGCAGCAAACAAAGGCCAACTCCAGCGAGCGATTCGATTGCGGGCGTCTGGCTCTCGCCCGTTCGAGAATGGGAATCGGATGCTATATTTCGTGCTCAACTCTCTAGCGAGAGCCTGCCTACAGTCCCGCGAAGGATGGGCGACGATAGCCCAAGGCTCGGATCGCCGAAACGGGGTCCGATCTGGTGGCGACCGTCCCTGGCTCTGTGGCCTGTCACACCAACACTCAATCGTGAAGCAGCCAGCCGTATGATAAGGACGTTTGTGAAGAAGTTGTTGATTCGGATTGTTCTGGGGTCTTCTAGGACACGTTTCGGACTCTATGTATATCAGCAGATCCTTGATGCGACGATGGGCCGAAAGTGGGGAGTAACGTACTGTTCTACTGAGATGCGGTTTTCGGCACCTAATCAGCTGACCGATTACAGGGTCCGAACTTTCGAGACAAAAGAGCCTGAGACCCTAGATTGGATCGATTCGATAAGTGAGGGTGCGGTTCTGTGGGATGTGGGTGCGAACGTGGGACTTTATAGCGTGTATGCGGCCAAAGCGCGCAAGTGCGTGGTCTATGCGTTCGAGCCATCGGTGTTCAATCTGGAGCTGCTCGCCAGGAACATCTTCGTCAACGACCTCCAGCGACAGATTACTATTGTGCCCATCGCCCTGAGCGATGTTCTTGGCGAGAACACGTTTCGGATGTCGACGACCCAGTGGGGCGGGGCGTTGTCGACCTTCGGCGAGGAATTTGACCAAGATGGACTGCTGTTGAATGAAGTATTTGAGTACAAGACCATGGGGCTGTCGATGAATGAGGCGGTTACGCTCCTGCGAATACCCGGACCCCGGTATCTGAAAATTGACGTTGACGGACTTGAGCATTTCATTCTTCGTGGTGGATCCGACGTACTAGGGCAAGTGGAAAGCGTGCTGATCGAGATCAATGACGACTTCTCTGAGCAAGCGGAGGAGTCATCCCGAAGCTTGGAGGAGGCAGGCCTGTCGCTCTATAGGAAATGCGACATCGGAGCAGCCAACATGTTCAATCAATGGTGGGTTCGTGACCCTAATTCTTCTCGCTAGCACTTCCTTCAAACACATCCATGAGCAGGTGGGGAAGCGTCGAGCCTTCCGGACCGCTTGCGTCGCCTCGCCTTTTTAGGCGCCTTTTAGTCCGACGTCCGAATAGCCAAGATTCATCGCACTGAGCATCACTAACGCTCGAGGGTTACCGAGAATGTCGAAATTGCGAGTAGGCATCGCCGGATATGGTGTGGTTGGAAAGAGGCGGCGAGCCTGCGTTGATAACCATCCAGGCCTGACGCTAGTGGCCGTGTGCGACCGGACGTTTCCGGGGGATGGCGTCTTCGACGATGGGGTTCACCACTACGTCGACTATCGCCAGCTACTGGAGGAACCGTTGGATGCATTGATTGTGTGTCTTACTAATGATATTGCCGCGGAAGTTACCATCTCTGGCTTGAAACGTGGCTTTCACGTCTTGTGTGAGAAACCCCCCGGCCGGAACATGGCCGATATCGAGCGTGTGATCTCGGTTGAACTGCAGCATCCACAACTGAAGTTGAAGTATGGATTCAACCATCGATACCACGAGTCAGTAAAGGATGCTCTCCGCATCGCGGGTTCCGGGGAGCTAGGTAGAGTCATCAACTTGCGTGGCGTCTATGGCAAGTCGCAGCTCATCACTTTCGATCAACCCGAGTGGCGAACAAAGCGCGCGATAGCCGGTGGCGGTGTCCTCCTCGATCAGGGAATTCACATGGTGGACCTGATGCGCCTTTTCGCGGGCGAGTTCACCGAAGTGCACAGCTTCGTTTCGAACAGCCACTGGGGTCATGACATCGAGGATAATGCGTACGCTCTGATGCGCACGGCGGATGGGGTAGTGGGCATGCTAAACTCGTCAGCGACACAGTGGCGACATCGTTTCAACTTGGACATCAACCTTGAATGCGGAAGCTTGATTCTCTCCGGCATTCTGACCGGATCCAAGAGCTATGGTGCCGAGACGCTGACCGTGGTTACAGCCGATCCGGAAAGGGACACGGGCGATCCAAGAGAACAGACCACTCGATTCAATCGAGACCCATCGTGGGAAAATGAAGTGGCGGACTTCGCCGACTGTATTCTTTGCGATCGACCGGTCACTTCTGGATCGTCGAGAGATGCGCTGCTCACAATGAGGCTAGTGTATCAGATCTACTACGCGGACCCGACCTGGCGGGCCAAGTTTGCAATACCTGAGCCTATCGTGGAGAACTGATGAGTCCTGGACCTGGAAACAACATTGATCGCTTTTTCACCCTGGATGCTGCACAATTCGCTAGCGAGTATTTCGATTATCTAAAGAGTGTGCTGGATGCAATCGACCCCACTGCGGTGGCACGGTTCATTGAGACAATCCTCGACGCAAGATCACGCGGGGCGACGGTATTTTTTATCGGCAACGGAGGTAGTGCCGCTACGGCAAGTCACTTTGCCAACGATCTTTCGATCGGCTCGAACGAATATGATCAGCCGTTTCGGGTGACCAGTCTCACCGATAATGTGCCGGTGATCACGGCCATCGGAAATGATTTTGGGTATGAAGAAATCTTTGTTCGGCAACTTCGTGTGTTGGGTAAGGAGGGCGACGTGTTGGTTGGAATCTCCGCCTCTGGGAACTCGCAGAATCTGATCAAAGCGTTCGAGTTCGCCGACACAGCCGGTATGCGAACCCTCGCGCTCACGGCCTTTGATGGAGGTGAGTTGCTGCAGATCGCCCAAGAAGCCGTGCATGTACCGACTGGGCCAGGGGAGTACGGCCCCGCTGAGGACGCTCATATGGTCCTGAACCACTTGGTCGGCGCCTACCTCATGCGTGCCGTCCGAGATGGGTGACAAGAATCCGGAGGCGGGAGGGGAGTATGAGAGTCTCCTTGCTCTCGCCTTGGAGACTGTGCAGTCTGCCCTTCACATTCTTGAAGCGTGCGCCGTTGGAGAGCGTCCCCATAGGTTTGCGGATGACTTGCCCAGGGAGGTAAAAGCCGCAGCAGATCAAACCGTGGAGGAAGACATTCTGCGGCGCCTTGTGGAGACTAGGCACCCAGTTCTGAGTGAGGAGGCCGGGGAATTGGAGGGCTCGGCGAATGATGGGCTGCGGTGGGTTGTGGATCCGATCGACGGCACCGTGAATTTCGTTCGCAGGTTGGCGCCCTGCGCGATCTCGATCGCCCTGTGCCGAGGGAGCACTCCAGTCTTCGGAGTAATTGGCGAGTACCCTTCCGGCAGGCTAGCGTGGGGAGGGCCTTCCCTGGGGGCGTTCATCGACAACAGACCCATTTGTGTTTCAACAACGTTTTCACGAAGCAGAGCGGTTCTGTGCACTGGCTTTCCTTCGAATTTCGACTTCGGGGATGAAAGGGTCACCGCACAATTCCTGGAGGTCTCCAGTGAGTTTGCCAAGGTCCGAATGCTTGGTACCGCTGCCCTTTCCCTCATGCACGTTGCTGCGGGATCCGCGGACGCCTACTCCGAACGAGACATCATGTTTTGGGATGTGGCTGCTGGCCTCGCCTTGGTTGAGGGAGCCGGTGGGAGCGTGCAGGTTTCTCCCGGTCGCACCGCCAATGCACTTCGGGTATTCGCTAGCAATGGCCTCCTGTAAACACACAACACGGAAAGGGCGTGAATGAACACTGCGGACAAGGTCGCTGTCTGCTCTCGGTCCTTCTCGCGCAACGCTACGCTTCGCGCAGAATTACGTGAGCGTTACGGAAACGTGACGTTCAACGACGAGGGCCGTGCTCTAGCCGGGGATTCTCTGGTCGACTTCCTGCGCGGCCACGACAAGGCGATCATCGCGCTCGAACAAATTGACGACGCTGTGCTGTCACGACTGCCCGAATTGAAAGTGATCGGCAAGTACGGCGTGGGTGTCGACGCCATCGACATGGGAGCCATGCGTCGCCATGGCACGTGCCTCGGCTGGGTCGGTGGCGTGAATAAACGCGCGGTTGCTGAACTCACATTGGCCTTCGCTATCGCCATGCTTCGGCATCTTCCAGCTGCAAGCAGAGAGGTGTTGTCCGGGACCTGGCGCCAACATCTCGGCGGTCTGTTGACTGGCAGAATCTTCGGGATCGTCGGCTGTGGTCATGTCGGCAAAGATGTTGTAAGACTTCTTCAGCCCTTTCAATGCTCCATCCTGGTGAACGACATTCGGAGCTACGATGACTTCTATACAGAGTTTGCCATCGAACCGACCGGATTAGATGACCTGTTGGCGCAGAGTGACATCATCTCACTCCACGTGCCGCTCGACTACAGTACGAGGGGGATGCTGACGGCGGAGCGACTAGCGCTGTTGAGGTCTAGTGCCATTCTGATCAATTCCGCCCGTGGCGGAATCGTTGATGAGAAGGCTCTCAAATGTGCGCTGATGGAGGATCGTATTGCCGGTGCCGCTTTCGATGTCTTTGCCGTGGAGCCTCCGCCAGACATGGAGCTCATCGCCTTACCGAATTTCTTGGCCACACCTCACATCGGCGGCAGCTCAGAGGAAGTGATTCTGGCGATGGGACGCGCCGCAATTGCGAACCTGGATGACAATCGAGTTCCCGACGAGTTCTGGCCTGGATAGTCCACTGTGAAACCTTCAGCACCACCAGCATCTGACTGCACGCTTGCCAGATCATTCGACATCTAGATTATGCCAAAGCTAATAGTCCTGATGTTCCATGGCGTAGTGAAGGACATTCCGGAATATGCGGTCTGGAGAGGTGGCCGTACTTGTCTACTTCGGGCCTCTGACTTCGAGCGTGTCGTTCGTTGGTGTGATCACCGGTACCGGATTCTTCGGCTGTCGGAGGTAGAAGAATTCCTTTGCTCGGGATCGAATGAGACCGCCATTCTACTGACGTTCGACGATGCGTTGGCATCGGTAGCGGACTGGGCGGTAAAGACTCTGGCTACCCACGGCGCATCCGCTGCCGTCTTCGTAACCACTGATTGGACTCGTGGCGGTCGTACCCCGACCATCTTTCTCCTGGAGCGCGACCTCTGGACGCGTACGCCAAGCACTGTCCGGATTGAATCTTGCGAGAAGGAGTTCACGGCAAGTATCACGTCAAGGCGCGATCTTCAGGCCGTAGTAGGGAGAATCTGGTCCTTTTTGCTTTCGTCAGAGACGGCACCCTTGGCGCTAGATTCGACGCAGGTGACGCTCGACGGAGCGCCGTGGCGTCTGGACGGCATTCCGGAATCACGCGAGTTCTGGTTCCCAGCTAGCGTTGACGAGCTGAGAAGAGGAGTGGACGAGGGTATCTTCGAGATCGGTTCCCACGGCGTTACGCACATTCCTTGGACGATGCTTCCGCAGGCGGAACTCCAGGAAGAGCTTCTTCGAAGCAAAGAAGAGCTCGAGCAAACCTTCCAGGTGCCAGTTGAGTCGTGCTCATATCCAAACGGCTTGGTCGACCCGCAGGTGGCCAAAGAAGTCGGCGAGATCTATCGGTTGGCCTTTACCAGCCAACCCGCGATGGCCGTGCCGACGACAGAGAAGACTCAGTTGCCGAGGATTCACGTTCCGAGTGGACGTCCCCTATGGATGGGTGGGCTCATTCGGCGTCAACGCACGGCCGCGGCACTACGAAGAGCGGCGCGGCTCGTGGGCGTTCAATAACCAACACCGGGTACGGTTTCGCTCTTTGAAACTCTCAAGCGATGGAGTGAATACGATCGGAGGTGATTTTTGACATCATCGGCCCTGCAGGTCAGAAAGTTCGACCCGGAACAGTGGGCCGAACAGGCTGCTCGAGAGGTTCAGGGAGCAGTCGCTAGCGTGTTGAGCGAGAACGGGCAGTGCAGTGTGATGCTGACCGGCGGCACCAGCGCGAAGAGACTGTACAGGAGTTGGGCGATGATGAAGGAGTTTGTTTCTTTGCGGGGAGTTCGCTTCTATTTCGGAGATGAACGTTGTGTCTCCCCTGACCACGCCGACAGTAACTACGGGATGGCATTAAGGTTCCTGTTTGCGGACGGAGTTCCAGAGACCTGTTGTGTTTTGAGAGTGGAAGCCGAAGACAGCGACCGGGATGGCGCGGCTTCTCGCTACGGAGCACAGCTACCCGAGAGGATCGACGTCCTTCTTCTCGGCGTGGGCGAGGATGGACACATCGCGTCACTCTTCCCCGGAAGCTCGACTCTAATGGAGCGCAGCCGTCGTGTGATCCATACGCTGGGCCCGAAACGACCGTTCGAGCGCTTGACAATCACACCGCCGGTGGTTGAAGGTGCGAAGTTCGTTTTCGTTCTGGCTCCTGGTAGGGCGAAAGCAGATGTGCTGGCCAAGGTATTCCAAAAGCCGGGGGATGTGATGGGTTGTCCTGCGTGCATGGTTCTGCGTGGAACCTGGCTATTGGATTCACCACTGGGTGGAGCAGACGCTTCGTGCTGATCTTCCTGAGAGTCGCTATCTGAACCTATGAACACCAACCCTTCCGTCTCGATCGGTGCCCCTGTCCTCTTTCTATTCGGCGTTTTTCTTGGTTCCTGGTGGCTGACAGGACGGCTTCGTCGGTACGCGCTATCCAGACGGCTACTCGATATTCCGAACCCTCGTAGCTCCCACACGGCGATGATCCCACGCGGCGGTGGCGTCGCAATCGCGCTGGCCACTCTGATCGCGCTTCCAATGCTTGCGGCGATCGATTTACTTCCCTGGCGATCAGCCTTGGGGCTGTTCGGAGGAGGTGCGGGGGCGGCAGCTATCGGTTTCGTGGACGACCACGGCCACATCCCACCGCGCTGGCGACTACTTGGGCATCTAGGTGCGGCCGTCTTGGTTCTCGTTTCCCTGGGGGGACTTCCACCGATCCCCTTTCTGGAGGTCACCCTACAGGTGAGATGGCTAGGGTACGTGCTCGCGGCCCTCTATCTAGTTTGGCTCCTCAACCTCACCAACTTCATGGACGGCATCGATGGCATAGCGGGCGTCGAGACCGTCACAGTGGCAGTTGGTGGTGCGTTGCTGCAATTTCTGGTGGTGCCTGGAAATGGGCAGTGGATCGTCCCGCTCGTCTTGGCTTCAGCGACCCTAGGGTTTCTCGTCTGGAACTGGCCTCCCGCTAGGATCTTCATGGGGGACGCCGGCAGTGGCTTCCTGGGCCTGATGCTCGCCGCCCTCTCGCTCCAAGCCGCTTGGGTGGCGCCTCCTCTTTTCTGGAGTTGGCTCGTTCTCTTGGGCGTCTTCATTGTCGACGCAACAGTAACTCTCCTTCGGCGCGTGTTAAGTGGGGAGCGCTTCTACGAAGCACACCGGACCCACGCATACCAGCACGCCACTCAGCGTTGGGCGGCGCACAGGCCGATAACCCTGGCCGTCGGAGCAATCAATCTCTGTTGGCTTCTCCCGTTGGCCACTCTGGTTGCAACGGAGTCACTGAACGGATTGCTCGGGGTGCTCATCGGTTTCGCGCCGCTCGTCGCCGCCGCACTCTGGTTGAGAGCCGGGAAGCCCTTGCTTGCATGATCTTCCTCCGACAACTCCTGCCCCTCTTCTTCCTCCCCGTGGGCGTATGTATTTTGCTTGTGCTAGCGGGACTCCGCCTCAATCGGCAGCGCCTAATCTGGCTTGGCCTGGCCGTCCTTTGGGTGAGCAGCACTCCGCTAGCTAGCGATCTCATGATGCGGGCCGCCGAAGGGTGGACCGAACGCATTGAGGCGAACGTGGTCTCCGAGGCCGACGCCATCGTCGTGTTGAGCGGGGGACGAGTGGTTCCCCCTGGCGAGACCGCCGCTAGCGAGTGGATCGATGCCGATCGTTTTTTTGGCGGCCTCGATCTGTTCAGGGCGGGTAAGGCGCCGCTATTGATTTTCACTGGTGGCTTGGTGCCCGGGACTGTGTCAGAAGGTGAGTTCCTCGCCGGTCATGCCAAGGCGATGGGAGTGCCCCCTGATGCCATTCTGACCACCGGTCTCGTGACGAATACTGCTGAGGAAGCTCGCGCCGTGGGGTCCCTCCTCGGCGAGAGGAAAGCGGCCGCGGCAAACCAGGAGTCCTCTCCGCGCGTGCTCCTCGTGACCTCAGCTTTCCATATGCCGCGTGCCCGGCGCCTCTTCGAGCGCTCTGGGCTGACCGTGCTTCCGTTTCCGGTGGACTTTCAAGTGTCGGCTAGTGGGGGGTTCAACCTGCTCGATCTCCTCCCAAACGCTGGAGCGCTCAGGCGGGCGGAGATCGCGTGGCGAGAGACGTACGGCCAGTTGTACTATTCCGTAGTTCAGTAGCCACCTGAATCCTACTTGGCGCGTCCACACAACCAGGGCGACTGCCTCCACCGAGTGGTATTGTCTTGCTGTTCGCGCACGGATGAGCCACTTTTCTCGTCTACTTGGATCGGTTATACCGCGATGATGCGGTTGAATGTGAACTGAATCAATTCGCTGCCCGGGGAAGGATTATGCGAGTCATTGCTCTCAACCCTCCGTTTCTTCCCAAATACTCCCGTGCCTCACGAAGTCCTGCTGTTACCAAGAGCGGCACGATTTATTTTCCGACGTGGCTAGCCTACGCCGTCGGTTCCTTGGAAGAGCACGGCCACGACGTACGGTTGATCGACGCCTCGCCGAGCGGCATGACACTGGAGCAGGTGACCGACTTGGCTCTCGAGTTCTCGCCAGATCTAATGTTGGTCGATGCGACGACGGCAAGCTTCCATGTGGACATCGAGACTGTCGGAGCACTGAAACAGGTACTTCCCAATACTGTCTTCGCCATGGTCGGCACGCATGTGTCCGCTCTTCCAGACGCGGCTTTAGCAGAGGGAAGCCCGGTAGATGCGGTCTGCAGAAGGGAGTACGACTGGACCGCCGTGGCACTCGCTGAGGCAGTCTCTGATCCCAGCAAGGATCTTTCCGGCGTTGAAGGAATCTCGTATCGGGACCCTGACCGCGGGATCGTCCACAACCCGGACCAACCCTACATCGAGGACCTGGATGAATTGCCGTTCGTCTCGAAGGTTTTCAAGAAGCACCTGCGAATTGAGGACTACTTCTACGCGCATATTCAGTATCCAATGGTGTCGATATTCACCAGTCGGGGATGCCCCGCCCAGTGTGTATGGTGCATTTATCCGCAAGTCTTCTACGGTCACGGGTTTCGACATCGTAGCCCCGAGAACATCGTGGATGAATTTGAATTCATTCAGAACGAGCTTCCGCAGGTAAAAGAGGTCCTGATTGATGATGACACCTTCACCATCAACGTGAAGCACACGCAGGCAACGTGTGAGTTGATGATCGAGCGGGGGATCACCCTCCCGTGGACCTGCGAAGTGAGAACGAACCTGCGCTACGACACCATGGTCATCATGAAGAAGGCCGGTTGTCGGCTGATGGTCGCGGGCTTCGAAAGCGGCGTGAAAGAGATTCTCAAAGCAATGAAGAAGGGGGTCACACCAGAGCATGGGAAGCAGTTCGCCAAAGAAGCTCGGCGTGCCGGGATCATGATTCACGGCTGCTTTGTTGCGGGTAATCCTGGGGAGACGAGGGAAACGCTAGAAGAGACGCTGAAATATGCCAAGAACTTACCATTGGACACGGCCCAATTCTTCCCCATGATGCTCTATCCGGGTTCGGAGGCCTACGAATGGTCACGAAAGGAGGGGTTCCTTCGTACCGAGGACTATTCGGAGTGGGTCTCGCCGGAGGGGATGCACAATACCATGATCGATCGGCCAGGCTTGAGCCACGAGTATTTGGTGGAGTTCTGTGACCGAGCTCGACGGGAGTTTTACCTTCGCCCCAGCTACATCGCAGGCAAGGTTTGGCAGGCCGCCACGCACCCTTCAGAGTTTCAGAGGACGCTGAAATCCGGTAAACGGTTCTTTCGCTTCCTGTTTCAGGAGGGCGCGAGGAAAAAGCCATCTCTGGCGGACTGAGACGCATCTGCAGGAGTTCCCGTAGACGCTCTGGTCCGCAGAGCCCCTCTGCGATTCTCCTTTTACGGGTCCTGCAGGCGGCGTGTCCTTTTCCAAGGCCTGTGGAGCCCGCAAGATGATTGCCGAAGGTGCGTTTCTCGCTAGTGTTGGGTTGGCTGCCTACACCTATCTAGGGTATCCCGTCTTGATGTGGGCTCTGGCCCGCCTTCGAAAGACCTTCGTCGGAGAGGCGGAGGAGTTTCCTTATTCTACCCCACATGTCTCGTTGCTTGTTGCCGCCTACAACGAAAGCGGGATCATCGCTCAGAAAGTCGAAAACGCCCTGTCCCTGCAGTACCCCGCCGATAGGCTCGAGATGCTGATCGGCTCCGACGGTTCCACCGACGCAACGGTGCAGGTAGCTGCTTCTACCCTCCCGGCATCGCGTGGGCGTGTTCTCCAGATGGCGCGGCGTGGTAAGTCTTGGGTCATCAACGATCTCGCCGCGGCGGCTTCAGGAGAAATTCTAGTTTTTACCGACGCCAACACGATGTTCGAAGCGGACGCGTTGAGGGAGCTTGTCCGGCCCTTTGGTGATCCGGACATAGGTTGCGTATCCGGTCTTCTGCATCTCGCTCCGATCAGCGACGATGTCGGATCCAAGGGTGAGAGCTTTTATTGGAAGTACGAAACCTTCAAGAAGACCCAGGAGAATGTATTTCGTGCGGTTGCCGGAGCGAACGGAGCGATCTTTGCGGTGCGGAAGGAACTCTATATTCCGCTGTCGCCGAAGACTATCAATGATGATCTTACCACGTCCATGCGGGTTTATCTCCAGGGGAAGCGTATGGTTCTCGTGTCCGATGCACGTGGCCACGAGACTACCGCCCCGGAGTTGGCCGGAGAGTTCGAGCGGCACATTCGCGATTCGGCGGGCCACTTCCGCGCACTCCTGGAGCTTGCAGGGATGTTGGATCCACGGCTCGGAATGCCCGCCTTTTGCTTTATCTCCCACCGGGTCGTCCGCTGGCTGGTTCCGTTCTTCATGATCGGAGCGTTTCTGTCTTCGGCGATCCTTCTAGACCACCCGGTATATCGGTGGATGTTCTTCGTCCAGGTGATCGCATACGCGGCCTTTCTAGCCGTGACACCCTGGGCATTCCGCGGGAAGGGGTTCGGGCCATTTCGCGTTCCGTACTACTTCGTGCTAGTCAATGTCGCCATAGTTTTGGGCTTCGCGCGCTTTCTTGCCGGGACGCAACAGTCGAAGTGGGAACCGACAGCACGTGCCTGACAACCGGGCTGTTACCGGAGAGAGCGGACCTCGCCATGACGGTATAGGAGTCATTAAGGGCCATACGGTCTTGCACGTGATCAGCTGTTCGGAGCTAGGGGGGGCGCAAATCCTGTTGGCATCTTTGGCCCAGGAGGCTTGGGACAGAAACATCCGGCTAGTGGTGGCGTGCCCACCAGGCCCGTTGCTCCAAACGTTGAAGAGCAAAGGTGTAGAAGCATACGCCTTGGCCTGGGGTTTCCTTGTCAGCGTCCAAATCGCGTCGCTCATCCGTGCAACAAGGGCCCGAATAGTACACATGCATCTTCTCGGGGCAGGAATGCACGGTTGTATCGCGTCTTTCTTGACCAAGGGGCCACAGTTGGTCTTCACCGCACACAATCCGGTAGTCTACCCTGGCATGGGAATCTGGAAGAAGTATCTCCACACACTTGTATTTAGGCTCGTCGCTCGCCGAGTGCGTCGGATTGTCGCGGTGTCCAACGCGATTCGGGAATCACTGGTCGAATTGGCGGACATCCCCGAGACGCGAATAAAACTCATCCACAACGGGATCGCCTTCGCGGAAATGGAACGAGCTGCGTCAGATTCGGGAGATGTACGAGCGAAGCTCGGCCTTCCTACTCCCTTGGTTCTTCTGGGGGCTGTAGGGAGAATCACGTATGCCAAGGCGCATGACGTGTTGCTCGAGGCTCTCAGCTTACTCGCCGACGAGTTTCCCTCGCTTCATTGCGTCATCGTCGGTGATGGAGACTTGAGGACCAGCATGGAGCGATTGGCGCACGAACTCCGAGTTGAGGATCGGGCGCACTTCGTCGGCTTCAAGCCCGACGTGTTGTCTTGGTACCGTGCGATGGACATCGTAGTGCTGTCGTCAAGATTCGAAGGATTCCTTCTCACTGTTCTCGAGGCGGCATACGCAGAGAAACCGATTGTGTGCACGGACGTCGGGGTTGTGGGAGAGGTGCTTGAGGACAGGGTCTCCGGGTTGATAGTGCCGCCGGAGGATCCGGTGGCATTGGCCGAAGCGATTCGACGGCTTCTTCGTGAGCCTACCTTCGCCGCCGGCCTGGCGGCGAGAGCTCGAGAAGCTGCTGTGGCTCATTTCGACATCAAGAGATGCAGGGAACAGACGGCTCAACTGTACGATGAGCTATTCCATTTCGACGATCGGTTGGCTACATGAATGAACTGCTCGGAGTATTCGGCTGAGTCTTTAGCAACTACACGGGCTCATTCCGTGAATGACCCTGGCCTGAGCCCTAGCGCTTCGACGGAGGTTCCACTGAGATCGGGAAGCAGGAAAGCCGGGACGTCGTTGTATGGTTTGGCGACGCTCTGGCTATTCCCCGGGCTCGTATCGTCGATCGTCTTGGGGAACCAGCCCTCGCTGAATATTTCGATGTTGGGGCAGATCATCGCTTGGGTGAACGTCATCGCAGCCGTCCTTGTCCTTTTGAGAGCTGTCCGAGGGAGCCATTGGATATTGTTGCTCGTTGGCGCCATCCTCATCTCCAGGGGCTTGAGGGTCGTCACCGATGCCAGCGCCGCCGAAGTGTCATACATCATGTTCCTCAATATCCTCTTTTGCTCTGCGGGAGCAGTCATCGTGTATCGGCACTCACAAATGATTTACAAGCAGGTGATGGTCCTCTGCTTGTTGAATCTCATGTTCATGGTCTTGCAAGTTTCTGGCGCGGCCGAGTGGGCGCAGGTCTTTACAACTATTGGGCCCAAGTACCAGGCCAATGTGGCACCAACGCTTCTCGTTCCTGAGAGTGAAATTGAGTACCTGATTGTGCAGGGGCGTCCCACAGGATTGTCTCACTCGCAGATCATCCTTACCCTCATTCTGTTGTTCGGTCTCGTGCTTCATTTCTCACGAAGAACTGGCAGAGTGTGGTGGGGCACTGCTGTGCTCGCCGCTATGATGGTCCTCGCAATGGCGAAGATCGTATTCCTCATATTCTCGCTGATTGCGCTTTGGCTCCTCGCCGTCGGTACCCCATTTCAAAGGCGTCAGGCTCTAAGGGGCTTGACCCTTTCCCTCGGCTTTCTAGCGCTCTATTTCCGACTCTTTCCCGGGCTCGCCTCCATAAATCTTAGCTTGGACACAATAAGCACAAGCCTCTTTCTCAGGTTCAATGACATAGCAAGCGTTCTCGGCCCTGATAATCCGGCCCAAAATGTGTTGGGTGGATACTTGGCAGGTACGGCCCGGGCCACCTGGGCGGACGAGGGTGCTTTCGTGTCAGGATATGCACAAGCCCTCCAACAGGTACCTCTCGTGATACCAGGCATAGCTCTGGGATTCATTGTTTTCGTTCTAGGGTTTTGGAGATGGAAGAGATTGAATAGTGGGATGACGACTTCCATCGTCTTGACGGTCATTGTCATTGGTATCTTCCCCGGCACACATCCAATATGGAGTTCACCGCTATACTGGTTTATTGCTGGCCTTGGTCTCTTGCCGTTGTTTGGTCTGCTGAGACCTCGTTTTCTAGCACCTGCCACAAGAGTTGAGCCAGGCATTATTTCTAGGCCTAACATAGTACACGTACAGCCGAGCTCGGTGAGTTGATGGAGAACGGTTCGACTTATTCCGGCCAGGATCTTGCCATTCTAGTACCCACCAAGGACCGGCCCGGGAAGATTCGCAACCTTTTCCACAGTATTGTTGATCAGACGATACTCTGTCAGAGAGTCATCGTTGTGGACGGCGGCGATAGCATACGAGAACTCGTAATGAGTTTTTCTCACATCTTGCCTGTGGAGTATCGCCCGTGCTCACCTCCAGGCCAGATTCGCCAAAGAAACATGGGCATAGCCCAACTTGATGAGAGAACTTCGTTGGTGGCTCTCCTCGACGACGACATAGTGCTATTCCCGACAGCTCTCGAGGAGATGATAGGGTTTTGGAATGCTTGCGAACCGCAAACCGCAGGGGTGTCCTTCAATATTGTCAACATGAAGCCCGAGCGGCACACGTGGTGGACGGGGCTCATGGGAGTTAGCGGGCCGCTGCCAGGCCGAGTCCTTTCCTCGGGACGGAACACTCCGATCGTGTCAGTTTCCGATGATTGGCCCACCCAGTGGGTTAGCGGAGGAGCAACCGTGTGGCGACAAGAGATTCTTAAAGATCACAGTCATGCGGAACGAAATGCGAAGTGGGCACCCACAGAGGATGTCATGTTCAGTTATCCAATCGGCAAGGAGTATCCTCTTTACGTTTGTGCTGACGCGCAGGTTAGACACGAGCACGTATACGATCTAGCTGGAAAGAGGAAATTCATCTATTACGGGCGGACTGAAGCCCTATGGCGCTTTAAGTTTGTGGAGTCCCACCACGAACTCTCCAGAACGGCGTTTCTATGGATGCAACTGTCTACAATTGCTGCGAGAATCGTGGCTGGCAGTGTATCTCTTCAGGGTCGGCACTTTCAGTTCGCATTTGGTCAAATTGAAGGAGTTCTCACGGGCCTCTTGGCCTTGATTCGTGGAAGGGACTTGGCATCCGTGTTGGAGGAGCCCCCTGTTGCCAAGCCGCCTGGCGAAGATTGAGCCGATGGGAACTAGACAGAATAGCCGATCTTGCCTCAGCAAATGGGTGTCGAAGTGGAATCCTTGAGAAACAGATTGATGGATAGGCAGGTGACGATCGGGGCCTGGATCACCATGAGCGATCCGGCTGTGGCGGAGATAATGGCAGGAGCCGGATTTGATTGGCTCGCAGTGGATATGGAACACAGCGCTTTGTCGTTTGATCAGGCCCAGACCATGATCAGAACGATTGAATTGTCGGAGGTACCGAACCATTGGTTCGGGTGACGACAACCGATCCTGATCTCATCAAGCGGTTCATGGATGCTAGGCTCGGCCGAGTTCCACGAGGCCACCCATCTCCAAGCCTCCGACTGGGACCAACTCCAGCACACCGTGCGCCACCGCGTGCTCCGTTACTTCCACCGCCACGGCTTGCTCGACCGTCACGTCACCGAAGACATGCTCACCTGGCAAGCCTCCGGAGGCTTCAGCATTGATGCCTCGGTCCACACTCAGATCCTTCGTAAGCACTCCTTCACGGAACAGATAGCGGACGAGCACTCGAAGCGGGTCGCAACAGTTACGATCCTACGTGGTAGAGTACTGGATAGCCTCAACTATCTCAGAGCACCGTGGTCAGCGGAGCGACGCCGATGCCTCAGAGTATTCATCGCAGATCCACAACCACCCGGCCCCGTTGACCGCCGGCAAGAATGAGGTCGATCTCGGGATCCAGTTGTTCCAGACTGCGGTCAACGGCAAGACGTTCCAGCACTGCCGGCTTCCACTCTGTGGCCAGTCGGGACCAGATCTCCCGGCGGAGAGATAGTGTGGTACCCTGCGCGTTGATGCCTAGCAAGCTCACTCCGCGTAGGATGAAGGGAAAGACTGTCGTAGGCAGATCGGAGGAGGAGACCAGACCCGTGGCCACGACCGCACCACCTTCCTTGCAGGCTTTCAGCACGGTGGCCAGCGTGGTGCCACCGACCGTATCGATGCCCCCCGCCCAAGTTTCCTTGAGTAGCGGTCTCTCGAGTTCGTCGTTCACCGGTTCGCGTCCGATCACTTCGGAGGCTCCAAGTTCCTGGAGGAAAACTCCAGCATCAGGCTTGCCGGTGGAGGCGGTTACCGAGTAGCCCAGCCTTGCCAGCAGGGCAACGGACACACTCCCTACGCCCCCAGTAGCTCCGGTCACGACAATGGGGCCTCCCCGTGGAATCAAACCGTGCCGTTGGAGAACATCGACGGAGAGTCCTGCGGTGTAGCCAGCGGTACCGAAGATCATACTCTCGCGCAGACTCAAGCCCTCTGGCAGGGGTATGACCCATTTAGCTGGTACCCGAACGAACTGGCCAAAACCGCCTGGTGTGTTCATGCCGAGGTCGAAGCTAGTGATCATGACTGAATCTCCGGCCTTGAACTCGTGCGAGTGGCTGCTTTCGACAATGCCCGCCGCGTCGATTCCGGGGGTGTGCGGGTAGTGGCGCGTCACGCCGGGATTCCCAACACAAGAAAGGCCGTCTTTGTAGTTCAGGGACGAATAATGAACACGGATGAGGACCTCGTCTTGGGGAAGGTCATCTATGCTGCGTTCTTCAAGAGCTCGAGTGAAGCTCCTGTCATCCGACCTGCGAACGACGATGGCTTGATATATGTTACTCATCTTAGAAAACTCACCTCAGAGGTTCTTGATACGCTTTTCCCGATATCGTGCTCACTAGACCTATCAGGATGAGTGTTCGGTCCCAAACATGAGGCATAATGGCTGAAATCACTCCTGCTCCGTCCTGCACTGAACCGGCCCGGGTTTTCCGGAGACCAGTTGGCTTGAGCGGCGTCAGGTCTGCCGGTGCCTTTTCAGGATCGGAATATGGCTCCTCATACTCAGTCTGGGGAGCGGGCCCGGATTCCCATCGCAAGAATGTCCAAATGCTAGGCCTCATTGTTATCTTCCGAAGCTCTCTCTTGCACGCTCACAGCTGAGGATTCCCTGAGGGTCGTGATCCGTGTGGTCGAGGTAATTCGTGAGGCGAAATGAGGGTGAACTCACCCTCACAGACCCGTTTTTCGTTGATCTCCCCTACGGCAACACCTTCCGCAATTCCTCTCCTGAAAGAATTCAGGTTAGCGTGTATGAATAGTGGGTCTCCTGGGGAAACCTTTGAGAACAACCTTGTGCATATTTTGGAGACAAAGGAGAGTTTTCCCCGGTGTCCTTCGATTGTGTAGATCGTCAATACGAGAGTTTGTAGCATCGCTTCGATCTGTAAGGTTCCGGGCATTGCCAACTCTCGTTTCAAATGGCAGTCAAAAAACCAGTCATCGTTAGTGAGTTTCTTGACACCGATGGCACTCTTCCCAGGTATCACCTCCTTCACATAATCAATCATCAAGAAAGGGGGGGTGATTTCGAGGTGCTGACTTATCTCATCAACATGCATGCCGAATCCTACCATTTCTTCCTCCAGTTTCACCCGCGGTTGGTGCCCCTCGTGCGAACACTTGGGATTCTGGTTGGCGGGTTCGATGCAACGAAGAATAGCCGTCTCGAGCTCCTGAGTGCTACGGTGGGTGCTGAGACGGATCTGTTTCTCCGTCAGGGCCCGCGAACCAACGCTCGATGAGATCAAGCCAGGAAGCGCCGATGGGCGTGAAATGAACATGAAGACGCAGACGCTCAGCCAACCGCCGCTTGATGACCTCAGTGTTGTGCCTGCCGTCGTTGTCCACGATCAGATGCACATCCAAATCGGCCGGGACCTCCGCTTCAACGCGATCGACAAAGACGCGGAACTCAAGTGACCTTGCGCTTGCTCTGGCCACTTGTTACTGCTGCTCTGGTGGTGCGATACTCTGCCCACCGGAAAGGCCTCTTGGCCGGGAGTCGTGTTTCTTGTTGGAACCCGCCAACCCCAACAAATACACGCCTTTCCGGTTCTTTTCCTTTCACGCTAGTATGATGACCGGGCTATCCAACCAGTGATAGGTCCCGGCGAAACGTTCGATCCATGGGAACGAGGGACTTAATGGTAAACAGTGAAAAGTACCATCAGGCGTTTATTGACGCTCTTCAGATCGATGAAGGTTCCTTGCAGAAGGAGTTGGAATACAACTCCATTACGGAATGGGATTCTATTGGCCATATGGCTTTGATGGCAGCTTTGGAAGATACCTTCGACATCATGATGGACATGGATGATATCATAGATTTCAGTTCTTACGAAAAGGGCCTTGAGATCGTGCGCAAGTACGGAATCGAATTGTAATCGAGGGAGATTGATGTTCTTCGATGATCTTGGGGAATTTTCCCGAGATACAGCGCTGTTATCCGCTTCGTCCAAGAGTATCAGTTACCAGGCCTTGACGGACTCGGCGGACAGAATTGGTGATGCCCTAACAGAGCGGTGCCTCGTATTCCTGGTTTGCCGCAACTGCGTGGACTGCCTTGCAGGTTACCTTGGCCTTCTCCGGGCCAGATGTGTGCCTGTCCTGATAAACGAGAACATCGACCCTGTGTTCTTTATACGCCTCCTTGACACCTACAGACCTAATTTCGTCTACCTGCCATCGGATACGACCCAGCTAGCCTTCGAGTCCACTGAAACCGTTTCGGTCGGGGCCTATGTCCTGGCCAAGACCGAATACACCGCAGACTACGCTCTGCATGATGACCTTGCGCTTCTCCTGGCGACATCGGGGAGCACGGGGAGCCCCAAGCTCGTTCGCCAATCATATTTGAACATCTCTAGCAATGCTGAATCCATCGCCCATTACCTGGAGATCTCGGGGGCGGACCGTCCCATTACCACGATGCCGATGAGTTACAGCTATGGGCTCTCGATCATCAATAGCCATCTCCTGAAGGGAGCTTCGATTGTAGTTTCGGATGCGACCTTGATGGAGAGACGTTTTTGGGATGAGATAAAGCTCAATCGGGTCACTACATTGGGCGGCGTACCTTATCTATATGAGATGCTCAAGAGACTTCAGTTTTCACGCATGGAGTTGCCGAGCTTGGAATATCTCACACAGGCTGGCGGGAAGTTGGATATCGCCTTGTTCGCGGCGTTTGTGGACATGTGTGAGGAGAAAGACCTGAGGTTTGTAGTCATGTATGGCCAGACCGAGGCAACCGCCCGAATGTCCTATCTGCCGTGGAAGCACGCTCGCTCAAAGCTGGGGAGCATAGGGCTCGCTATTCCTGGTGGGCGGTTCTGGCTGGAGGATGAAAAAAGAAACAAGATCGTGGCCCATGATAAAATCGGAGAGCTCATTTACGAGGGCGAGAACGTGACAATGGGATACGCCGAAAGCTGTTATGATCTTTCCCTCGGAGATGAAAACCGTGGCATACTCCGCACGGGTGATTTGGCGAAGAGAGATACGGACGGATTCTATTATATCACAGGGAGGTTGAACCGTTTCTTGAAGGTTTATGGCAACAGGGTGAACCTGGACGAAATCGAGCAGCTCATCCGGGGGGAAGGTCACGACTGCGCATGCGTCGGCACTGACGACAATGTGGTTATTTTCCTGACGGAACCCGAGAGAACGGGCACCGTCGAGCGCATCGTTGCGAAACGCACCGGAATTAACCGGTCGGCATTTTCGTCCGTCTATATCGACGAAATCCCACGCACTGAGTCAGGGAAGATCCGATACGCATCTCTCCGGGATGAAGGAAGCTCTGGTCGGCATGGTTGATCTCGCCAACGTACTCGCAAAGCCGCCTTTTTCGATCAAGAAACAGGAGAAGGCAGCGCTATTCCAGGATGTGATGCAGGAGTTGACAGGACACCATTATCGAAAGTGTGATGCATATCGCAAAATGCTGGACGTTCTCGGATATCAGCCAGATGGAGCAAACAGAATTGAGGGTATCCCGCCCATACCAGTGAGGCTTTTCAAGGAATACGACCTCCTGAGCGTTGATGAGTCTCAAATCGTCAAGACGATGACATCATCCGGGACCACCGGCCAGGGCGTGTCGAGGATCTTCCTTGATCGAACGACCGCAACCAATCAGACAAAGGTCCTTGCGAAAATTGTATCGAGTGTGACCGGGAAGAAGCGTTTGCCGATGTTAATCGTTGACAGCCACGCGGTGATTAAGGACCGGAATATGTTTTCGGCGAGAGGTGCGGGCATTCTGGGGTTCTCGATGTTAGGCAGAGACCTGACCTATGCTCTGGACGAAGACATGAGGCTAGATATTGAAAAGGTAGAGGCATTCTTAGAGAGGAACGAAAACGAAAAAGTGCTTGTCTTCGGTTTCACGTTCATAATCTGGGAAAAGCTCCATAAATACCTCCTGCAAGCTGGATATCGGCTCCCACTAGAGGATAGCGTCGTTATCCACGGCGGCGGTTGGAAGAAGTTGGGTGCAGAAGCGGTGGATGACAGGGCTTTCAAACGTTCTTTGAAAGACACGTGTGGAATATCGGAGGTCTATAACTATTACGGGATGGTGGAACAGACCGGCTCTATATTCATGGAATGCGAGGCCGGCTATCTCCACGCCTCGATATTCTCCGATATCCTCATCAGAGATCCTCAGACCTTCCGGGTTCTTGGGTGCGGCGAGGAAGGTCTCATCCAGTTGGTGTCGGTGTTGCCGCTCAGCTACCCGGGGCATTCGATCTTAACGGAGGACCTGGGCGAGGTGGTCGGTGAGGACGACTGTTCGTGCGGCTGGCTTGGGAAGTACTTCGTGGTGCGGGGTCGTCTGGCGAACGCGGAAATAAGGGGATGTAGTGATACGTATGCT